>Ga0272446_1002810_pt1 | contig 23012 bp, 21 predicted proteins | sample YNPCB0061_FD_194587 | JGI IMG/M metagenome (GOLD analysis project Ga0272446, IMG submission 194587) | Hot spring microbial mat communities from Yellowstone National Park, WY, United States - YNP-CB-006-1 | ecosystem: Environmental > Aquatic > Thermal springs > Hot (42-90C) > Sediment | place... | reverse complement strand
CATTGTCACTAAAAATGGCATTCAGCAAACGGTGATTTCGGCTGGCCGCAGTAAGGATCTGGGTAATCCGTTCCGCAAACCAACGGAGGAAGAACTGCGGGTGCTGCGGCAGGGCGTGAATAATGAGTACAATCAGTTCGTCCGACATGTATCAAAAACTCGCGGCATCAGTGAGCAGACCATCCGTTCGGATATGGGGGCGCTGATCTTTGATAACCAAACGGCCCAGAAATATAAGCTAATTGACGGCACCAAGAGCCGCACAGAGGCGATCGCCGAACTGGCGAAACAGGCCAACGTCGGCAGCAATTACCAACTGGTGCGGACTGGCCGCCGGGGTGGCTTGCTGTCGGCCCTGCTGTCATCGACCCAACCCGCCATCACACCAGAACAGGCCCGCGAAATGGTGAGCCGCGATCTCTGCCAGACAACCGCCAGTCGAGTGGCCCTGGTTTACTATGGGGATGTTTCGTCCCTGTGTCCCAAGCAGCCTTAACCGGGGCTGGGGGCTGAAGGTCAAAGATGGTGGGAGTGGTGGGATTATTAGCCTAAAAATCCAGTCAGCAATAGCGGCAGGAGAATCAGGATAAAGATCACCAGAACAAGCGTTCCGGGATCGATTTTGAGTTCGTTCTTATCCGGTTCGGGCATAGGTCAGGCTGAGGTGAGCAAACAAACAGAGGTCGGCAGTATAACTGCAACAAAACATTTCATTTTCGTAACACTGCCCCCACCCATTCGCAAAAGCGGTAAATTGGGCATCTAGATCACTGTAGCCTGAATGACTGCAGATTATAGACCACTTGCGTAACTCGCTGCTTGTTTGATCAGGGGCATTTCTGTTAGAAAGAGAAATCCTTATTTGGGAGGACACTCCTGTCTGAGATTCGTACATGAAGAAAGTCTTCGTTCTCGATACAAACGTACTTCTCCACGATCCAGCAGCTATGCTGCGCTTCCAAGATAACGATGTTGTTCTGCCCATCACCATCATTGAGGAACTGGACCGCTTCAAGAAACAGGCAGAAACCACTGGTCGCAATGCTCGTCAGGCATCCCGCACCCTGGATGAACTGCGGCAGAAAGGACACCTGATCCAGGGAATTCCCATTAACGGCGGTGGCTCGCTGCGGGTGGCTCTGTGCGATCGCAAAACCTTGCAGGAGTTGCCCCCGGAACTGGAGGGTGATCGGGGCGATAATGCCATCCTGGCTGTGGCCCTGGAAATGAAGCGGCAGTGTGATGTGCCCGTGGTGCTGGTCAGTAAGGACACCAATCTGCGGATTAAAGCCGATGCCCTGGGGTTAGTGGCCGAGGACTACGAAACCGATCGGGTCGATATCCAGGAACTATATACCGGTATGACCGAGGTGATGGTGCGTGCCGATCAGATGGACGAACTATTCCAGCAAGGTGAAATCAGCCTGGAAGGAGAATTTTTCCCCAATCAGGCTTTGACGCTGATCGATGTTACCAGTCCGGACCATACGGCCCTGGCCATCCTATCTGGGGAAACGGGTAAGGTGGTTCCGATCAACAAACTGCCCCGTTCTGGTGTTTCCCACATTCAGCCCCGCAACCGAGAACAGAAATTTGCCCTGGATCTCCTCCTGCGGGATTCAATTCAGTTAGTGACGCTGGTTGGAAAAGCCGGCACGGGCAAAACCCTACTGGCGATCGCGGCAGGCGTACAAAAAGTGGTAGAGGAAGGAGCCTACGGCCGGTTGCTGATTTCCCGACCCGTTGTGCCCATGGGCCGGGATATTGGCTACTTACCTGGTGACATTGAGGAAAAGCTGACCCCCTGGATGCAACCCCTGTACGATAACTTTGATTTGATTTTTGGCAATCAGGAAGTGTCCAGCAAAACCCGCCACTGGTATCGCGGCCATGAGCAACTGATCTCGGAGGGGTTGTTGCAAATTGAACCCCTGACTTACATCCGCGGGCGATCGCTACCCAACCAGTTTTTGATCGTAGACGAGGCCCAAAATCTCACTCCCCACGAAGTAAAAACCATCCTGACCCGAGCTGGCGAAGGCACCAAAATTGTGCTGACTGGCGATCTAGACCAGATTGACAACCCCTATATAGATGCCTCCAGCAATGGACTTACCTATGCCGTAGAAAAGTTTAAGGGCGAACCCCTGGCTGGCCATATCACCCTCTTGAAAGGCGAACGGTCCAACCTGGCGGAACGGGCATCCGTTTTAATGTAGGGAATTTTGCTGTTGCCTTGGACTCGGAAGCGTCCAGGTGACAAAGAATAAAGGAATCAGGAGTCAGGAGAAAGCTGGTGACAAGACTCGAACTTGCGACCGGCTGATTACAAATCAGCTGCTCTACCAACTGAGCTACACCAGCAGGATGAATCAGTAGTTTAGCATAGCAAATTCTGTATCCACACAGAAGTGGGCTGTATCAGGTTGCTCCCTCAATTTTGCTGGAATGGGTGCGCCAAACTTTCATTCTTGGGCTACTGTGTATCAGGTCAATGTTTTGGCTAGGACAGTTGAACTGGACTGTCCTGGCAGAGGGGCTCTACCGGGGTTTTTAGTTTGGTTGTGGTTTTGTTTTGAAGCTGGAATGACACAAGCAACTTCCTTGTATCGTCCCTCCCTTTTGGAATTGGCACGGGAAGGCAATTTTCGGGCGATCGCTTATTGGATCAATAGTTTACTGGCCCCCTATGGCATGGTAGTACGGGCAACAGCCAGTCGTTCTGGCCGTTTGAACATCCTGATAGATTTCCGCCAGCCCTATCCACGAGAGTTTTATTTGGGACTGCGCGGCCAACTGATTCAATTCATTTGCTATCGGCTCTGGACTTTGAATTCGGCTGCTATTCGAGATGTGCGAATTGTTGCCCGCATGGCAGGTGAACCAAATGTTCTATGGCAAAAAGCGGTCCGCATTAACACCCTGGCGAATACCGATCGACCTACTGGACGCTCCTATCTGTCTAGAACCAGCCGATCTCGATCTTCGCTGTATGGGAAGCAGCGGTTGTCCTGGAGCACGTTCCAGATCCTCCGGTCATTCCTGCTCAGTCGTTTTGCGATCGCAGGTTTCTTCCTGTGTTATTGGTTGCTTTACTGGAAACTATCTGGGTACCCAGTGATCGAGCATGCTCAGGATTTGCCTGCAGCAGCTATCCAAACGCCCCAGACCCTGGTAGCGAGTTCGGTCAATGTCTCCTTATCGGGTAATAGTATCATCCCCGATTTGACGCCAGGGTTAATCCGCAACCGACCGCTGCTGAATGTAACGATACCACCGGCTTTCCAGGGGCAAATTGTGCATCAGGTGAGCCTGACTGGCGGCGAGAAACTGATTGCCCTCACCTTTGATGATGGTCCCTGGCCAGAGACCACGGAGCAGATCCTGGATATCCTACAACAGGCCAACATCCGGGCAACCTTCTTTATGGTTGGGCTGCATGTGCAGAATCACCCAGAAATTGCCAAAAAGGTGGCAGAAGCGGGACATGCTATTGGCAACCACACCTGGCGGCACTTGATGCAAAACTTGGATGCTCCAACAGCGGTTGAGGAAATTAGCAACGCCGCCAGACTGATTTACGAGGCCACTGGCGTCAAAACCCAATTACTCAGGCCACCGGGCGGCAACCTGAGTGGCGAACTGGTGCCCCATGCCCAACAGAATAGTTATGCTATTACCCTCTGGTCCGCCGACTCGGAGGACTACTACGTGGCCTCACCCTTGATTGTTGACAACATTCTGAGAAATGCTCAGCCTGGGGGAATTCTGCTCTTACATGACGGCGGCGGCAATCGGGCCGCAACGGTTCAGGCTTTGCCCCAGATCATTAGTGCGCTACAGCAACAAGGCTACCGGTTTGTTACGATTCCAGAGTTAATGGAAGCGAAGGTAAAGAACCGGCTAACCCGCTCATTTAATTAAACTCTTTGGTCAACCGGGAACCTTGAGCCTGAAGGCGCGTCTATGCCGGAAAACTTATCTCAGATTAGGTCCCCTGTACACTGAGCCTTTTTTCCAATGGCATTATTCAGCAGAAATTTTAAGAGGTACTGTTGCGTATCATGATCAAGCATCTAGCATTCAATCGGATTGCCACCGGGTTGGCAGTGATGCTGATAGCGGCGGGTAGTTGGGGCGAAGGGGCGATCGCTGCGATCGCCCTTAAAGAGGGCGACAGCGTGAATGGGTTTGTTCGCAATACCTCTCCTTCCTTTCAGTTTCGCAGCCCCGCCAAACCCAATAGTCCTCTCCAGTCTGCAAAAGGTGAGGACTACACCTTTACCGCCCAACGTGGCGCCACAGTTGAGATCTCGGTGGAAGCAGAGGATGGCAGTAGTCTGAAACCAGTTCTAGTTTTGCTGTCTCCCAGCGGCAAGCAGGTCGGCTACGATGACAGCCTCGGCTTGCTGCGCTATCGGGTTCCCACCACTGGCACCTATCGGTTGTTGGTTTTAGGCCGCAATAACAGCCTGGGGCGCTACACCCTGGAGATCAATGGGTTGGGAACTGCGGCTTTCACCTCTGAAGCGGACCAGGTTATGCAGGATGTTTTGCGACTGCGGATTATTGGTTGTGGCGTGCCGAACGTGGCCCGCATTCGGATTGGCACCGAAGAGCGCTGCACCCGAGATATTGAACCGGGGGTTTATGTTTATGATGCCAGCAGCAAACGCATTACCCTGCTGGACAGCCGTCGAGAACTGTTGTCCCAGCGGCTCCAACTTACCTTGCTAGAGCGCTGTCCAGCAGCCGGTTCGTCTGTGGTGGAAATCACACTGACAGATCCCCAGGACGGCAAAGATTACACCTACTGCGCTACACCCAACCGCTACGTTAAAGCGGGCAAATATCGCTACGATGTTGCGGCGGATGATCTGCAACCGCTGACAGCAACCAAACCCAGCCCACCGACAGATGGGGGGCAGGTTTCCACACCGCCGCCGACCAGTGGGACCGATGCCAGACGGCAACTGCTCCAGACGGATTATGGCTTGAATGTTTTAGCCAGTTGTCCAGCGGCCCGGAAGTCACTGGCCGTGATTTCCTTCCCGGAGGAACAGGAGACATACGTATATTGCGCCAATCCCAATCGTCTGGTGCGGGCAGGGGAATATGTTTATAACGCCAAAACCAACAATTTGGAACCAGCGAGTTCCCCGACTCCAAACTGTACCGTTTCATTGGGTGGAGTGTGCATCATCAAATAGGTTGAGCCACTTGGCTGAGACTTCTACCGAAGCGATTCCGGTGGAAATTCCATTTGTCGTCGATAATGGCAGTAGAGTTCAAGTACCGTGCTGTGACTGAAAAGCGTAATCGCTGGATCGTTAATCTGATTTTGCTGCTGGCAGTTGTTGCCCTGGTGGGTTTCTCTATGATCCCGCTGCTGGGCGAAATCATGCAGAATAGTCAGACTCCCACTGCAACCAGCCCGTCTCCTAACCAGACGAGCAGTCCAGTTGCCAAGAAAGAAGAGCTAGAAGCCCAGGTAAAGGGGTATGAATTGGTTTTACAGCGAGAGCCGGAAAATCAGACGGCACTGCGAGGTTTGCTGGAAGCCAAGCTGGCTTTGGGTGATGTCAAAGGGGCCATTCCTCCCCTGGAAAAACTAGCTAAGTTGAACCCTGATCAGGGAGACTATGCAGTTCTCTTGGCCCAGGCTAAGCAGCAGGTGGGCGATCGCGAAGGAGCGGCCCAGACCTATCGGGATATTCTGAAAACCAAACCTGGCGATATCAATGCCCTGAGGGGATTCACCAATTTGCTCATGCTACAAAATCGACCTGAGGCGGCGATCGGTCTGTTACAGGACACATTGAAATCGGCTCCCAAGGCGAACCAGGTGCAGGCTGGCAGTATCGATACGGTTTCGATCAAAGTGCTGCTGGGCGATGTTTATGCCAGCCAGAAACGCTTTGACGAAGCGATCGCGGTTTTCGAGGATGCCACCAAGGACAATGCCCAGGATTTCCGACCAGTGTTGGGTAAAGCGCTGGTTTTACAGCGTCAAGGCAAGACTGAGGAAGCCAAACCATTGTTTAGCAAAGCGGGCGAAATGGCTCCGGCCCAGTTCAAAGACCAGATCAATCGCCTGGCGGCTGCACCGGCCCTACCAAGCCCAACTACACCAGCCACTTCACCAACTCCAGCAACCTCACCAGAGGCGGCTACTCCCTCTCCTGCTCCAGTACCGACTACCCCTTAATTGACCACCTGACTGCCATGACTGCGCGGGTCGGTAGCACTGGCCTTGGCAGCTCCCACTGGGGCTGAGAAGGCAGAGGTTGGGCCAGTGGCAGCCGCTGCATAGGGTAGGGATTCCCCATTGGCCAGAGCAACCAGATTGGCTTCCATAATGGCTTTCGGTTGTTCGCCAATGGTTTGGGCAACAGCCTCACCCTGCTGGCTTAAGAACACGAAGTGGGGAATGCCGTCAACTCGATAGCTAAGGACTTCTGGCAGCCATTTGCTATTGTCTACATTCAGTAGAACAAAGTTAATGCGATCGCCATACTGCTGTTTCAGAGCTTGCATCTGGGGAGCCATGGCCTGACAGGTAGTGCACCAATTGGCATAGAACTCGATTAAGGTTGGCTTCTGATTGTTCAGCGCCACCTCCAGCGGCACCGATTCCTTTGCCATAGCAGTCAGCAGTCCTGGGCCAGGGCCGCCTTTGAGCCCCAGGAAAATCGCCGCACTGAGGAAAATTGCAACTAGCGCAATCAGCGCATTCCGGACATTGCTGCCAGGTTTGGCAGCCTGAGCGGAGGAATTAGACTCTGACAACGGTTCAGCCATGGGCTATGCGCACCAAACATGAAGGATCATCTTCGATTGTAGCGATCGCGGGCGGATGAATTGCGTTCTGGTGAACAGCAATCATTTACTGCCTGTCACAGGCCAGTGTCGGTCTACAGTTTTAACCCCATTTACTGAAACAAATCCATCCATCAAATCGGTCACCATCATTGGGATCAATTGCTCTAGATTGATTCGGTAGGTCAGGTGCCAGAGTGCGGATAGCTTCTCCCTCGCCTGTTCATTGATATAAACCGTTTTCTCTTTTTCGATGAGGACCATCGCCACATGACCAGAATTTTCGGTGACGACAAACACGAACTCATCCCGATCCGCCTTGAGTTCCTGAAACCAGTAGTCGATATTGTCTTCTAATTCATATTCATAGAGCGAATAGGCCATCTCGCCCCCCTCCAACAAGGCGGTTCGGAGTAAACCCTCGATCCGCTTTCGCTCACCTTTATTCTGCTTACTACCAGATTGCTTGGTCATACTGCTGAGTTCACCGATGGATGCTGAGAAGGTCCAACAAAGCCTGGCTCAACGGAGTAGCACTGGCTCTTGAGCGATACCAGCCTATTACTTACCGCCGTAGTAGAAGGCGATTTCCTTTTCCTTGAGGGGGGCAAAATCTGCCGCCAACAACATTTGATCCAGTTCAGCTTGGGGAAAATGTTTGGCGCCAATCCGAACAATGCGCGATCGCATCGTATTGGTGACCCCACTGCGTTGCCGCTGGCCCTCGATGCCCATCACTTTCTGATACAGATCCAGGCGAGCCTGCGGAATAGGAGTGCCATCAAAATCAAGGCCACGGGCGATCGCTTGATCAATCGCATCTGCCCCTACTGTGCCGGTCGAATTTGTTGCTTCAGACATGCCTTATGATCCCCTTGGTGTTCAGAAGCATTCTATCAAAGCGGGAGTGAGCGACCGATAGCAAGGGGCGCTTTGGGTTGGAGCGGGAGTCAGAATTCAGACTCCAGCAACCTGGCTAGCGCCGGACGATCGGCGCCTGAATTCCTAACCTACCAGTGTGTCCCGGCTTCCGTTGATACCCTGCTGGCACCGAGAGTCGGTACAATCAGGGTTGGATGTTCAGCAGGAGACAGGGTCTTGCCTACCCTTGGTGTCAATATTGATCATGTGGCGACGGTGCGTCAGGCTCGCCGAACCGTAGAACCGGATCCAGTAGCGGCAGCCGTTCTGGCCGAGTTAGGCGGCGCTGATGGCATTACGGTGCATCTGCGGGAAGATCGGCGGCATATCCAGGACCGGGATGTGCGGTTGTTGCGGCAGACGGTTCGGACTCACCTGAATCTGGAAATGGCTGCAACTGATGAAATGGTGGCGATCGCTCTGGATGTCAAGCCGGACTATGTCACCCTGGTGCCAGAACGGCGTGAAGAAATTACCACCGAAGGGGGACTGGATGTGGCTGGCCAGATCCCGCGCATGACTGCGATCGTGGGTGCGCTACAAACAGCAAGGATTCCAGTCAGTTTGTTTATCGATGCGGTGCCAGTTCAGATTGATGCGGCCGCCCAAATTGGCGCCCGGTTCATTGAATTGCATACGGGGCAGTATGCCGAGGCCCAGGATGAGCTGAGCCGCAGCAAAGAGTTACAAATCCTGGCGGCGGGCTGCGAGCGGGCGATCGCTGCTGGCTTGCGGGTCAATGCCGGTCATGGTTTGACCTACTGGAATGTTTATCCGGTAGCTTGTCTGCCAGGGATGGAGGAACTCAATATCGGCCATACCATCATCAGCCGCGCCATCCTGGTTGGCCTAGAGCGGGCTGTCAGAGAAATGAAACAGGCAATCCGAGGGGAATAGCAGAATGAACCAATCTTCTGGTAGTCAATCGGCTTACAATCAATAGTCGGACTTCAATACTGACTCCTTAAAATCACACAGAGAAATGCAGACCTATCATTACGTTTTAGCTAGCCAAAAATTCCTGATCGAGGAAGAACCCCTGGAAGAAGTACTGCGGGAACGCACCCGCCATTACCAGGAGCAGGAAAAGGAAATTGACTTTTGGTTGGTCAAACAACCGGCATTCCTAGAAGCACCGGAGATGTCAGGGATTAAGGCAAAATGCCCTCAACCAGCGGTAGCCATTATTTCGACCAATCCCCAGTTCATCACCTGGCTTAAGTTGCGATTAGAATTTGTCATTACGGGTCAGTTTCAGGCTCCATCGGATACAATACCTCAACCCTTAGCTTCACTGGCCCCAGTTACTTAGTCGAATGGACTCGATCGCCCAATACTTCTGTTCTCGAATTCATCCCCTCCTGCTGGTTGGAGCGAGCTGTTTAGCCGCGATGCCAGTTGTTTCGCAGGTGCCCCCGGCTTCGGCGCCGCCCGCTCTACCTGCAAACCCAACCTCCTATCCCACCTGTCAACCACCTAAAGCGGGTGAGTACTTGTTGTTGGTCCTGACTCCCAGTGCCGATAGCCAGAACCGCACCCGTCAGGTCTTGCCTGCCAGTGCCCGTACCCTGGTCTGTAACTATCTGGGTGATGTGGTTACCCGAGTATCCGGATTTACCACTGTAAACACAGCCAGCGCCTGGGCCCGTTATATGACCGAGTCGGTCGGCCTAAATGCCTTTGTTGCCCGGCCGCCGGATACTACTGTCTTGCCTCCCCTCGCCCCTACACCAGTTCAGTCGCCAGCCCCGGCCCAACCCCCGGTGGCAGTGCAGACTCCTGCTCCGTTTCCATCCCCTAGTCAACCGCTGGTGCAACCGCCAACTCCAGTGCAACCGCCAGTCATGACAACTCCACTGGTCACTCCTACTGCTGTAACCCCAGCAAATCAGGCTTTGGCGTTTAATCCCCGCCCACTAGGAGTGGGATATGCGGTTCTGGTTGACTATTTCAATCGGCCGGAGGTGGCCTTCGATGTTCAGCAAGCCATACAACGCCCGATCGGATTGGTTTCCTACGGCCAGCGGCCCTACTTGTTGGCCTTGTACACCTCTGACCCAGCTGTGGCCAACACCATTCTGCAACAACTGAGCAGTCGGGGCTTCTGGTCGATGGTGGTCGATAGCCGCCGGGTCGTCTTGCTGAAACAGCCGATCGCTGCTGTTCGCTAGGGGTGAGATCGCAAAACCTGTCATGGTTGGTCGGTTCAGGGTCAGTTCTTCCAAGTGCCTCAGCGATCGCTGCTCTGACGAAGCCGCTGGGCTTTGTTCAGCAATTCAATCACCTGCTCTGCATTGATCAATCGCTTCAACACCACTTGACCAATGCTTTGAGCCTTTGGATCGATCTGGGCCGCTGCGGTTGGGATCACTTCCACCATCAGTACCGCATCCTCTACCCAGTACAGCCACATTTTTTCGCTGTTCTCCCAGATGTAGAGGTCCATTCGCTGAATCTGAGGACCGCGCCGCCAAGCCGCCTCATTCCATAACCCGCCAAATTCCCAGACCCGGCCAATATCCCAGCCATCTGACAGAAAGAAGTATTTCACAGACTGCCTCACCCTGGTTGGTGTCAACCTGACAAACGCTATTCAAAATAGCCGATATTTCATCCGCCTCAACTACCAATTTGTAAATTGCACTGGCTAGCTAGTGTTCTGTCAAACCCTAATTTTAAGGTGAACCCATTGGCTCGTAGTCGGCGCTTTAGCGCTGAAGCGCTGACTACAAACCCTAATTTCTAGAGTTGACGCTGCACTAGCCCCCGTATCCACGCTATAGCAAATCCTATTTGATTTGTGAATGACTGGATGGTGAAAGAGCTTTGTGAGAAGGATTTCCTGCGGAAACCTTTCACAATCCTGCTCGGATCGCCATACAACTGAATTCTTCACCGCTCTGCAACCGTTAATTCATCTGACTTCTGTGGGTTTGGCTTAGCAACTTATCTGAGGTTGTGGGCTGGTTGGGGTTGACAGGGTGGGCAAGATCGCCGGTAGATTGAGGGATGGCAGCGCAACCTGATTGGCGGGCCCTGCACTTTATTCCAGGTCAATTGGTTCAGGCATGATTGAAACCCTCAAAGCCCTTCCTGGCTGGCTTAAGCTCTGGCTGCTATTCCCACTCCTGTTCTTGAATAGCTGGTTGCTGTTGCAATTGTTGGATTACTTGCAACCGTTTATTGGCATTGTGGTGGCCGCTGCCATTTGCGCCTTTCTGCTCAACCTTCCAGCTCACTTTTTGCAGCAGCGAGGAATTCCCCGCGGCTGGGCGATCGCAACAGTAGTGGTGGTAGCAATCCTGGTGCTGGGAGCAGCGGGACTAATTGTTGGCCCCCTGATTGTGGAGCAGTTGAGCGCCCTGATCAGCAACCTGCCCCAACTGATTACGTCTGGTGAATTGCAGTTACAAGCGCTGCGCCAATTTGCCATTGCTCAAAATCTGCCGATTGACCTGACCGACCTGCTCAACCGGGCAATTGACCAGTTGGGCAATCTGTTTCAACTGGCCAGCGGCCAATTGTTGAATATTCTCAGCGGCACCATCAATAGCCTGGTGAATGTTTTGTTCTTCCTGGTGCTGACGATTTTCATCATCATTGGTGGTGAAGGAGCTTGGGATGGAATTTTTAGCTGGCTGCCTTCTCCTTGGAATGAAACCCTGCAGGACTCAATCCAGATCACCTTCCGCCGCTATTTTGGCGCGCAGGCATTGCTGGCAGGGTTCCTCAGTGTGGCCCAAACCTTAGGGTTATTGGTCTGGGGGGTGTCCTATGCTGTGTTGTTTGGTGTCGTCATTGGCGTCTCCACGCTGATTCCCTATGCCGCAACTGTTGCCATTATTCTGGTCAGCCTAATCGTGGCTTTGCAAGATTTTCGGCAGGGAATTGAGGTGCTGATCACCGCGATCGTCATTGGTCAGATCAATGACATTCTGATCTCTCCCCGGTTAATGGGCGAGACCATTGGCCTCAACCCCATCTGGCTGATTGCTGCCCTCTTCCTGGGTGGAAAAGTGGGGGGCGTGCTGGGACTGTTGGTGGCAGTCCCGCTGGCTAGTGTGATCAAAAACACGGCCGATCGCCTGCGGGCCGTCCAGCCGTCTCCCGCTGCTGGAGTGGTTCCGGTCTCACCTGCTGAGGCCGCCCCCCTGCCAATCCAGCCGCCTGGCTAATTCAACCCAAATCTGTTGGCCAGATTTCCTATGATCAACTGGAGCTCACTTGTCCTGGTAACTGCCCTGCCGCAGTTCCTGACCTCGCCTCTGCTCAAATTTGGCCAACAAGAAATTTCGGTGTTGTGGCTGAATCGCTGAAGGCATCACCGAAGAACTGATCAAGCGTCAAGATGTGCTTCAGAGCTATCAACAGTATCTCAAGGACTCAGGTCTGATAGATGAAACATATATGGCCAATCCAGTTGAGTGGATTCGCAACCAGCTCAAGAAAATATTTATCGCCAAGACGGAATAATGGCTAGCATTGGTTTGTTCAACTGAGTCGTTTGAGCAACTTGAGTTGCCAGTTGGATCGGGCGTGATCGCCCATTGCGGGACCAAGGGCGATCGCCTTCAAAGTTGTTTTCTATTTGTACAGAGTTGTTTCAGCCTGAATATCCCCTACAAATGGGATCGAAGCTCCACTCCAGACCTGATTCAGTATGATTTAGAAAAGTCGGGTCAGGCCATCGCAGGAGACGACGATTATCTATGACGTACACCCAAAAACTCACCTTCGCCGACTATCTCACCCTGGCAGACACAGGTCTAGCAAGACGCGCCGAATTAATTGACGGAGAGTTAATTGAATTGCCACCAGAATCTGGCTTGAATACCAGCATTGCCATGTTTGTTGTATCGCAATTACTGGGGATGGGGGTGCCCTATTATCTACTCAAACTTTACAATTGCGAGATTCAGACCCCTGTACTGGCTCCTAAGGATGCAGCAAACTGCTATCCTGACCTGGTGGTAATTCGCGATGAGCATGTGAAACTTTGTCGCCACCGTATGACGATAACCCTGGACATGCCACCGCCATCTTGGGTGATGGAAGTGGTTAGCCTTGGGAAAAATAATCGCCATCGGGACTACATCCGCAAGCGGGCCCAATATGCTGCCGTTGGCATCCCGGAATATGTCATGGTTGACCCGCCAGAGGGCGTCGTGCTTGTCCTGCAATTGGAAAATGGGTTCTATCAGGAAGTTGGCTGTTATCAAGGGCAACAGAGGGTGAACTCTCCCACCTTTCCCACCTTGGACCTGACAGCAGCGCAGATTTTTGCAGCCGGCCAGTAAAGAATGCTGGCTTTGCCAAGACGCATCTGGATTGAATTAAGCGCACGCGCTTCACAGACCGACTTCAGTTTTTTATCCTGCACCCATGCTGAATCCCCCTCGTCGCACATTGCACCTGCCTGGTCTGGATTTGTCCTACCTGGATTGGTCTGGTGGCAGCGAACCCGTTCTATTGCTCCACGGCATGGCGGATCATGGAGGTGTGTGGGTCAGTCTGGCGGAATCGCTGGGCGATCGCTACCATTGCGTGGCGCCCGATCTGCGTGGACATGGCGACAGTGGCAAACCGGTTCAGGGATATCGCTGCGGCGATATGATTGCTGATCTGAAAGCTTTGATGGCCCACTTGAACTGGACATCAGCCCATGTCATTGCCCACTCCTGGGCGGCCAAAATTGCCACCGTCTGGGCCAGAGAGCAGCCGGAACGGATCCGCAGTCTGGTACTGGTCGATCCCTTTTTCATTGGGTCAATGCCCGACTGGATGCAACTGACCTTTCCTTTCCTGTATCGGGTGTTGCCCTTTCTCCAGTTGATGCGATCGTTCAGTAGCTATGAACAGGCGGAACAGGTGGCCCGTCAACTCAAGCAGTATCGGGGCTGGAGTCCGCTGCAACAGTGGGTTTTTCAGACCGCTATTGAACAAAAACCAGAAGGTTATTGGAGTAGCAAGTTTGTGCGCCAGGCGCGGGATCAGATTTTTGAGGATGTGATGCGAGTGGATGGGTTAACCGAACCACTGGCTGTGTCAACTTTATTGATTCAGCCAAAGCAGGGGCTCAACCGAACTAACTGGCAACTGCAACCCTACCGTCGATACTTAAAACATCTAACAATTCAGCAGGTTCCCGGTAATCACTGGTGCTTTTTAGTGGAACCAGATGCCTTTAACCAGGCGATCGCCACCTTTCTGTTCCAGCAAAGTAACCCAGCCACAAACCATACCCCGTCCTGACAGTTCCCCCCCCAAAAAACCTGTGTGGGACTAGTCCACCCCGTCGATCGCATGTTGTTTCAGATCCGCCAGTGAAACATACTCCACCGCAGACGCATGGGTAGCAGCCAGAACCACAGGTGGGGCCACTCCGGCATCTAGCGCTTCTTTCCAGCGAGGGGCGCACAGACACCAGCGATCGCCCGGTTTCAATCCTGGAAAGCCAAAGGCTGGCATCGGTGTGATCAAATCATTGCCCCGCGATCGAGAAAATTCCAGAAACTCCTGAGTCACCTGGGCACAAACGACATGGGCTCCCATATCCCCTGCTCCCGTGTTGCATTTGCCATCCCGATAAAAGCCGGTCATGGGTGAAGTGCAGCAAATCTCCAACTGGCCACCGACCACATTTCTGGCTTCTGTCATGTTTTACTCCTGCTGGTTAATTTACAGACTGGTTTTGCTGCGCCTCTCTGGCAATGAATCATACCAGAGACTCAGTAGAGAGGTAGGGACCAGTAGGGCGCTTCTGCTGGATCGACACTGGTAATAGGCGCAATCCGCTGATTCGGTTGGGTGGCTCGTTCAATCTAACGGGCCCATCATATCGAGATCAAAAATTCATTGACCGGATCAAAGCCGATCGCCCCCTTTCAGCTTTTGCATCTGGTACCGTTCCTTAAACTGGCGTTGCTGCTGTTGGTGATCCACAATCGGGGCTGGATAGCCGCAGCGATCGCGTTCCAGAGGCAGAATCTTACCACTGATCAGGTCAGCCGTATCCACACTGCGCACTTCCGGCAGCCATTGGCGGATGTAATCCGCTTCCGGGTCGAACTTCTGGGCCTGACTGGCTGGATTAAAAATCCGGACGGGCTTGGGATCCATACCACTGGAGGCACTCCACTGCCAGCCGCCATTGTTGGCTGACAGATCGCCATCAATCAGGGTTTGCATAAAGTATTGCTCGCCCCAACGCCAGTCAATCAGCAAATCTTTGGTCAGGAAACTGGCCACGATCATGCGACAACGGTTGTGCATCCAGCCGGTCTGGTTCAACTGCCGCATCGCTGCATCCACAATGGGATAGCCGGTGCGCCCCTCACACCAGGCAACAAATTGGTCCGGGTCGTTGTCCCAGGGAAAGTTCTTGAAGGGTTGGCGATAGGCGCCCTCTGCCAGTTCCGGGAAAAAGTACATCACATGTTGATAAAACTCCCGCCAGGCCAGTTCTTGCTGCCAGGTGCGGATGCTGTCCTGGGTTTCCTGGCCGCGGGCCTGCTCCATGGCTGCCAGCGCTCTGGCCCAAACGGTGCGAATGCCAATCACGCCAAATTTCAGCGCCGGACTCAGCCGGGAGGTGCCATCGTTGGCTGGCAAGTTGCGTTGTTCCTGATAATTCGCGATCGCGCGATCGCAAAATTCCTCCAAACGCTCCATTGCCGCCACTTCTCCCGGTTCCAGAAACAGCGGTTCTGACCAGAGATAGCCCAGATCCCGTACACTGGGTAAGTCAATGGCTCCTGCTTGACGAGCCAGATCCTGTTCCATGTCCGTCAGACCTTGCACTGGCTGCAATTCCCCAACCGGACTGGCCTTCTTTTTGCTGCTCCAATTTTTCCAAAAGGGTGTGTAGACCGTGTAGGGAGCACCACTGCCAGTGCGAATCTCATCGGGGGCATGGAGCAGCTGGTCCCAGACGGTGACAACTTCAATTCCCGCTTGCTTCAAGGCAGTCTGAACCGCCTCATCCCGCAATTGGGAATAGGGCTCCACATCTAGAGTCCAGACAACTGTGGAAGCAGATAGAGCCTGGGCCAGAGCCGGAATGGCTTGAACCGGGTCTGCCTTTAAGATCAGCAACTGACTCCCAAACTGGGCATAGCGGTCTTGCAACGCGGCCAAACATCCCACTAAATAAGCCACCCTGACTGGCGCCACATCCTTCCGACCCAGAATTGCTGGGTCCAAACAGAAGACCCCCACCAGTTTCTGACTCCGCTGCCTGGCTGCCGTCAAACCCAAATTATCTGAGATCCGTAGATCCCGTCGATGCCAGAACAGGACTAACTCCGCTGCCATACGCTGCTGCTGATCGCGATAGGTGATCTCGGCACGAATCAGCCCAGTCCTCAAGAGTCCTGGGTCGGCCTTACAGCACTATATAGCGATCCGATTAGGATTGTGAAAGGTTTCCGCAGGAAATCCTTCTCACAAAGCCCTTTCACCATCCAGTCGTTCACCAGTCATTTAGGATTGCTATAGCTGGTTTCTAGCGGTTAGCGGTCAGGGATTGGATTTTGGATTTTGGATTTTGGATTTTGGGTTGCTGACACCTAGCCCCTAGCCCCTCCTCTTCCCCTCCCCATCTCTTTCTCCCTCCCTACCCTACTCCGCCCTCTTTTTCAGCCAAACCCAGCGTTTTGAGCTATGAATAGAACAATTGTTGCCTGATCCCATCAACCGGCTGAATGTATGCGCTTGCCCTTGCCTCAATACTCGACCCAAGGTCGTCTGCCTGGTCACATCGCTGAGGTAATTGAAACCTCCACAACGGAGTTTCTGGCCCAATGTCTGGATCCAGAAGACCTTTCCTTTCCGGAAATGCCCCCTTTTGGCAGTTGGGTCAAGGCGGTGGACGAGGAGTCAGGAAACGCCATTTTTGCGGTGGTCTATCATGTCACCACTGCCCCAATCGATTCGGTCCATCGGGCAAGGGCCTTGGGACTGTCTCTGGCAGACTTGCGGGAGCAGCAACCGCAGATTTTCTCTATGCTGAAGACCGAATTTCGAGCTGCCATTGTCGGGTTTGAGATGCCTGCGATCGCCCGCAAGGAAGGAGTCACCGAAAGCGGTCGGCTGTTTCAACACCTGCCTCCCCGTCCGCCCCAGATTCATCAGGCCGTCTGGCGTTGCCAACCGGATGAAATCCTGCGTTTCACGGACCAGGTGGATTTTCTGCGCACCCTGCTGGAGTTGCCTGGTGTGCCAGCGGATGCCCTGGTGGCTGCCACTGTGCGAGAGATTTACCAGTTGCGTCAGGCCGATCGGGATTGGCTAGTTCGGCTTGGGCGATCGCTGAGTTTGATGCTGAAGGAAGATTACGATCGGTTGCGTGTCATCCTGGGACAGGTGCATTTCTGAGGTTGTCCCTTCCCACCGCTTGCTCCATTGCTGGCAGGTTATTCATCCCAACCAGCTTCCGGTTGGATCTACTGAGAATCTATCCATGAACACACCTCCTGGAACACCCCAACGCTTTGATCCGGATCGCCTGCGCCAGGTAACCACGCTGGCCGCCATTCTAGGCAGTATTGTCATTAACACCCTGTCCAACTTTTTTCCGCTCAACGGCGTCAACGTTGGCACCCTTTCGAATACGCTCTTTGCTTCAGTCCAAATTATTCCCGCCAACTATGCTTTTGCCATTTGGGGTCTGATTTATCTGGGTTTGATCGCCTTTGGCCTGTATCAACTGCAACCAACTCAGCGGCCCAATCCCAGCTTACAGCGCAGCGGCTACTTACTGGTGTTTGCCAGTCTGGCTCAATGCGCCTGGATCTATCTTTTTCTGGCTCGCCAATTCCCGTTATCCGTCATCGCCATGGTGGCGATTTTGCTGCCTCTGATCGGCATGTACCAGCGGCTTGGCATTGGTCAGCAACGGGTCTCCAGACAAGAAGGATGGTTGATTCACATCCCCATCAGTGTTTACCTGGGCTGGATTACGGTCGCTACAGTTGTTAATGTTGCCATTGCGCTCTACAGCCTTAACTGGAGCGGTTGGGGGATTGCCCCATCGGTATGGACGGTTATCATGATGGGGGTCAGTGCGATACTCGCCACGGTTGTAACCCTGCAACGCCATGATATTGCCTTTCCCTTGGTGATCGTCTGGGCCTTAGTCGCGATCGCTGTTCGGCAAATGGATACGCCACTCATTGCGGTGACCGGCGGGGTGCTGGCGATCGCGGTATCGATGTTGGCCCTGCTGATCAAACTAAAACCGCTTAAATAAACACCCTTACTGCCGGTTCCCCAATTCTTGTTCGATTCTGGGTTTGAGCTTGTCGTATTCTGCCTTGAGTAACCTGCGACTCTGTTCGCGGAAATCCGTCGATGGTTGTGACTGGGCCAGAATTAACCAATACTGCAATTGTGGATATTGTTCTGGCTTCAGGGTGACTGTGATCTGGTGGGAACAGCAGTGGGGGGGCTCCAGATCAAAGAACAGCACTTGATATGCCTTATGTTCGATTAGTAGACGAACCGTCTCTTGCCCTTGTCGTGACTTGAGATCGAGGTAGACCGGAAACCAACGGCGGCTTTGGTGTGGGTTGAAAATTGCGGTCAACCACAGCAGCATCGGATAGGGGTTGAGACAGGACAGAACCGTCTGATAAATCTGGTTGTAAAGCCGATGGATCTGGATGGTCTGGATTTCGGCATGGGGCAGCATCACCCAGATGGCCGGAACTGGCTTGGGGCGATCGCCGGAGAAGGGACGAGCGACAACCACTTTGCCAATCGGGATTTCTTTGGGCCAGATTGGAATAACATGCTTGGGTTGGAATTTGAGGACATCACTGGCTATTTGGGATGGTCCAATCGGCTTTTTAGCCAGTGCTTCGCTGATGTATTGGCCAACTTGGCGACTGGCGGTGTATCGTTGCTCCAATGGATCAATGACTTTCAAGATTTCTGCTACCGATTGGGGGCGATCGCCTGGAACTTTGGCCAGACAACTGGTAACCAGATCTTCCAGGGCTTTGGGTAACTTCAAGTCGGGACTGGCCGCCGCCAGCGATCGCGGTGCCTGGGATTGATGGGCGTGATACCATCCGGCAAAGGTTGGCGTTTCTGGTTCCAGGGGGTGTCTACCAGTTAGCATTTCAAACATCACAATGCCCAGGCTATAAATATCCGAACGGCCATCCAAGTCCTGCGAGGCAATCTGTTCTGGTGAGGAGTAGGCCAGGGTTCCCATATAGGCTTCCGGTTTGCTGTCATCCGCCTGAAGCAGGGACGAAATGCCAAAATCCAAAATTTTTATTAGCTCTTCCAGGCTGCTTTCGCGAACCACCAGGATATTGCTGGGTTTAATATCCCGATGGATGACCGGACAAAGGAGCGATTGAGGATTCACTTGAATTCCCGCATGGGCACATTGCAACCCCAAACAGACCTGTCGGATCAGGGTCAGGCAGCGGGGCAGGGGGAAAGGCCCTTGATCCAGTAAGTCTCGCAGGTTTTCTCCCTCCAGATATTCCATAACGTAGAACGGTTGGTCTTCCTCATCTACGCCATAGTCCGAAACCTGCACAATATGAATACTTTTGGCTCCCAACTGAGCACAAATGCGGGCTTCATTATGGAAGCGATCGCACATGTCTGAATTGAGCAAGGTTCGGGAGAGAAACTTCAACGCCACCAGTCGTTCCAACGGCAAATCTTTGCCCAGATACACGCTACCCATGGAGCCTCGACCCAGCATCTCCAGGAGTAGATACCGGTTACCAATCAGGTGGCCAATTTTGGTTGCTTCTGCCATACTACCCAGCTCAACCTTTTGCTTCAGCCCGGATCCGGCTTGAAACCTGTATTTTCCCTCTTGCATGGGAATGTTCTTTCCCAAACATGCCCTTGAAAAAATTATCGCTTGGCCAATCGGTGGAGCCAGATGAAGTCTTCCCCCTCCGGAGAACACTTGCTCTGAATCAGCGCGTTGGAGTAGTGCAAATTCTTCCCAGACAGGTCATTCCGGTAGCCGGTAGAAGTCCATTCACCGTAGGGGTCATTCACAAAAAAGCCGTACTGGTCATAGCCCCGCACCACCACAATATGGCCGAAGCTGGTGAAATAGCCGTGAATAATGCAGGGACGACCTTCCGCGATCGCTTTACGAATGTCCTGTAAGCGCCCCCGCTCAGTGAAATTATCGACCACCCCATAGGCTTGGGCCATTTTCATCAAATCGTAGGGATCGTGACGGCTTAAGCCGTTTTTGCTCATGTACTGATACAGTTCGTCCTCCAGTTGCGCAATTCCGGTATTGCCCTTGATTTTGAAATAAGTCATAACCATGGCAAAACAGGTCACATTGCATGCACCAGTGGGGTTATAGGCATTATCCAACTGGCTCTTGTAGGGAACATTCAAATCGACCTGAACCGGTAATCCCTGAAACGGCGGCGGTGCTGGAATCGGCACGACTTCTGGTTGTTGCTGAATGAACTGCATATGAGGTGCATAGGCGTACCAGGTATTGCGGGGGGGATTACCCAACGACTCCAGCATGATGGCCAGTCGATAATGGTTATTAACCATGGCCCAGGAGTGTAGATTAAAAACCTTACCCGCTGGGACATCCACCTTATCTTCTGCGGTCAAATCAGCAGCATTTGCGGTCGATTGCTTGAAGACCGTATCGCGAATTACTTTGATGCTGGCCGGTTCCAACAGTTGGATATGGGGGGTGTAGACACACCAGGTATTGCGAGGCGGTTCTCCTAAATACTCCCCAACCAGCGCCACTCTCAGATGGTTTCTGTCAATTACCTTCCAGGAGTGGAGATTGAAAATTCGACCGGCAGGAACGTCAACCTTACTGGCAGGTGGCAGTTGCACCGCATCTTCATTGGTTTGCTTAAAGATTGTATTCTGCAGAATTTTCAGTACGATTGCCATCAGCCTTTTCCTGCCAGACCATCTGTTCTTCGCGATTATCTCATGACCTTACAAACAAGAGGACGAACCAGCCGTGCCCCAACCCATGCTTCAACAATCCTTGGCTCCCCTCCGCGATGCAGGTGGGGGCTTTTAGCGATCGGGCAAAGGCTGACCAGTTGTTGCAACTGCTGCTGAGCCAGGGGGTGCGGGTGGTTGTAGCGCCATTGAATTGATTGTGTCCTCCTGTTCCCTGACAACCAAGGGTGTGATTGGTTTTGCTACAATCCTAAAATTGAGCGATCGCTGGGATACGAACCTGGGGCATGCTTAGAATTACTCCTTTTTCTAGCCAGGATTATGTCTGAGGCCATCATCCGGGTTGAAAACTTAGGTAAGAAGTACATTCTCAGACATCAGCAGTCCCATCGGTATGTTGCTTTACGCGATGTGATTGCCGGTGGCGTTCGATCCTGGGCCAGCCGAATGGTCAATCCATTCGTAAAGCAGGAGAGCAACCCCAGTCGGGAAGAGTTCTGGGCCTTAAAAGATGTGTCGTTTGAAGTCAACCGGGGCGATCGCGTCGGCATCATTGGCCGTAACGGAGCTGGCAAATCGACCCTGCTGAAACTTCTGAGTCGGATTACGGAACCCACCACGGGTCGCATTACCTTGAAGGGGCGGGTGGCTAGTTTGCTGGAAGTAGGCACAGGCTTTCATCCCGAGCTTACCGGCCGAGAAAATATTTTCCTGAATGGGGCTATCTTGGGCATGAGCCGGGTCGAAATTCAGCGGAAGTTTGATGAAATTGTTGCCTTCGCCGAAGTGGAGAAGTTTTTAGATACCCCGGTTAAACACTACTCCTCTGGCATGTATGTGCGTTTGGCCTTTGCCGTTGCCGCCCACCTGGAACCGGAAATATTAGTGGTGGATGAAGTCCTAGCAGTGGGAGATGCCCAGTTTCAGAAAAAATGTCTGGGGAAGATGGAAGATGTTGCCAGAAATGAAGGTCGGACGGTGCTGTTTGTTAGCCACAGCATGGAAGTTATCACACGACTATGTAATACGGCCCTTTTGTTGAATGAAGGTAAGTTGGAAGTGCTGGGAAAAACCAACCAGGTTGTCAATAGCTATTTAAAGTCGGATTTAGGCATAACAGCTCATCGCAGATGGAAGAATCTTGGCAGAGCGCCAGGCAACGACATAGTTCGTCTTATAGAAGTGCAAGTACATGATCTTAACAACCAAATTAAGGAGAACTTCAATATAACTGAACCAATTGGTATAACTATGAACTATGAGGTTCTTCAAGGTGGAGAATTGTTTACTCACTCAATCAATTTATTTAGTGATAATAGTATTCATATACTTAGCTCCCACGATATTACTTCAGAACTAATTGATCAGCCTAGAGATATAGGTATCTATTCCTCAACCATGTGGATTCCTGGCAACTTTCTTTCCGAAGGACGTCTAACAGCTAGCGTGGCAATCATAAAACCCGATCCATTCAAGATTTACTTTCATGAATTGGACGCAATTGCATTTAATGTTTTCGATCCAATGGATGGAACTTCAGCACGAGGTCGATGTCTAATGCCCATTCCTGGAGTTGTAAGACCTATCTTCACTTGGGAAACCGAGCGCCAGAGAACAAGTCATGTTTAGAAAAAAAAGAACACGGAAATCAATTGCTAGAAATAGTTAAGAGTAGCTATATAAAACTAGCGGATCGCTTTCCGCGAATAAGAGAAGCTTTTTATCTAATAGAAAGCTGTCTAGGATTTATTTATAAAAAATATCGGCCAAAAGATGAATGGGGAGCCTGTATTCAATGTGGTAGGTTCTCACGATTTAAATATGTGCAGTTATTAGATACAAATTCCGATATTGCACAGTCTTGTAGGTGGGATGAAAGTTTCATCGAGGTTATCAATGCAACAAATACACTTTCATGCACGTTTTGCAATTCCAAATTTAGAATTAGATGTGCCTCCAAATTTTTGCTAGACAATCTTAACTTAAAATCTTATAAATCCATCAATCAACTTTACCAGCATTGCAAGAATGGAAAAACATATTTAGATATATTAGAAACTGCAAGCATAGGTGGTATCTTTTCTGAATATGATGACTGGGAAGGACTGGTCAAAACTGAGTTTTTAGATAATCTAGATAGAGGTGAATATAGAAATAATATTAGATCAGAAGATTTGCGTAAACTTACATTCAGCGATAATACTTTCGACTTGGTAGTTGTTCTGGATGTGTTAGAACATGTTTCAGACCCCTGGAATGCCCTTTCTGAGATAGAAAGAGTTTTAAAGCCTAAGGGCATAGCAATTATTACTGTGCCTATTGACTTGAGAAATCAA
>Ga0272446_1002809_pt1 | contig 23022 bp, 13 predicted proteins | sample YNPCB0061_FD_194587 | JGI IMG/M metagenome (GOLD analysis project Ga0272446, IMG submission 194587) | Hot spring microbial mat communities from Yellowstone National Park, WY, United States - YNP-CB-006-1 | ecosystem: Environmental > Aquatic > Thermal springs > Hot (42-90C) > Sediment | place... | reverse complement strand
ACTGACAATATTCCCGACGGTGCATTTTCGGCAGGAGTTTTGTAATAGGGATGCTCCAATGAAGTATTCTCGCTTGCATGATTATCTCTCATTGACGTTCAATTCACCTTTTTCGTAAGTCCTAATCCTGACGATATGAAACCCGTACTGTATCGTGAATATTGTTAAGTAAGAGCGTATCTTGCGTTCTGTCATAGTGTTACCCCAGATGCTACCGCACAAAGGCTAAACTCCCCATTTGCGTATTGATACGTTTATTGGCATAGAGCATTGTCAAGCGATAGTGGTATAAACCGCTTTCCGCCGGTGAACCATCAGCACGTTTGCCATGCCATTCAGCTTCATATTCGCCTGCACCGTGCATGAGTTCCACCAATTTTGTTACCTCCTTGCCAGCCACATCTAACACTTGCAAGCGCACAATGGCTTGTTCTGGTACGGTGTAGTGAATCCGCACTACTTGGGCATCGGGTTTAGGAAATTGTTTGGAGTACACTCGTACCGCAAGCATGGTTGTTGGTGTAGAAGCAGTGAGTGTGTCTTGTGCTTCAGTGCTGGTTTTGCCCGCAGGGTGCTGAAGTGTTTCTATCATCCACGCACCATTCACATTCAGTGGAACAGGATATTCAGGTAAGCGTTGTTGGTGGTGTTGAGCATGGTGGAACAAAACTGGCGTTGTGCTTGCTGGCACAGCAGACGCGGAGACCTGCGTGGCAGCAGAAAACGGCAAAGACTCTGCTTGTGTGGTACGAGTGCTAGCGGACGTGTGTAATGGCTGTTGCCATGTATCCTCGCGGCTAAGGCTTTGGCTTGTCAGACTGAGGCTTTGCGTGGCAAGCGACGAAACCGCTTGTTGCTGTTGTGTCAGTGGTTGAGTATGTTGAATATGCGATACAGCAGCAGAGGAAGAGTTTGACGGCGCATCAGATGAAGGTTTTACTACGTCGCCCATCCACCATGCAAGTTGAACAGATTGAACAGAGGCAGCGCGTGTGCTGTGAGGATTCTGAGTTTCTACCTGCGTACCGTGTTCTGATGCGGCAACAACATTAGGGGCTGGCACCGTGGCTGGCAGCAGCGTCAGCGCACGTTGGTCGTTCGCGCTGGGTTTGGCGGTTAGTGCCAAGGGTGTGCAGATGTGTTCGACAACTTTTTGACGAACCTGATAGCCGCCACCAATTAGGGCAAAGTTTTTCCCTGTGCTTTGCTGCAACGCCGTCAATTCTGGCGATGACGTAAGCGGCAAGCATACGGTTTCTGTCAGCGGTAGTGTTTCCGACGTTTCTGAAATGCTCAGATGCGTTTCTCCATACATATCTGGCTTTGGTTGAGATTGAACGCTCAGAGACATCTCAGGCGATTGGGCAAATGCTGTCAAGTGGAGCGAAACAGGACGATGGTGTGGTGCATGCTGGCGCGAACTTAGCGTGATACCAACCACGATACTGAATAAGACGCTCAGAACAGCAACAATAACGTTTGTTTTCATCACAATCTCCTACGGCATTTCTGTTATGTGTTATGATGGATGATTGATTGTTACTATTCCCCCCAGTGTGAATATACAAAAAACAAGATGTTTGGCAAATTTTCTTCTTCGATGCCGTTGCCATTAACGGCTTTATTTACATCAAGTTATACCATTCTGCACCTACGCACTGCGTGGTGTGCCGCCATAGATGGGACAAAAGCCTGTTCTATGGCGGTATGTGTGTTTGGATTTTCGCAAAACCGAGTGCGCAAGGGGCTAAAGCCTCCTTGTTACGTTACATAGTGAATCAGCAACAAGGGGTCTTAACCCCTTGCCAAAAACAGTGCGATTTTTGCGAAAGACCTGTGTGTATTAAATTTGGTTATCGTCGTCGTAACGATGTACAAACCTGCAAATCTTGGCGACGTGCAACATTAGCGACGTACAATAAACCGCGAAATTGCTGTTCGCCCGTTGTGGAGCACCTGGACAGTGTACGCACCGCTTGCCCATGTGGAAATATCCAATGCGAAGGAGTATTCACCAACCGAGCGGTGTTCGGGGTCTGTTTGGAATACGGTTTGACCAAGACTATTGATGACCTTGATAGCTACGGCACCTGCTTGCTCAACGCTGTACCGCACCAGTGTTTGGTCGGCAGCGGGGCTTGGCGAGGTAGAATGAATCGTGAGTACGCCAGAAACTTCGTTGCGTGCCTGCACGGAAGTTGTTACTTCGGGCAGCATAAATGACGTTCCCATCTCATTATTGACCACAGCCAACAAGCCGAACGGCTGACCATTACGATTTTGCGCGGGATTCCAGAAGCCAGAAGCCAATATCATCACGCGCTGTCCTGCCAACTGCAACGTCCGCAAATTTGCCCTGTACGAGCGCAGAACCCGCGTTGTGCCTGCCTCGCGCACATCAAGAATATAGTCGTCGGTGGGGGTGTCAATGGCGAAGACTTGCCCAAACTGCACAGCTTGATTGCCCAGCACGCCAGAACCACGCACAAGAATTTCGACTCGTGGTGCATCGGTACTGGAGTGAAACACCAGTAAGCGCGTGAGGTTGCCGTCAATTTGCGTTACAGGGTCGGTCAAAATCCCCAAACCAAACCGCGTGTTTTGCATATTGGGGTTAGCCGCATAACCACTGACGTTGTTTGGTAAAATACCATATGCTATGAGGTAATTTGCCCCGTTTTGGAGTTGATAATTTGAAAACGTTTGCAGCGCGGGTGTTGCCGAAGCGGCATTAGCAGCAGTAATATTCAACTGCAACGACGCTGCTTGTATGGCTGCCAACGGCACCGTCTGCATGCCCGGAATAGCAACACTGGTCAGGCGCGGGCTGGCAGTACGAAAGGCAAAATTGGGCAACACTGGCAGAAAAAGCGTTCCTGCTGGCGGCTGTTGCGGCAGCCCTATCCACACACCCACTCGTGCCAACGCGGTATCGGCGGCATTGTGAATAGCTTGGAAACTAATGGGTGGCTGCTGTACTGGCGGAGCAGCAGCACCAGCAGGGAAAAGCGTAATACCGCCCATTTGGGTTTCGGTGTACAGATTCATCCCGATTGCCGCGCCTCCACGATTCGTTGCAGGATTAAAAAATCCTGTTACCGTTACGATTGCCCGCCGCCCGCCTGTGGCAATATCGCGCAACGGCACAGCAAACGACATAAGCGGCGTAGTGCTGCCAGGCAGGCGAATGTCGATAGTGTAGTTTCCTACCGGCACAGTTGCAACGGCGGCTTCGTCGTATGCTAAAGGAATAGCAGGCAAACCGGGAATTTCCCGCACAACCAACTCCACTCGTGGTGCATCGGTAACGGCATGATACAAAATCAGTCGCGTTTGTGTGGAAGGAATGTTCGTGGTCGTGTCGAACAATTGGGTCAAATTCAATGCTGTGGAACGCCCGTTTGGATTGGGTGCAAACATAGATGGATTGCTTACGCCCCGTGCTAACACAATATTTGCTCCGCGCCCCAAGATAACGCTATCCACAGATACCAATGCTGGTGTGGCAGCAGTGCTGTTCGGCGCGGTAATGTTCACCCGAATTGCCACACCGCTTGGCAGTGTGGGCAGCACAGGGTTAATGCCTGTAAATGCTGCTGTTCCCGTGCGAAAGGCAAAATTGGTCAAAACTCTGCCAAACGCTGGCTGCCCACCCGGCACAGGCGTACCTACCCATACATCCACGGGATTTGCCGCAGGGTCGGCAGAAGCATGAATAACTTGCATAGTTACCTGCTGTTGAGCCAGAGCGAATCTGTTGAAGCCGCCCGCACACAGGGCAAACGCTACAAGCCAGAGTGCGGCTTGGCGCACGTGTTTCATGGAATGGTTCATGGAATGTCCTTTGTTCATAGAACGTCCTTTCAAGTGATGATGAGTGGAAAATGCAGTGTATGGATTGGTTTGCGCTTGAGAGAATCCTGAGAAAATCTTGCTTACCATTCTTTTGCTCCACGTGTTCGGCGAAACCACGCAATAGTGTCGGCAATTCCCTCGCGGAAATCTATTCTGTGCCGCCATCCCGTCGCGTGCAAACGGCTCACATCCATCAGTTTGCGTGGTGTGCCATCGGGTTTGCTGGTATCCCAGAGAATATCGCCTTCGTAGCCTGTGAGTTCTTTGACAGTCTCAGCAAGCTCCCGAATACTGAGGTCTTCACCTGTGCCAACGTTCACAAAATCGCGCTCGTTGTACGTGTTCATTAAAAATACCATTGCCTCAGCAGCATCGGTGGCGTGCAAAAATTCTCTGCGCGGTGTTCCCGTTCCCCACAGTGTTACTGTGGGAAGCCCTTGTTCCTGTGCCTCGACGAACTTCCGAATAAGTGCGGGCAGCACGTGCGAGGTTTGCAGGTCAAAGTTGTCGTTTGGACCGTACAGATTCGTGGGCATACAAGAAATCGCATTAAACCCATACTGGTCTCGCATAGCCTCGGCGAGTTTGATACCGGCTATTTTTGCAATGGCGTACGGTTCATTGGTTTGCTCTAACAAACCCGTGAGCAGACTTTCCTCACGCATTGGCTGCGGTGCAAATTTTGGATAGATACAGGAGCTGCCCAAAAACAAGATTTTTTTTGTTCCGAACCGCAACGCGGAGTGCAGAATATTGTTTTGCATCTGCAAATTATCGTACAAAAAGTCGGCACGGTACGTATTGTTGGCATAAATTCCCCCAACCTTTGCCGCAGCGTCGAAGACAAACTCAGGACGTTCGGCTTCAAAGAACGCTTCTACTTCTGCTTGACGGCGCAGGTCAAGCTCGCTCGATGTGCGTGTAACGATGTTGGTGTACCCTTGCTGCTGTAAAACGCGGACAATTGCTGAACCCACTAATCCACGATGTCCCGCAACATAGATTTTGCTGTGATATTCCATGCCGTTCTGTTCAACCATTGAGCTGTCATTTCTTCAAACTTACGAAAATTTTGTCTTCAGACCACAGCAAGCTGAGTGCCGGCAGCGTGCTGGCAGAAAAAAAACGGTCGTTGCTACTGCTCCAGCTATTGCTCTACACGCTCTCGCCAGAGTTCTGGCAATGTTTCTTGGTGGCTGCCAAACAACGGAAATGCTTCTTGGGTGGAAATCACTACCTGCGCTACGCGCTGCAGCGTCGAGTTGTATGCCACGTCCACGCGCACAACGCTCGTGCGCCCCGTCAGCGAAGGATAATGCAGCCGCACACCCGCGCCAAAAGACTGCCCGCTCGTCAGTACGGCATTCACGGGCGGAGCGGACGGCAGCAAGCCCGATAAGCCCGATAAGCCCCAATTGCCGCTTTGTATCAGCACCGCATCCCAAAACAGCGTCCCCGACAAAGCGTACTGCCCCACCACAGCAATCGGTATGCCGCGCAGCTCCGCGTTCCATACAAACCGCCTGTATCCGGCTAAAGCGTTCGGCGCGTAACCGCGTAAGCCCGTAAATGTGTCTGCTGTCAGCTGCCGAAAACCCACAAACGGCGGCGAAGAAATATCAGCTTGCAGAGCAAGAGTTATCGAAGAGTTCACAAAAACGTTGAACTTCAGCAGCGCGTCAATGCCACTGACAAGCCCATGATGATTCGAGTTCGGCTGCCACTGCTCGCTACCAATCCTGCCATAGAGGAATACGGAGCCAAACAAGTAGGTGTTGCGGTCAGCAAAAACCGAACCTGCTGCCCACAAGCTGTAGATTTCTGTGATTCCTCGTTTGCCCGTGTTGTCAGCAAAAAAACCTACCGTTGCGCCGCCAAACGCGCCTGTGCAAAAAGCGGCTGCCTCGCGCACAGGAAGGTGCTTGAGCAGTTCGGGCAGGTGGGCAGGAGCGGCTTGGAAGGAAGTTGTGCGAGACTGTGCATCCAGAGCCAGAAACGCCTGCGTGGTATTGTCAGAAAAGCGATACAGACGCGATTCAGCGCGTTCAGCACTCTGAATTTTTGCCGAAGCCGTCAAGCGAAAATCGGTTTCCCAATACTGCCCGCGAACGCTCACAAATCCTTGCAGCCAGCGTTCTGCCGAGGGCATCAATGCTGCTGCGGACGAAGTTTTACCATCATTGGCTTGGGCATAGATAAATTCTCCGCCAGTGGCATTGTAAGCCGCCAAGCCCACATACCAATCTTGTTGCCACAGATAGGGCTGATACAGACGAAGTTCCTGTTCGCTGCGAACGCGATTCGCACTCAGCCGCAGCCATGCCGAAACGTCTGTTGCAAACGGCAGCCGCCACTGCTCCAGCACAAGGTCGGCTTGCCAGCCAAGTGCGTTTTCCTCCTGATAGCGCACACTGCCCTGCACGGCAAGACCTTGCCCCAGAACATTGACGGCATCCACACCTGCGCCAAATGTTGCCACGCCACCGCCACTTTCAACTATGGCATAAGGAGCAAGATTGATGCGGTTTTGCATACTGATTATCGCGTCGCTTTCGTTATCGTTCAGATGGCGCAGCGCAATGGCAACAGTATCAAAGAGTCCAGTGTGCAGCAAGGCACGTTCGCTTGCGGGCATAGCGCGGAGTTTGGCAAGCGCGGAATACTCGCCTTCTTGGAAGAGCAGTTCTTGGCGGATGAGTTCTTGCGGCACAGCAACGGCGGTCATTCTGACGAAAGGCTTCCACACAGGCGAACGCAGCAACGCAGCAGGGCGTTCTTCTATGATAAGAGAACGAATGCGACGTTGAGCGAACACCGTGAGCTGGCACACAAGGGTCATACCAAGCACAATTGCCAATGTTCCTAATTTGATGGTAGATACTGCCGCCATGCGGTCACGAGGGCTGTGAGACAATGGTCATAAGAGTTTTATCTTGTCTGCCGACAAACCCCACACTACAAGACTCTCAAGGCAACAATCGTCATGTCGTCATGCTGCGAGGCTTTGCCTGCGAAGGTTCGCACGTCTTGCAAAATCCTGTTGACGAGTTCATCAGCACTTGTGCAAACTGCTGCACACACGCTCTGCAAGCGTTCATTACCGTATTCGTCTGCTTGTTCATTCATAGCTTCGGGCACACCGTCGGTATAGAGCAGCACCATGTCGCCCGCTTGCAATTGTACGGATTGTACCGTGACTGCGGCGGTGAACCGTGAGCCTGCATCCAAGCCCAACGCCATACCTTTGGAGTTGAGAAATTCTGCTGTTGCTGCCCTGCCATTGCTTGAGGCACGGCGCACGAGTACGGGATTGTGACCGGCATTGGCAAAAATAAATTCGTGCGTTTCTGTATCAAAGATACCGTAAATCATGGAAACAAATTTTCCCCGCTCCATGACGCTGTACAGCAGCGCGTTTACACGGTGTAATACTTCCGCTGGTGAGCCCTGCTGCCGTACTTGAGAGACTATCACGCCTTTGGCAAGCGTAATGTAAAATGCTGCTGAAATGCCCTTGCCCGATACGTCACCAATCAAGACACCGAGCCGTTTGTGGTCGAGATGAAAAAAGTCGTAATAGTCCCCGCCGACTTCGTAGGCAGGAACACATATAGCACAGACTTCCAAGCGGTCAGATGCTGGCAAACATGAGGGCAAAAGGCGTTGCTGGACGCTTTTGGCGGCGGCGAGTTCTTGGTGGAGACGAGCAGTTTCTTCTTTTTCAACGACAAATTTCGGTTTGTAATCGGCTTCGCTGACTGCTTCGGGCGCAGAAGTGTAGGCTACAACTCCCAAGCCGACCACCAGCACAAGCATTACCACCGAACACCACACGAGTACAGGATTTGGCGCAATCAGTGCATACGATGACAGCGCCGTCAATACAACCGAAAAACATCCTACGGCAAGGATGTCGCTGAAATACACCAAGCCAAGCCCCACTAATGCCGTAACGACGCTGCTGAACAGCATATATGCTACACTCTCAGCACGAAACGCCGCCAATAAGACGTGCAGCACTAAGGAGGCAATCACGGTCAGCGTTATCAACGCTCGGCGCGACAGGCGGCTTTCTAAAAGATAATGCAAGACCGTAGGCGGCGTAAGTACTGCACCAAAGGTAAACAGTGGGTAAAAGAAGCACGCTGCCCACAGCGTGACCCAGCCTTCTTGCGCCTGCACGATGAGCGAGTAGTTCTCACTAAACACCAACCGTGCCAGAATGCGGTCGGCGTGAAGCGTGTGCAGCATCCATGACATGCCCAAAAAATAGGCTTCGGCTACTAATGCTGCGGACAACCCTATGAGAATGCTTCTGCCCAGATAAAAGGAGCGGTGAGGCGCGGAGATAAGACGTTTGAGCGTGTAGAATTTTTCCGCAAAAGCCTCGCGTGCTAATGACACTAATCCTGCCATTGGTGCGCCGAACATCAGCACACCAACGAACACGAACATTGTTGCTGCCACCACAACAAACGCCAACCACGAGCTATCCACATCGAGAGAAGCAACTAAGAATACCGATGCAGCAACAGCAACAGCCAACGCAAAACTCATACTCACAGCGCGTTTACGAAGCCGCACCACCGCTACAACAAGCATACTGGCTACCCACAGTGCCAACATGACACCAAAGGCAGCGTTGAATGTTCTCGCGATTTGCTGGGCTTCTGGCTCACGACCTGCGCCCGGGCGGTGCTGTAACCGCCAAGAGTTGTACCACGTGAGTTCATACACGAAAGGCTTAGCATGAACTTTTTGTGCTTTCAGTTGGAGTTCGTGTCTTGAAAACACATCTTCGCCCAACAACAGCGTAAAGGTAGGTGCGTCGCTGTTAGAGCCGTCAAAACTCCACTGCCCAAGCGTTGCGGTGCTTGCCCAGATTGTAGCAGCCGTGCTTATCGCAGCCGTGCTTGTCGTGGTTGCGGCGTGAGGAACTGCCGCTCTCGAGTTGTGCATCTGTGCTTGAGCGTAGTGTTGTAAATGCTTTGGCAAACGTTCAGCCAACGTAGCAAAAAGCTGCGCGGTATCGGCAGTATTGAGGCGTTCAGCACGATGTTCAGCAAACTCTATCATTTCTCCCCATTTGCTAAAGCGTATCTTGAAGGTATAGCGAGCATTGGAGCGCGTGGCATTTGTATCATCTTCTTCATATGTGGCGCGACGTGTGCGCGAACCACCAATTTGGAAGGTAATATTGCCAGAATTTTTGCGAATAAAAACTATGTCGTCGATTTCTTGGACGTGCGCGGTGTCTAAATACCGCCGTGCTGCATATGCACCCACTGTATCGGCAAATGCCAGTACGCCGTCTTGGTCATACTCTGCTTCACCGAAAACCGTCACAGAGTCTTTGGCAATACCACGCACCTGCAAGATGCTGTCTATCTGCCGCTTCACAGTGTGTTTAAGTCCCAATTTGGGCGTAGGAAATGCTGAGTAGTCTTGAAGGCGCATAACCACAGCCAAAGCCAAGAGCGCAATGGCGAAAATACCAAGGTCTGTACGTGGTTTACGGCGAGGAAAAATCTTGTGCATTGTTGGTTATCGGGTTATCGGGTTATCGGTTATCACGGGTTATACCTGTGCTTTGCAGAAATGGTAAAAAATGCTTGCCGAACAATGGCGCATACACCTCTTCATTGTAACCACGTAAGCGGATTGAGCTTGTCGCGTCCTTGCCAAATCTCAATATGGACATATTCGCCATCCACCGAACGCCCACTTTTTCCCAGCACATCACCCGTGGCAAGCGTTTTGCCTTCACGCACCAACACGGCAGAAAGGTTCGCATAGACTGTCCGAACATCGTTCCCATGGTCAACAATCACCAATGACCCATACCCGGGAAGCCAATGCACGAGCGATACAACACCATTAGCAACCACGCGCACTGCACTGCTGTGTGGCGTGGCAATGTTAATACCAAGATTGTTAATCACGGTGTTTGTTACGGGGTTTGTGTATTGACCAAACTTGTGTACAATAGTGCGGCTTGTGGTAGGCCACGGCAACGAGTGCGGTTTGAATTTGCCCGCCAATTTGCCCGCCAACGGTCTGCGAAATTCTTGCTGTTCTTCTACGGCTTTAGTCGCGCTTTGTTGCTTATTTTTTGATGGTGCTGCTGCCGACCGTGCTTGTTCGGCTTTGCGTTTTGCCTCCTCGCGGCGGTGAGCCTCTTGAGCTATTAACTCAGCTATCATTTGCTGCATTTTTTTCGCGCTCGCATTGCGCTCTTCCAACTGTTGTTGCAGTAAATGTTTATCGGCACGGATAGAATCCAACGCTTTTTCCGACAGCTCTATTTGTTGATTTAACCGTTTGGCGCGTTGCTCCTCAGAGTTCTTCAGTGATTGATGGCGTGTGAGCAGTATTGCCAGTGCATGTTTGCGCCCGCCCAGAGAATCCATGATGCTACTTAACTCTATCACACGATTGCTTGCCAACGTATTCATAGTTTTCAGCACGGCACGATCCACCAGTTCTTGCTGAGGGTCATACAAGCTGATAGCCGCAAGCATTTTTCCCACACTCGCACGGGGCGTATTGCTTAACCGCCTGCAAAGCCTTGTGTATTCTCGCTGGAGCGCATTGAGGCGTTGTTCTAACGAAGAAATTGTGGCTGTGGTTTTCAGGATAGAATCTTGTGTACGGCGTGATTCTTGGGACAACAGCGCAATCGAGTTTTCAACATACTCACGCTTTTTGCGTTGTGTGTCAAGCGTGTGGCGCAGCGACCCTTCTTGTTGTTTGACGGACTTCAGTTTTTCGCGGTTATGGGCGATTTCTTGCTGAAGCCGCTCCAGTTTTTGTTGCTCCGTGCGCAAACTCTTGCTTGCGGTGAACGTCGTGGCACGCACTGCTGTTGTTCGAGCGGTTGTAGGTTTTTTTACCGCTTTTTGGTTCGTCTTTGTAGGCTCTTGAACGGATGATATGGTGCTTTTCGTCCCTGAGACTTTGTTGGAAGGGTTGGAAGGCGAGAACTGTGAGCGTTTCAACGACGGCGAGCGCGTTGAACGTGTTGAGCGCGTTGAGTGTGCAGGTGATACCGAAGAGGTTTTTTTGCCTGTTGTGTGTTGCTGTGCCGTCGTTTGTTTGCTCCGTTCAGTCGCGCCCACCATCGCGCTGTGTATGCTGCTTCCAAGCAGACACACAGCACAACACAACACAAGCCTCGCGCCGAAACGCCACCAAGCAACAGTGCGACGGTGCGTGCGTGCGACAGAATATTCTGCAATGATGCTTTGTGCCTGCTGCCGAACACCAAAGCTATCAGCAAACTTCATGATATTGAACAATGGAGTGTCAAACAACGGTGCGTGCAATAGTGCATTGTGAATACGATGCAACAACATCGAACGTTTATGTACCGCGCAAGGGTCTCAAGTCTTTTGGAGACTGTTTGAAAACTCTGCCAGCCCTCACCTGCCATCGTAACGATGGCTTCCTCTCCCAGAGGGAGAGGAAGCAAGATTTGAACAGGCCTTCTTCCTCCTTCTCCCTTTGGGAGAAGGTTGGGATGAGGGCAATAAAGCACGATATGAAAAGTTTCCAAACAGTCTCTTATGAGATAACGCCGTGGCGACAAAGGCTTGCACAACCTCGACCCAAGAAGTACCGACCCAAGAAGTACATTGTTACAAAAGTCGTACTTGGATCAAACTTTAGTCAATGCGAATCGGGCTGGCTTTTTCAGGGTATTTTCCTTCAATGCCCGCATACACTGTTCTCAGGATTTCCATGTCAGCCTGTATATTGCCCGATGGCATGAAATATGTTTTCACGCCACCAACTTTACGCTGAAAATCTAAGAAACCACAGGCAATCGGCACATGAGCACCTTGAGCAATGTGATAGAATCCTGTTTTCCAGCGTTTGGCAAAACCCCGCGTGGCTTCGGGCGGAATCACCGGGACAAACCGCTCGCGTTCTTCAAACACCGCAATCATCGCCTCGACCATATTATGGCTTTGGCTGCGGTCAACAGGTATGCCGCCCAATGCCCTCATCAACCAGCCAAAAGGGAACGTAAAGAGCGTATTTTTTCCTAGCCAGTTAATACGCAGCCCCATTGCTGCACCTGTAAGCAAGGCAATGGGAAAATCCCAATTAGAGGTGTGCGGATAAGCAATAATAACGTACTTGTTTGTAGGCGGAAGGTTTGCTTCCACAGTCCAACCCATAAGGTTAAGACACCACTGGCACAGTGTTGCTATCATACCTGTTCCCAAAAGACTGCAAAAAGGTGGATTGTTGGCACTACTACTCTATGAACATATCATCTGCCAACAACGGCAACATTTCATGTTGCAGAGGTGCGCTCCAAATAAGCGGCTCAAAGGTTTTTGACACGACAACATCTAATTCAGTGCGTAAGCCAATATCGCCCGGAATGTAGATGCCCGGCTCTACCGAAAACGATGTCATCGGCAAAATGCGGCGGGTGTCTTGGGTTTCGTAATTATCCAAATTTGCGCCCGGGCCGTGTGTTGTGCCAGTTTTGATGCTGTGTCCTGTGCGGTGAATAAAATATTGCCCATAGCCAGCTTGATTGACGATATTACGGCACACATCGTCTAAGTCGCAGCCGCGCACGGGCATCTTGCCAAGATAGTGCTGAAGGTGGCTCACAACAGCGTCGCGGGCTTGAGCAATCACGCGAAAGAGGTGCGCGGGGCGTTCAGGCACATGCTCACCAGCAAATGCCATCCACGTAATATCCGAATACACTGCATGGGGATTACCCGCTTTTTTTGCCCACATATCAACCAGAATGACATCGCCACGCTGAATGAGCGCAGAGCCTTCGCGGGGTGTGTCGTAGTGCGGGTTTGCAGCGTTGGCGTTCACCGCAACAATGGGCGGACTGTACGAATCAATGCCCACTTCCTCAAAAAATTGGAGAATTTGCTGTTGGACGTGATATTCGGTCAGTACCGTTCCTGCAAGCAATTCGTCTCGCATAAACATCATGGCATGCACCATAGCTTGCCGCAGAAGATGTGAGGTAACTTTGTTTTCTTCAAATTGCTCTTCAGACCAAACAGCAGTAAACTGCTGCACAATATCAGCCGAGGAGACAATCTCCAGACCCAGTGTTCTGAGCCACTCAACCGTTCCAGCATCTACCTTTGCCACGACGGGCAGGGCGTTCATAGGAGAATATTCCAGCGCAATACGTTTAAAGGGCTTCAGCGTGGTTGCAAGGGATTCTTCCCATTGCAAGCGGCTCGCATAGGCGATTTCGCGTGCTTGTACGCTTGCTAAGGAATGGGTCTCAATAGCATTGACAATTTTGGTAGGCTCGCCCTGAGCAGGAATCACCACTGCCCAACGACGAGTAAAATGCCCGTCGGCTGGCAGCCCAAGCGTTTCGTGGGCAATACTATTGCTTTTGCGAAAGTCATAGAGCAACCACGCATCCACTTGATGCTCGCGTAAAATGGCTTGGAGGAGTTTGAGGTTCTGCATCATGCTGTTATTGTTGTGTTCTCTTGTGATGTCATTGTGATGTCATTGTGATGTCATTGAGCAGCGGCAACATTCAGCAGCAACAAGGGCAAGAATGTCGCTTATGGTAAATATGCAAAAAGCGTTTGATTTGAAGAGATGAAAAAGTGCAGTCGGGAAAAAATAGTTGTGCAATCATGTTCAACATTGTATATTTGCGGCTGCGTTCAAAAGAACAACACACTTGCGGAAGTGGCGAAATGGCAGACGCACCATCTTGAGGGGGTGGCGCCGAGAGGCATGCGGGTTCAAGTCCCGCCTTCCGCACAACCTAAACACACAAAACGGCTTCAAACCTGAATGGTTTGAAGCCGTTTTTGTATGTCGTCCCAAATTTTCGTAACTATGGTCAGGTCATCAAAAAATGGAATAGAAATTTTGTAGCAGAATGTAGTTAGTATGCGTCGTCTAGTATGCGCCGTCGCAGTCGTAAGGACATACGCAGCAGATATACAGCAAGGCGAAGAAGCCGTCATCGCAATGGTTGAATCCCTCTGTGATGCCATCGTATTGTTGGAGGCACGGATTGCTGTTCTCGAAGGTCACAAGAAGAAGAACAGCAAGAATTTTTTTTCATGCAGATAACGTTTTTCCTATGCCGACGATTCTGTCGGGCTTATCGGATAGAAAACTTGCCAAAGTGATATGAAAAATGCTATTTTTGCGGAGCAATACATCTTAAATTAAACCATTAAGCGCATTACATAGTCCTATTTTCATGTTCCAACTTACTGTCCATACTGTACTGCGTGCTGTTTTTCTGCTGCTTGCCCTGGCAGCAGGAAGGGATATTATCGTTCAGGGAGTATGTGGTTGGACAGATGCAACGTGTATTTTAGAACAATCCTCTGATGTTTCGGTTGTTCCTCGCCACGGTGGGTATGTAGAAATATTGTCGTCCGTGCATCATCTTACAATAGTTATTGATGTTGTAGAAACAACAGAAACGCGCTCGGAAGATGATGACAATACACATGCCCACAACTACACAACGGTGCCACTCCACGATTCATTTTCTGAGAAAAGCCTTACAAGTTCTACCTTAGCAGGCTGTTCGCAGGCTGTTCTCATTCCTCTCTATATTCTGCATCATAGCTGGAAGCATTTCGTGTCGTCTCTTCCCGCTTAATTTCCTCGCTTTTTGTTCCCTTTGTAGTACAAAGCATGCATACCCTAAGCCTTGAGGCGTGATAGCTTTGTGGATACTTCCTCGTATTCGTTTTGCTGTCAATACCATAGCTCATTATCACGAACACGACCATTGTTTGTGGCGAAAGCGGTTTTGTGCTCATGGGTATTTATCGGAGTTCTTGTTTCCAAGTATTTGTACAAGTATTTGTAATGACATTATGACGAAAAAACCTACTCAGAAGCACATTTTTCTTGAGCATCATGTGCTTCATAAACTACGGCATTATTTACCATCACAAGCACCTCTCAAAGATTTTATCCATCACAATACTCTTCATGCGTTTCAGGAGTATCCGTTTCACAAGGCTTTACACCTCGCATCAAGAGCATTTGGGTACGTGGTGTATTTGCCGCTGAAGGAGTTCCGCGCCCGCTATGCAGCCGGACACATTCGAGAGGGAGTGCTGGATAACATTCTCCTCAATGTAAAGGGCGAGGATGCCCGTGCGGCATGGAAGCACCGTCTTCTCGAAAAAGACTACGATACATCCGTTCATGCAAGGATTGGCACTGTTCGTAGGCACTGGAAAGACTACGAAATCCATCTGGATAAACTCGTGCATCCGCTTCTTTTCCGTATCCTGAGTGCTTATCTTGACCAAGGCATTGCACTGTGGCGGATGCCCGTACCCGCAGACGGCTTGCTCAAAGCACTGCGTGCAATGGAGCACTTGAGCAGTTTTAGCAGCATTTTTACCACGCCCCGCGCCAAACGGCTTTTGCAAGACGAAGATTGCTCCATCAAAAGCCTGCTTCATATCGTTGTCGGTGATGAAGCACTGTTTGAACACTACCTTTTTGACCAGCAATTTGCTCATCCGGGTTGGTCGGGAATGGTCGCATTTTTAGAAGAGCATCCTCAAGCACTACTGGATGAAAAGCATATTTCGTTGCACGACATGATTATGCTGGAATTACTGCTGGAAATTGACGTGTTAGACCGTACATTCGGCGAGATTTGGTTGCCTGTCGGATTGAAAATCGAACGGTATCCCGAGGAGCTATTTACACAGGCTGAATTGACAGAGTACGAGGAGGTGTGCGCTCTTTGGCAAGAAGCCTTTGAATGGAGCTACTATGACCAAGTGCTTGCAGGGATTCAACAGAAACGAGAGGTGCTTGTTCCCGTGGAAAAACATCAAACGGGTGTTCCCCCGAGTGAGCGCGATACAGTGCCGTTTCAGGCAATGTTTTGTCTTGACGACCGCGAATGTTCGTTTCGGCGTTATGTGGAGATGATTGAGCCGCGGTGCCTTACCTATGGCACTCCGGGTTTTTTCAACGTGGAATTTTACTTTCAACCGGAACACGGAAAATTCTATACAAAATCGTGTCCCGCTCCTCTTTCGCCGAAGTTTCTTGTCAAAGAGATGGATACAACGCACAAATACGAGCGTGATGCCCATTTTACAAAGCACACGCATTCGCTCTTTCGCGGTTGGCTTATTACGCAAACTTTGGGGTTTTGGTCGGCATTAAAACTTCTCGAAAGTGTTTTCAAGCCTACGCTCAATCCCGCATCAACACATTCGTTTCGGCATACCGACAAACACGCAACACTAACAATTGAGCGCTCGGCGGAAGACGCAGATGAAAACGGTTTGCACGTCGGTTTTACCGTCGCAGAAATGGCTGAAAGAGTAGAAGGGTTATTGAAAAGCACGGGATTGGTCAAAGAATTTGCTCCGATTGTCTATCTCGTTGGCCATGGTGCAAGCAGTTCCAATAACACTCATTACGCGGGTTATGATTGCGGTGCGTGTTCCGGTCGTCCGGGTTCGGTGAATGCTCGTGTTGCAGCGTTTATGGCGAATCATCGTGAGGTTAGAGCAGTACTGCGTGGCAAGGGCATTGCTATCCCTGATTCGACGCGCTTTATCGGTGCTTTGCACGACACAACCCGCGATGAAATAGAGTTTTTTGATGACGATGCCCTGTCTGCCGCTCAACAAGAGCTACACCAGCATAATGCAGAGGTATTTGCTCAGGCACTTGAACTGAATGCGAAAGAGCGTTCACGCCGCTTTGCGCTGATTAACAAGACTCAAACGCCGAAGAAAATTCACGAAGAGGTAAAACGCCGCTCGGTGTCGCTTTTTGAGCCGCGACCAGAGTTGAATCATGCAACCAACACGCTGTGTATCGTTGGTCGGCGTGAGCTGACGGAGCATCTTTTTTTAGACCGTCGGGCATTTATGAATTCCTACGATTATGCTCTGGACCCTGACGGAATCTATCTTTTTACTATCCTCAACGCAGCCGCCCCTGTTTGTGGCGGTATTAATTTAGAGTATTATTTCTCGCGGGTAGATAATCATCGGCTGGGTGCAGGCACAAAACTGCCGCATAACGTTATTGGCTTGATTGGTGTTGCCAATGGCACCGATGGTGATTTACGCCCGGGTCTGCCGAGTCAGATGATAGAAATACACGACCCGACGCGGCTTTTGATGATTGTAGAGCATTATCCGGAGGTTGTTTTGCAGACTATTCAGAAAACGCCAGAACTCTATGAATGGTTCGCTAACCAGTGGATTCATTTGGTTGCCGTGCATCCTGAAACAATGGAACTTCAGCGTTTTCAACACGGCGGCTTTGTTGCTTATACACCGCACAGTAACGCGCTTCCAAGAGCAAACAATCCGATAGAACTTGTAGAGCAATATGAAGATAATATCCCCGTTACGTTGCTGACACCAAGAGTTGAAGCGTTGTTTCTTGCAAAGGAGGAATAAATGGACGGAACAATCAACATCTTTTTGGTGATACCGTTTGTTGGTTTTGTGGCGAGTTTGCTCGTCCCCAAAACACAGGAAAAGACACTTTCGCAAATAGGTTTCTTCACTGCCGGAGCGAATTTATCGGCGTTTGTGCTTTTTGGTGTGTTCTGGCTGTGGAACGGCGCACAGGTGATGAATGTGCAGGAAATTGTGCTGTATCGTACAGACGGGTATGAGTTTTTGGTGAATGTGTATTTTGACACAATAACGGCTGTGTATATGCTGGTCGGGTCTTTTTTGACGTTTATCATTACCAAGTACAGCCGGACGTATCTTCACCGCGAGCAAGGATACAAGCGTTTTTTCAATACGATTTTACTTTTCTACTTTGGGTACACGCTGACGATTTTTTCAGGTAATTTCGAGACGCTATTTATCGGTTGGGAGGTTCTCGGTCTGTCATCGTTTTTGCTGATTGCTTTCTACCGCGACCGCTACTTGCCTGCGAGGAATGCTGTGAAAGTCTTTTCGATATACCGCATTGGTGATGTGGGATTGTTGTTAGCGATGTGGGCTTCGCACCATCTTTGGCATGAAAACATCACGTTTTTGAAATTGAATAATTACATGCTCGTTCATGAGCATCTTCAACGTCACAGCACCGTTGGAGCGTTTATTGCGCTGATGATTCTGGTCGCTGCGGCAGCAAAATCCGCACAATTACCGTTTTCGTCGTGGCTGCCTCGCGCAATGGAAGGTCCCACGCCGTCTTCGGCAATTTTTTATGGTTCGCTGTCCGTACACATCGGCGTATTTTTGCTGCTCCGGACGTATCCGTTTTGGGAGCATCAGTCGTCGGTGCGAGTGTTGTTCGGTTTGTTGGGTCTTTCGACAGCCGTTGTTGCTTCGATGATTGCACGTGTACAATCCTCTGTCAAAAGTCAAATCGGATATGCTTCGATTGCACAAATAGGGATAATCTTTATTGAGATCGCTCTTGGTTTCAAAGCATTGGCACTTATACATTTTGCTTCCAATGCGTTTTTGCGGACGTACCAATTATTGGTTTCGCCTTCGGTAGTCAGTTATTTGATTCGTGAGCAATTTTATCACTTCGTTCCGCATGAGCACACGGTGGAAGACCGTTTGCCCAAGCGTTTGGAATACGGGTTTTATATGCTTTCGCTCAAAGAATGGAACTTGGATGCCATTATGAGTAATCGCCTGTTTGGAGCCTTTCGCAAAGCAGGGCATACTCTGGATTTTCTGACGATGAAAAACGTAGTGCTCTGGATTTTGCCGCTCTATGTCATTGCGCTGGCATTGCTGTTTCTGCAGCACTTGATACCACCATACATCATTCCGTATTTGCCCGTTCTTTTTTCCCTTCTTGGGCTTGGGATGGTTCTCAAAGCATTCTCGGAGCGAATTTCTCCACTGTTGTGCTGGCTGCTGATTATCATGTATCATTCGTGGATTGCGCTCGCAGTGGCGTTTAATGAGCAGTTTGGCGCAAATGATGTTGTGATGTATTTAAGCGGAGTCGGCTTTATGGGAATGTTGGGTTTTATCGGGCTTCGTCGCTTACAGCGTGAAGAACAACCGTATTTCTCGCTTGACCGGTATTTCGGGCATGTTTACGAGCATCCGCGCTTTGGTATGGTCGTACTGTTGTCGTGTCTTGGTGTTATGGGATTTCCGATTACCCCAACGTTTATCGGGGAAGATTTGGTCTTCAGCCATATTCGTGAAGAACAGTTTTTGCTTGCCTTTTTTAACGCCTTGGGCTTTGTTGTTGGCGGTATTGCGGCGATTCGCCTGTATGCCAGATTATTCCTTGGCTCGCACGTAAAAACATATCACGAAGTACCGTATAAATCGGCATAGCACTTTTGTTTTCTTTTGGTTCAACGATTTCAAACAATTTTTTTCCTTCTTGAATTTACGTTTGTTATGAATACACCTTCAAATCAAATCTTACAAACCGCACCGTTATCTGGTTTTCGCGGATTAGCTCAATCATGGCGGTCGGATATGCTTTCCGGCTTTTTGGTTTTTCTCATTGCTTTGCCACTTTGCTTGGGAATCTCGATGGCAAGCGGTTTTCCGCCGGTCGCGGGAATTTTTACCGCAATTATTGGTGGGATGGTTGTCAGCTTTTTTGGTGGGTCAAATCTTACCATCAAAGGACCTGCTGCGGGTTTGATAATCATTGCATTGGGAGCAGTTGAAGAGTTAGGAAAAGGTGACCCGCTGGCCGGCTATAAACTAGCACTTGCGGCAATTGTTGTTGCAGGGATTATCCAAATTATTTTCGGTGTTCTGAAATCCGGTGCTTTGGGAGATTTTTTTCCATCTGCGGTTGTACACGGTATGTTAGCTGCTATCGGTATTATTATCGCCTCCAAGCAAATCCATACCTTGCTCGGCGTGAAGCCCTTGGGCAAAGAGCCGCTTCATCTTCTCGCGGAAATACCGCACAGTTTCTCAATGATGAATCCTGAAATAGCAATCATCGGTGCCGTGAGCTTATCGATTTTATTTGGGATGCCGCTTATCAACAACAAGTATGTGAAGATGATTCCAGCACCGCTTGTCGTTATTCTCGTTGCGATTCCACTTGGTCATTATTTCGATTTGGCACATGAACACAAATACTTGTTTTTATCGAATCATGAATATACGATTGGACCGAAATTCCTTGTAACGCTGCCGGAAAGTCTTTTTGCTGCAATAACATTTCCGGATTTTTCTCAGGTCTTTTCATTAACTTCTATCAAATATATCGTCATGTTTTCTTTGGTAGGCAGCTTGGAATCGCTTCTTAGCTCGAAAGCCATAGACACACTCGACCCATATCACCGCAAATCGAATTTGAATCGTGATTTGTTGGGTGTGGGAGTGGGAAATACGCTTGCTGGCTTGATTGGCGGTTTACCGATGATTTCTGAGATTGTCCGCTCTTCGGCGAACATCAACAACGGTGCAAAAACGTGGTGGTCGAATGTGTTCCATGGTGCGTTTTTGTTGGTGTTTGTAGCATTATTTCCGGGATTGATTCATCAAATTCCGCTATCCGCTTTGGCAGCAATGCTGATTGCAACGGGCTTTCGTTTGGCTGCACCAAAAGAATTTTACAAAACATTCAAAATAGGTGTGGAGCAATTAGTTATTTTCTTGATAACGATTGCCGTGACGCTTGCGAGTGATTTACTTATCGGGATTGCGCTTGGTATTATAGCAAAATTCATTATCCATTTTGCAAACGGATTGCCGCCTAAACAAGCATTTAAGCCGCTTTTTAGCGTGAATACTCCTTCCGAGGATGAATTTGTCGTGGATGTATTTCATTCGGCGGTATTTAGTAATTATCTTCAACTCAAAAAATCGCTTGATAGCTTGCCGCGAGGGAAAAAAATTACGATTGATTTTTCTAACACGGCTTTGGTTGATCATACGGTCATGGAAAATTTACATCACTATCAGCATGACTACAAGCAAAACGGTGGCGAATTTATCATCAATGGCTTAGAGAAGCATCATCCTGCTTCTGACCATCCATTGGCGGCGCGGAAGGCAGGCAGTCGTTTATTCTAAGCCGACGCTTGTTTAGTGAAGTGAGAGTCAAAAAACGCTTGTCTGCTGATAGAATGATTCGCTGGAATCGGTAAAAAGCATGATAAATACTTGTTTGGAGGGCTCTCGTTTTGTAGTTTACGCTCTGCAAACCGAGAGTCTTATTTTACCTTGTACTATAGAGCTCTTTCAAAAGTCATTGAGTTGGAGGTTGTAAATAGTGCCAATCAGCGAAGAGCAGTCTTCCATCGGTGGTGAAACAGCACAAAACATTAACGCAACCAACACTATTACCAGTGAAGCAGTCAAAGTAGCACGAAAAATCGGGAATATTAGCGTTGATTTGCATTAGCGGATTTGCGCATCAGCGAATGAACACATTACGTGAAGCAATCGGACGGTTTACTATCACACAAACAATGATAAAGCGTTTCGGCACTTGCTTCACTTCCACCCCAGCTTTGCCACACTACGTTCAAAAGAATATTGTTCAAGAGCAAGTTGAACAACCACTCTTGCCAAAACAAACACTTCACATACTATCACCGAAACGTGCATTGGGCAAAATGAAATGTTGCGTTTGAAATGAATTTTTCAAAAACGTCACGAAGCGTAACTTTAGATATGGACGTTCGTATCAATTTTCGTACTATAACACACGCACGATTTTTCCAATATCCAATCTAATTTTCGCCATGAACTCGAACTCCTCTGTCCAACAAAAAAGCACAACCATACCAAGCACTATTCGTAGTGTGGCGGTTATTCTTATCTTCACTATGTTGGGACTGGCATTTGGTTACACTATTGGCAACATTGGCAGGAGTTCTTCTGCAACAAGCGAGAAGACCCCTTCCACAGCGCAAGTAATAGAACAACGCTCGGTCGGTTCAAAAGTTCTGAATGGTATTGCTGCCTTTGGCATTATGATTCTTGCCGCACATCTTGTTCTGGGCGTACATGAATGGGGTCATGTCCTTGGCGGGCAGTTGTCGGGTTTTCGGTTTATGATGCTTATCGTCGGACTGGTGCGGATATTGCGTCAGGGAAGGAGCATTCGCATTGGCTGGAATACAAACATGTCACTTATGGGCGGTGTCGCGTCGGTCTTGCCGACTACCGCAACACCCAACGTTGAACAAGGCATGATGCGCTTTGTCGCTGGTGGACCGGTTGCTTCGCTGGTGTTGGCTCTTGTCGCGGGCTTGCCCTTTGCGTTAAAGGGGTTTGTGCCGCAGTGGTCGGGAATTGGCGGGCTGGCATCACTCTTTTTCGGTGCGACGGCAGTAATGTCCTTGATGATTTTTTGTGTTACTGCCATTCCATCTCGAGCAAGCAATTTTTCCAGCGACGGCGCACGGATACTCATGCTTCGCAAAAACGATGCGGCAGCAAAACGTTGGTGTGCATTGGGCATTTTAGCGGGTGCAATGATGGCGGACGTGCGCCCGCGTGATTTGGAAGAACGCTACTTCCGCGATGCTTTGGCATTGACCGATGATACGCCGGATAATCTAAGCGCGCATCTGCTTGGCTATCAGTGGGCATTGGACAAAGGCAATATCGAAGAAGCAGCACAGTATCTCGACTACATCATTCAGCGTTTGGATAAATATCCCGAAGCCTTCCGACCGCTTGTTGCTATGGAAGCCGCATATTTTGAAGCGCGGCATCGTCGAAATCCCACAGCAGCGCGGGAATGGTTCGGAAAAGGACACAAAACATCGTTTATAGAACCGACCGGACGCTTGCGTATCGAATCTGCCGTTGCACTGGCAGAAGAGCGACACGAGGAGGCAGAAACCAAAGCCCGGCAGGGATTGCGCTTGCTTGCGGCAAAATCGCACCTGACCGGAGGCGAAATCATGGAACGCGAACTGTTGCACGACCTTCTTCACCAAGCCGCGAATACTCCGAATAATCCCGAAAATCATCACTCGCCCACAAATACTTCAAGTACTTCAAACCCACCAGATGTACACACATCGGACGTGTAGTGTGTTGATCACAGGTGTACGGTGCAAAGTATTGGCTATACATTAGACATTAGACATTATCTATCATAAGTATTTGATTACGGAAAACTGAGGCGAAGATTGGCTAGTCCGCAGGCTATTTCCATGACCAAGTCCCGCGTAGCCGCCTTTTTGAGCCGCACAACTTCTTTGAC
>Ga0272446_1002808_pt1 | contig 23022 bp, 20 predicted proteins | sample YNPCB0061_FD_194587 | JGI IMG/M metagenome (GOLD analysis project Ga0272446, IMG submission 194587) | Hot spring microbial mat communities from Yellowstone National Park, WY, United States - YNP-CB-006-1 | ecosystem: Environmental > Aquatic > Thermal springs > Hot (42-90C) > Sediment | place... | reverse complement strand
ATCCACGGAAGTAGCATTGCGGATTTCACCGTTAACGCGGATATAGTTGGTGATGTCTCCTGGTTTGAGCACCATGGTTTGGACGGCAAAGACGGTGTCTTTAACCGCCTCACGACCACCCGGTTTTTCTTGCGGATTGTTTCCACCACAACTCATCACAAAAAACATCAAAGTAACAAGGCCAAATTTTAGTAAACTATGTTGAATTTTCATTGGTTTTCTCCTTCCTTGAAATCTAGCGAATAAATCAAATCCAAGATTGAATTGTTAAGGCTAATTTTTTCGTTGATCAGTTGTAATCCTGCGGATTGCAATTGAAGCTCGGCGTCTTGTACCTCACTTAAACTCTGAAGACCAGCACGATAAGCATTATTAGAAAGTTGAACGACGCGCTGAGCCAGGTTCACGTTGGATTCAAGTGCTGCCAGGCTCTCACGATGCTTTTGGATCCGCTGCATCAAACTGAGTAGGTCAACGGCTGAAGCCATCTTCACTTGAGCTAGGGTAAGGCGAAGTTGTTCGAGTTGGTCTTCAAGGTTTTTGATATTGACCCAGGCCTGACTTCCCGGAATGAGGCTATCCAGCTTCCAACTCAGACTGATGCTGAACATGCCCCCACGCTGCTTCCACGCATTTTCTTTAGACCAGGAATCAGCATTAAACGGCTCGGCAAGGGAGGGATCCATACTGAACATTAAAATTAGGTTCGGTAGTAACGAATCTTTTTGGAGCTGAATGACATTTTCAAGAGAGCGGATATTTGCCCCTATGTTCATCACATCGAGTCGCTGATCAAGCAATCGTTGAAGGGACTGGGGTGTTAATGGGAGGGTAAATGACACTGCTTTAATGTCACCCACAAAAACAATGTTTTCATTCAATTCAATACCTAAAAGCATTTTGAAGTTCATCTTCAAGGTCTCTAGGGAAAGCTCCTGTTCCCTCAAAGTGGGCTTGGTGTTTTCCCATGCAACGCGGGCTTGAAGGGCATTTATTTCTTGAAGCCTTCCCGCACGATACGCTTCATCAGCTTGAAGGTATCGAGTGCGCGCATTTTCGAGACGAAGCTGGGTGATTTTAACAGCCTCCTCAAGCGCTAAAATTTGGTTGAAAAGCTTACGCACATCCCGCTCCAAACGTCGTTGCGCGATGAAGTAGGTGAGTAATCCATTATCGTATTCGATGACGGTCTGTTCGATGCCGCGGAACAAGGCGAGACTCAACGGAAGTTGTGCCGAAAAATTAAGCCCAAGAGTCCAGGGATCAATCTCGATGGTTTTAGTGGAAATAGAGGGTGGCTGGAGACTAATGTCAAAGCTCGTAATTTTTTGCTGCTCGTTGAGCCGACTGAGGGTAGCACTTGCCGTCAAACTAGGAATGAAGCGGTTGAGGGCAAAATCGCGATTTCGACGCAACACCTGGTTTTTATTATCCTCAATTTTTAAGTTAAGATTTTGCTCCATGGCAAGACGAACCGCCTCGTCTACGGTAATTTGCCTGGGCGGTGGTGCGTCCTGAGCCATCAAACTCAAAACACTTAACGTAAACATAACGGTTGTAAAAAATGATTTCATAAAAACACCCCTAAGAATTCTTTCACAAATGCAATGTTCTTTTTAGTTTGATTGGGAAAACCAAAGGCTAAATCAAAAACAATTGCACGAAACACCAGACTAAGTCTTCCTGGAAACTTCGAAGCAAGAGAACGAATTTTTTCCATTTTCGAGGCACGAACGATCGAGGCTTCGAGTTCCCGCGCCAGTTTTTTCCAGTCTTTTTCCATGGCTCGGATAAACCTGTCCAAATGTGCGACTTGTGTTTTGCCCTCAGAGTCCATGAAAAACTCCCGCCAAAGACCACCTCGCTTACTCAATGCCGTGATCAAGAGCTCAGCCAAGTGACATAAACGTTCCTTGTCATCAGTGATTCTTTCAAAAACGTTTTGGATGTCTTGCTCCATGACCTGGTGCCATTCCTGGGCAACCTTGAGAAACAATTCACCCTTGGACTTGAATTTGGCATAAACACTTCCCACCGATACCCCAGCATCACTAGCAATGGAGCGTATATCGGTGTTGCTAAAGCCATTTTTCTCAAAAGCCTCTTTTGCTACGTCAAGAATTCGCTTTTCAATGTTCGGAACAACCTTGGGCACTCACCCTCCAAAATAATGAACATACGTTCAACTTAAATGAACGCTTGTTCAATATATTAAAAGAGGGTCTGGATCGTCAAGTTTTATAGTATAAATTAAGTAATTTTTGAGTATGGGAAAATACCACTAAGGATCATTTGTTAAGGATAAAAAAATCCCCTTGGGTAAAGGAGAAAACCCAAGGGGTTCAAAAAACCGGCCGAAGCCGGTAAATGGAGGAGGAATCGCCGGCTGCCCTCAAGCCCGCGACACTTAATAAACCACTCCACCATGCGCTGGTTACAAGGTCTTATCGAGATTTATTCAAAGCCTGATCAATGTCTTCCCAAATATCGTCCACGTGTTCCAACCCGATGCTTAAACGGATCAGGGTTGGATCAAGCCCCGCTTCGCGCTGCTGCTGTTCGGAAAGCTGGCTGTGGGTAGTTGAGGAGGGGTGGATGGCCAGGCTCTTGGAATCACCCACGTTGGCAACGTGACTCAACAACTGCAAGGAGTCGATGAATTTTGCCCCATTAGCAGCACTTCCCTTAATGCCAAACACCACCATCCCACCCGCGCCACGAGGCAGATACTTATCGGCCAATTTTTTGTTTTGGTCTCCCTCAAGACCGGGATAAATAACCCATTCGACCTGCGGGTGTTTTTTGAGTCGTTTGGCAATTTCAAGAGCATTTTGGCTGTGGCGCTCGATGCGCAAACTTACAGATTCAAGTCCTTGGATAAAGATCCAGCTGTTATCGGGGCTGATGGCGGCTCCTAAATTTCGGAGAGGAACAACACGCATGCGCAAAATGTAGGCCAGTTTTTGTAAGCCCCCTAGGTCGTGCCCAAAGCGTAGACCGTGATAACCGGTGTCAGGTTCATTATAGAGGGCAAATTTCGGGTTCGACCAATCAAAATTTCCGGCATCAACCACAATCCCGCCAATGGCGCTACCGTGACCACCAATCCATTTGGTTAACGAGTGGATCACAATGTCAGCTCCGAACTCTATGGGTCGGCAAAGCCAGGGCGTTGCAAAAGTGTTATCCACAATCAGGGGAAAACCGTGTTTGTGTGCTCGCCGAGCAGCCTCTTCAAGATCGGTAACACCCAGGGTAGGATTACCAATGGTTTCAACAAAAAGAGCTCGGGTTTTGTCATTGACCGCCTGCTCGAACTGATCCCAGTTGTTAGGGTCAATCAAGCGTACCGTGATACCGTGGTGCGGAAGAATGTCAACAAATTGGCTGTAAGTTCCCCCGTAAAGGTTATTAAAGGCGATGATTTCGTCCCCTACCTTGGCCAGGTTGATGATGCTGTAAAAGATGGCAGCAGTCCCACTTGCCAAAGCCAAGGCGGCCGCCCCTCCCTCAAGAGCCGCAACACGTTGTTCCAACACATCGGTGGTTGGATTCATTAGCCGGGTGTAAATGTTGCCCAGTTCCTTAAGGGCAAACAAATTTGCCGCGTGCTGGGTGTTTTTGAACAGGTAGCTCGAGGTTCGGTAAACGGGTACCCCCCTACTCTGCTTTCCCTCTTCCCGATCTTGACCGTGGTGAATGGCCAAGGTTTCAAATCGATAGTTCCCCATACTTGCCTCCTTCGTTAGGGTTTTTATTTTGCCGATTCTTCGTCAAAGAGCCAGGTGCTCAAGTAGCGCTCACCCGAATCACAAATAACGGTAACAATTGTCTTTCCTTCATTTTCTGGACGGCTGGCTATTTGAAGAGCCGCCCAAACATTGCCCCCTGCACTAATACCTGAAAGAATTCCCTCCTCGCGCGCCAGCCGTCGGGCCACCGAACCAGCATCTTCTGCTGACACGGTCAAGATTTCGTCGATGAGGCTTCGATCTAAAACTTCGGGCACAAAACCCGCCCCAATCCCTTGAATTTTATGGGGTCCGGGTTGCCCCCCGCTTAAAACAGGACTCACATCAGGTTCAACCGCAACCAACTTAAGCTGGGGATTTTTTTCTTTGAGATACCTCCCTGCTCCTGTGATGGTTCCCCCTGTCCCCACCCCAGCCACAAAGATGTCTACCTTCTTTCCGCTTTGTTCCCAAATCTCAGGGCCAGTCGTCCGGTAGTGAACTTCAGGGTTGGCAGGATTTGAAAACTGCGAAACCTCGATGGCTCCAGGAGTCTCGTTGAGCAGTGCCTTGGCTCGCTCCACGGCACCCTTCATCCCCAAGTGACCCGGTGTCAATTCTAGTTCCGCTCCAAAAACCTTCAGCAATTTTCGACGTTCCAAACTCATCGTTTCGGGCATCGTCAAGATCACCTTGTACCCCAAAGCAGCCCCAATAAAGGCCAAAGCAATACCCGTGTTTCCGGAGGTTGCTTCGACGATTGTTCCCCCCGGCTTTAAGACACCCGAGCGTTCAGCAGCCCGAATCATGGCCAGTCCAATTCGGTCTTTGACGCTGCTCATGGGATTAAACGATTCCAGCTTTACCAAAACTTCCGACTTAATGGCACCCGTGATTTTTTTGAGTTTGACCATGGGGGTGTTCCCAATCAAATCAATGATGCTCTGTGCGTAGGGCATGAGTACCTCCAAGACCAAGGTTAAACGAATTTCCTAATAATGTCAAGAGACTTAGTTAGTTTTCCAGGATGGTGATTTCTACCCGGCGGTTACGCGCTCTGTTTTCAGGGGTATCGTTAGGAGCCAGGGGGCGGTTTGCACCCCAACCTCGGTAAGTGAGGCGCTCGGGGGTTCGCACGCCGCGCTGGATGAGGTAGGACCCCACCGCTCGAGCGCGTTCTTCACTGAGCGTTTGCCGGCCTGATTCGGTACCAGCTAAGGCGGTGTGGCCCTCAATCAAGAGGTCTCGGTCGGGATAGCGTCGTAAAATTTCAGCAATTTGATCCAACTTGCGCTGTTCTGAGGGCTGGAGAACGGCCGAATCAGGGTCAAAACGGATAAAATTATCAGGTAGCTGAATGGTCACCCCGCGCTCATTTGGCTCTACCTGGATATCGGGCTGGCCTGTTTCCCGAAGGGTCTCGCGAATTCGTTCGGCCTCGCGTTCGCGGTCCATGGGCGGTGCCTCGATGATTTGCGCGGAGGAATCACCCTCAAAGCGAAAAACATTACCGTTGGACAACCTCATCGCCAAAACGTAATCTTCCTCGTAATAAACTTGCCGGCCCTTTTGGGGATCCCAGTAAATTCTCATCACTGTTTTTCCGGCAAAAGTTGTGGGGAAGGACTGACCCAAACGCGAACCGCTTGGCCGGATGTTGGTGGGGACTTCAAAACTGTATTCTGCAAGAAAGGTGTCATATTCTTGGCCTTGGAACATCGCACGCGGCATTCGACGGTATTGAACCCGTACTGGAACACGCAGGGGAGTGGTTAGTCCAAATTCCCGACTCAGGTCGTGATACTCCTCCCCTGCCTCCTGCCATTCATCCGAAGGATTTTCAGGAAAGGTAGGAACGCCTCGAACCACCGGCATCACCGTGCCTGCCCTAATTTCATAGCGACCTCGAGTATCGCGCCAAAACTCACTTTCATACTCCTCGGCTAAGTAAAAAATAGGTTGGCTTTCCCCTTGAACGATTTTTTGCTGAGTGATTTGAAAAATCCCCCGTAGATGGCCGCGACCCGCTTGATCAACTTCCAGGGTTTCTTGTTGAATCCTGTTGAGCATTTGTACATTTTGGACCATCACCCAAGGGAGGCGCGAACTGAGGGCGGCTTCAAGAATCGAAATTCGAGGGTCAAGCGAGGGGAGATACCAGACGCGCTGATTCACAATTCCCAAAAATCGAATTTTCTCACCTGCGCGATGAATAAAACGAAATTCTTGTTGCTGAGCAAAAACAACACTAGCGGTAAACAACATCAAAAATAACTTCTTCAAGGGGCCTCCTCAACTTAAACAACGCCTCAATGTTCTTGTTTCTATTATCGGCATTGGGTGTGGAAAAAGCCCAGAGATGAAGCCCAAAGATTGAAGTTAAGAATCGCATCAATCAAGGCGTTCCGCCATTTCTTGACAAAAAAGAGACCACAAGCTAGGCTGTTAGGAAAGTTTTTGGAGGTTTTCTTGCAACAATCTTTGGATCAACTCGTTAAATCATTAAAAGAACTGGTTGAAACCATGAAACTTGATGCTAACATCGAGGAACTGGACCAGTACCGAAAGATTTTTCGACAGAATGTCCCGTTTTGGCTTCGTTCTTATTTTGCCGCTTTTTTGATTAGACACTTAAACCGTGAGGGTCGACTAGATCAACTGGCAAAGCAAACCACTGCTCCCCAAAAAGACCGCTCCACTTCTAGGGAAACCTTAAACGAACCTACCACCCTCTTTTTTGGTGCGGGAAGAAGCCGTCGCACCAATCGACAAGAAATAATCCAAATTTTGACTGAAAAAGCAGGCGTGGACGCTAAGGATGTGGGTGAAATCAAAATTAAAGAAAACTACAGCTTCATCGATGTCGAAAAGAAGGTGGCCAATTCCATTATTGAAAAACTTGATGGTTATGCCCTTAGAGGGCGGCCCGTCAAGGTGAACTTCGCAATCAAAAAATAAGGGAACTCAAAAAACGGGGGCTTTGAAATCGAGCCCCCTTCAAATTGTTAAATTTTCCTAAAAATAGCAATACCGTTGTGCCCACCAAAACCCAAGGTGGAATTAAGGGCGTGCTCAATTTTGTAATCCACACCCTTGTTGGGCACATAATCCAGGTCGCATCCCGCCTCAAGGTCGGGTTCATCCAGGTTGATGGTGGGTGGCGCCCATTGATCTCGGATGGCAAGCACACACACGATGGATTCAATCCCACCTGCTGCCCCAATGGTGTGTCCCGTCATGCTCTTAGTGGAACTCATTTTGAGGTTGTAGGCATGTTTTCCAAAGGCCCGCTTGATCATCCCGGTCTCGGTGGGATCATTGAGGGGAGTGGAGGTGCCGTGAGCGTTGATGTACTGAATATCATGGGGCCCAATCCCAGCTTCCTTGAGCGCCATGTCCACCGCCAGAACCGCACCATCCCCCTCCGGATGTGGGGCGGTGACGTGATAAGCATCACAGCTCATACCGTAACCCGCTAGTTCAGCATAAATTTTTGCGCCCCGGGCCTTGGCGTGCTCGTAGTCTTCCAAGATCAGGATGCCCGCGCCTTCACCCATCACAAAGCCGCTTCGGCGCTTGTCAAAGGGCCGACTTGCCCGATGAGGCTCATTGTTGAAATCGAAAGTAAGGGCCTTCAGAACACAGAAGCCTCCAATCCCAAGTTTTGAGACGGCCGCCTCAGCGCCCCCAGTGATCATCATGTCCATCTGACCGCTTCGAATCCACATCGCTGCAGCCCCAATGGCATCGGTACCCGCTGAACAGGCGGTAAGCAAGGCATAGTTAGGCCCCATCGCCCCGGTCGCGATGGCGATGTTGGCAGGTGCGATGTTGGAGATGAGCTTGGGGACAGTCATCGGGGGAATGCGGTTGGGGCCACCCCCCAGAAAAATTTTTTCATAGGCGATTTCGTGAGTGACCTCTCCGCCAATGCCGTTCCCTAGGATGACGCCAACCCGAGTTTTATCAACGTTCTCACCAATTTTGATTCCGCCGTCCTCAAGAGCCTCCTTGGCCGCATAAACCGAATAAACTGAAAAAATGTCCATCCGGCTGGCTTCTTTTTTGTCGATGTACTTGGAAGGATCAAAGTTCTTAACCTCAGCGGCGATTTGGGCAGGAAAATCGGAGGCATCAAATCGAGTGATGCGCTCAATCCCGCATTTCCCTTCGCGAATGGCTGACCAAAACTCTGCAACGCTGTTTCCGAGACTATTGACCGTTCCCAAACCGGTCACAACAACGCGACGCTTACTCATGTACTCATCCCTCCATCAACAACAATGACCTGCCCCGTTACGTAGGCACTCAAATCTGAGGCTAAAAATACGGTAGAACCCGCAATGTCTTCCGCGGTTCCCATGCGCTTTAGAGGAATCCGGCTGATCATCTCTTCACGGTTTTTTTCGGGGATTTTATCGGTCATTTCTGTTTGAATGAATCCCGGTGCAATCGCGTTAACCCGAATGTTTCGACTAGCCAATTCAAGGGCTAACGACTTGGTGAAACCAATCAAGCCGGCCTTGCTGGCGCTGTAGTTGGTCTGTCCGGCGTTCCCATGAAGTCCCACAATGGAACTCATGTTAATGATTGAACCTGTTCGACGGTTCATCATGTGGCGGATGACGAGGCGGCAAAGGTAAAAGGCACTGGTGAGATTGGTCCTCAAAACAGATTCCCAGTCCTCGTTGCTAATTCGGAAGATGAAATTGTCTTTAGTAATACCCGCATTGTTGACCAAGATGTCCAGCCCGCCTGATTGCTCAAGCACCTTTTCCACAGCAGTTGCCAAACCCGCCTCATCCGCCACATCAACGGCAAGGAATGTGACCTGGGTTCCGTGCTGCTGCGCCAGGGATTCAACCTGGTTCCAATCCTTGGGCTGACTACGCGAGAAAGCCCAAACCCTCGCTCCCTGTTTGAGAAAGGCCTCTACAATGCCACGACCGATTCCACGACTTCCGCCAGTGACTAAAGCGGTCTTATCTTTTAAAATCATTCTAACTCCTTCTATACCGTATGAAACGGAACTTTTTCAAGATCTTCAGGCTTGCCCACGGGGTAACAAACCGATTCGGCAAACTGCGCCTTCCACAATCCAGTTAAAACGGTTCCCGGGCCTACTTCAAGCACGCCATCGGGCGATAGCTTGTTGATGCCTTGCATTTCGTCGGTCCAGCGCACGGGGCTGATGATTTGTTGAGCCGCTAGCTCTTTTGCCACAAGACCACTATCGATGGCTTGACCCGTAACGTTTGAGAACAAGGTGATTTTGGGGTCATTGAACACCACATCCTTGAGCACCTCGCGGAAAGCACGGGAAGCCTCGACCAGGAGCGGGGAATGAAAGGGTCCCGACACCTTGAGGGTGATGATTCGTTTGGCGCCCCCTGCCTTCAGCGCTTCTTCGGCCTTCGCCAAACCCTCAGCTGTTCCAGAAATGACGGTTTGAACGGGTGAGTTGAAATTGGCACAAAACACATCGTCTCGGCCCAAACCCTGAACAATTGCCAAAACTTGCTCGGGACCCAGACCCATCACGGCAGCCATGCCAGGATTTCCTTGGCTGCGGTCCAGTTTTTCAGCAGCTTCGGCCATGAGTTCGCCACGCTTTTTGACCAAGGGAAAAACTGCTTCAATGCTGAGAACTCCACTCACCACAAGGGCAGAATATTCGCCTAGGCTGAACCCCGCACAAAGAGAGGGCTCCCAGCCCCTATCTTTGAGAACCTGGTACGTTGCCAGGTTGGCAAGGGTAATGGAGAGTTGGGTGTTGCTGGTTTCCTTGAGTTCTTCGTCCGTGCTTTCAAACAAGAGCCGTGCTAGGTCTCGATGAACGAGGTCACTTGCTTGTTCGAATAACCGACGAACATTGGGTGAGGTTTCGTAATAGGGCTTGCACATCCCCGGATATTGAGCACCCTGACCTGGAAAAAGATAACCTAATTTCATAACCTTACTTTAACCGAAGAGGTTAAAAATGAAAAGTCTTGGTAAAAAAATTAAGATTGATTAAAATATTAGCTTAGTGCACCCCAAAATCCTCTTCATTTTGACCACGTTGACCCTATATGCCCAAGACATGGCCTTGTCGTTGGAATCCTGGCAGGGTGTTAAAGCCATCGTCTTACGAATTCGTGATGTTAATGTTGAGGTACTTGCCCAAGCCGGCGCTAAGCTGGAAATTCGTGGCATGGAGGGAAATCGGGAATGGTCGCACCAGGTACTTCAGGATCAGCTCGTGTTGGAAGTTCTGCCCCAGGCACGTCCAACACCGGATTTTTTAACGCTCATGGTGGTGGTAAAACCAGAAATTGAGATTCAGGTGTTCACCACAACGGGCAACATCCAGGTGGTTGGTTCTCACAATGCGCGAGTTTTTCGGTCACTCCGAGGTAACATCAGCTTACAAAACACGCGTGGCCAACTAAAAGCTGATTCCTTGACCGGCTACATTGAAATCACCAATCATCGGGGCGATTTTTATTTGCAAACCGTCAGCGGCTTCATCAAGTTTTTAGGGGCCGAGCCCCAGCGTCAAGCTCAAATTCTGAGCACCAACGGTAACATTTTTCTTCGATTGAACCTACCCCTCGACCGACTGAACCTGGTGGCAAGCACCCTGAACCCTGATTTTGTGGTGCTTGGAACAAAGGTGACCAACCGGATTCGACAAGGACAGGGTCCCGTATCCTTGACCGTTGCCTCGAGCGTGGGCAGCATTGAGATTGTTGGACCATGATCGAACCTTATTGGCAAGAAGTGTTTGACAGAATGGGGCTAGTTTATTTAGAAAAACCTCGGATTGCCCATCCCGACCACGATAAATACGACCGAACCCGCAGCCTCTACTACCGCCAACACCGCCAAACCTTTGAGCGTGCCCTAAAACGCTACCTTACCCCTCTTCGAAAGGCCATGGTGGCGCCCACCGAGCTTCGATTTCTGGGAGATGATATTGGTTACGGACTATTTGCCCGGGTGCGCATCCCCAGGGGCGGCTGGATTGGGGAGTATACGGGCGTCATCCGAAAGGCGGTTGCGGCCAACCGCCACAACATGGTGGATGGGCACTACCTCACCGATTATGCCATCACCTACCCCCGCCCCCTTCCTAATGGCACCATTTTGGAGGTGGACGCCTTAAAAGAGGGCAACCCGCTTCGGTTCGCCAACCACAGCTTCAAACCCAACGCCAGCGTCGATCACCTGTTGTTTGAAAACCGTTGGGTAACCTTTTTTCGAGCCCGACGAACCATCGAGGCGGGTGAGGAGATTCGCATCAACTACGGAATGGACTACTGGACGGGGGGATTTCGTACCCTGGTTTTGGATCAGACTTAATCGATTCGTTGAATCACACTAACCATGGGGATGGAGCGGATGGATTTGATCACCTTTGCGGCATCATCCTCGTGATCCAATTCCATCGTGAAGGTACCTATCAGGCGGTTTTGATCATCCTCTTCGAGCCGTCCCTCCAAAAGCCTTCCATTGAGCTTTCGAACCGCGGACTCAATTTGAGAAAAAAGGTCAACGCTCTTTTTAGCCATAACCCGAAAACGTCGCACAGTGCGGGAGGATTTGGTGTCCCACTCAATTTCAATTTTCCGTTGATCAAAATCTTGAATGTTTTTGATGTTGGGGCAACTTTCCTTGTGGATGATGATGCCCCGTCCCCGGGACACAAATCCCACAATTCGGTCACCCGGCAGGGGCTTGCAACAGTTGGCAAATTTGATGAGGAGATTTTCCATCTGCCCCACCCGAATTCCAACCTGGGTTGAACGCGTTACCCGCTGTACAGTTTCTTCTTGGGGAAGGGTTTCAGGCTTTTTTTCAGCCGCAGGTTTAGGCTCATTTTTTTTGGCCACCACCTGGCGCTCAACCAGGATGTTTGGGTCGTTGTGGGTTAGCCAATGCCGAATTTTACCGCGTGCGCGTGAAGTTCTGGCGTAGCGAAGCCAGTTGAGGTGGGGGCGGGCATTCTGGGCGGTGATGATCTCAATCACCTGGGTGTTTTTGAGTTCTTGGTGCAAGGGTATGATGGCTCCATCCGCCTTGGCGGCGTAACAGTGGTTACCCACCTCGGTGTGAATGGCATAGGCAAAGTCAATAGCCGTGGCCCCCTTGGGTAGCTGAATCACCTTGCCCTTGGGCGTAAACACGTAGATGGTATCCTTGAGGAATTCTTCCTTGAGCCCTTCCATGAAATCAGCCGAGTTCTCCATGGACTGGCTCCACTCCCTCAACCTTCGGAAAATTTCAATGTCTTTGGGGAGAGAACTTCCCTCCTTGTAAACCCAGTGCGCCGCAATCCCAAATTCCGCCGTCTGATGCATTTGCCGTGTGCGAATTTGAATCTCCGTCAAAAACCCGTCGATCATCACCGTGGTGTGGAGACTTTGGTAGCCGTTTTCCTTGGGCATCGCGATGTAATCCTTGAAACGCCCCTCGATGGGTTTGTACCGCGTGTGGATGAGCCCTAACATCGCGTAACAATCCGAAACCGTTTCCACCAAGACGCGGGCTCCCAAAATGTCATGGATTTCACTGATGTCGGTTCCCTTGCGCTTGCACTTGGCGTAAATCGAATAATAGTGTTTGCTTCGCCACTGCACCTCCGCTTGAATTTCATCCTTGGCTGCATCGGAACGAATTTCTTTGGCAACACGCTGTAAAAAATTTTCACGCTCGGTCTCTTTGAGTTTTACAAAATCTTCAATCATCTTGTAAGCCTGAAAGTCCAAATGCTTTAAGGCCAAATCTTCCAGAGTGGCGCGAATTCGGTTCATTCCCAGCCGTCCTGCCAAGGGGGCATAGAGGTCCAAACACTCGGTGGAAATGCGTTTTTTTCGTTCGTCGGAAAGGTATTCTAAGGTGCTCATGTTATGCACCTTGTCTGCTAACTTAATCATGATAACACGAATGTCGTTGGCCATAGCCAAAAACATCTTGCGAACCGTCTCTACCTCTTGCAGGCTCTTGGTTTTGGCATGAAGGATGTGGATCTTGGTGACCCCATCCACCAGCTCTGCCACCTCGGGGCTAGTTTCTCGGGCAAGCTCTTCCTTGGTCATGGCGGTGTCTTCAAGCACATCGTGTAAAATACCGGCACTGATGGTGGCCGCATCCATCCTTAGCCCCGCCAGGATGCCGCCCACGTTTAGAGGGTGAACAATGTAAGGTTCACCGCTTGCCCGCTTTTGGTTTTCATGGAGCTTGCTGGCTAGCTCCACTGCATGCTGAATCATCCGCTGATTCTCAACAGTGTGCTCGCTGATGAGGCTGAATAGCTCACGTTTGAGTTCGTCCACCTGGGATGCTTTCAACAGCAACTGTGTCATAGTTTTATTATCGGTACCTATTTCAATTTACTGGTCATTTTGCCTAAAGTCGATTAAACTCTTTTTCCATGAACGTCAGAGAGCATCTGGATGAAGTGGCCCCCTTCAAGTACCTCCCCCAAGAAGCCAAGGACAGGATTGCTTCGAAGTGGCGGCAGCACTTTTTGAAAGCTGGTCAAGCCTTGTTTCAGCCAGGTCATGAGGAATCGGCCATCTGGTTTGTCGAATCGGGTGAATTTGTGCTCGGAGAATCCCGCGTGCGCCCCTTTCAACTATTCGGAGAACGCTACGCCCTGTTGTGCATCCCTCGTGACCGCGTGGCTCAGGCGGTAAGCGACTGCCACTTGTGGGCCTTAGACGGTGAAGAGTTCATGCGACAAATCCAAGCCTACCCGGTTTTAGCGCGTGAGGTGGGGCGCATGCTGCGCGAAGATCAAGGCATCTTTCACCCGCTTGAAACCTTCATTGCCGAGGTCAAACGTGGACTACTTTCTGGTAGCCTCTCGATTCGCCGCCTTACCCGGCTCTACTATCCCTTACAGCCCGCCCTTCACCCCCTGATCAATTCGTCGAACATTGACACCAGTGCCTTTCTTTACGCGGTCAGGCGCCTTCCCCCAAACATCACCCACACCCCCGCGTGGTACCTCACCGACGAGCTTCCGCCTACTCTTCGTAAGGCAAACCAATTGTTTCAGAGTGTGGAAAGCCAGGCGCGTCGCCGCGGCGTTTGGGAAATGTTTCCGGGTAAAAACTTGGTAGTAATTCGAAACGGCATCACCGATGTCTTGGACCTGGTGAGCTGTCTCTGTGCCTTTGCGGTGGAAGCCCGCAAGATCCGAAAACGCCTTTCCAACTCCCGTGCCATGGCCTTGTTACAACAGCAGTTGGAGCATCCGCCAACCGAGGATGCTAAGGCTATTCTGAACGAACTTGGCTTCAACGAACTGGAGGCAAGCGCCTTTCAAAGCCTTTGGGGGACTCAACTCTTCCAGCGCCTTTGGGAGATCATCCTTTTACACGAAGAGATCATGCTCTCTTCGCAGAAACAGACCGACATCTACCACGGGCGTCGAACCGAGCAGTGGATTGAGCAAATTCTAAAGGGGGCCGAGTCCTTGTTGGGGTTGAAACGCGACCAATGGCCATCCGACTTAGAAGTACACCTCATCTCGAGCAATACCCACTCGGTGACCAATTGCCTAAGCCCAGCGGTTCGAGCTCTTCGGGACACAGTTTATGACTGGGCCAAGCAAGTGCAACATCTCTACTTAAAACTAGACTGGCAGGTTCCTGAGGACCAGTTCTATGCCTTGTTGGGGCAGTACCTGCGCGTCCACCCCGAGGCTGAAATAACCGCCCAGCACGAACACCAAGCTGGGATCTTACGACTCAACGACAAGACCGCAACCGGAATTCAAGCCCAGATCATCAACCTACAAAAACTTTATGACACTTCTTGGGACCCGCTCTTGGTCAAGCCCTACTCTCGGCGCCCCATCCTGATCATCAACATTGATTATGCCTTTGGCGAGCAGGCTCAGGAGATTTTAAGAGGCTTTTTGCCGGGTTTTCACAGCTTTTTTAAGGGCTTCCACGTGATTGGTAAGGCGGGTTCCCTGGTGGGACAGCGGGGCGACATCCTGGTTCCCACCTCATTCATCAATCAACGCGACGACCGCCTATTCAACCTTCCCAAGCCCTACCCCTTTCCCAATACCTTGCATGGAAGGGCTGTCCACAAAGGTGTGCTCTTGACTGTCGAAGGAACCCTGATGCAGAACCGCCCCATGCTGCACTTTTACCATAACGTGCACCAAGTGATTGGCCTCGAGATGGAAGGTTACTACTTTGCACGTGAAATTGAGCAATATCTGCAGGCAAATGTTCTTCAATCAACCATCAAACAAAATTACCTTTATTACATCAGCGACCTTCCCCTTGAAATCCATTCCAACCTATCCAAACCCATGGAGGGTCACGAAGGGGTGCCGCCCCTCTACGCCCTGACCCGTTGGGCGCTCAACAACATCATTGGCTCTTGAATAGGCCACCCAACAATACGACTATTTTTTGCTGAAATTGCAAAAGGACTCAACCCGTTCGCCAACTCTTCCGATGGTAAAGTATGCGCTTTACCTTGGTGATCGTAGGATTTTTTTTCTGCCTCGTGAACTTGCCCGCTCAACAAGTCAGGTACTTCCGTCACTTCGAACTCGATGGACGTTATCAGTACCGGGGCTTGTACGAGGTAAGCCCGGTGGACGCCTACGCCGAATGGGTTTTTGCCTTTCAATATGACGCCGAAGGTAATCTCCAACGAGTACAGTATTTACGCAAGGGAAGGCCGTTTTTCCATCCCGAACTGGGGGCGGCTCAGGTACTGATTCGACGCGATGGAAATTTTGAGGTGCGCGAATTCCGTAACGCCCGTGGCCTACCCACCCAGACCAGGCAAGGTATCAGCTACCAACGCCTCAAATTCGACGAATGGGGAAACCCCACCAACCTTTACCACTACGATCAAAATGGAATCTTGAGCCCCGACCGAAACGGGGTGAGTGCCTATGCGTGGGTATTGGATGAACGGGGAAGGCGCCTGCGAAGCCTTCGTTTTGACCGCATGGGGAATCGAATTTCAGACCGCCTAGGCCGTTGGGAACTGGAGTACGAGTGGGATTCCAACAACCGCTTGATTCGTGTCATGTACAAAAACCAGCTAGGTCAATACCAAAGCCGAAACGGGGTCGTCTGTGGCCTTGTCTTCACCTATGGTAGTCAGGGGGAACGCCTTTCCATGACCCGATTGGGTGAGGACGGACAACCCATTGGTGGGATTGATGGCATCATGCGCGTGGAGTGGCGTTACGACCGACAGGGTCGAAAAATCGAACAACGACACTACAATGAACATAACCAATTGGTGCGAGACCAACGTGGCGTGGCGATGTACCGCTGGGATTATAACGACCAGGAGAACTACCTTCGCGAATGGTACCTTGACGAGTGCGAAGAACGCACCTTAGATTTGGACCTCGTGGCGATGCGCAAGGATGTGTGGTTCGCCCAAGACAACGAGCGCGCCCTTTTCAACTATGGTTTAGCCATCAACCCCCGCTGGGAAAATCTGGACCCTGCCTCCCGCCAACGCGAGGAGCGCTTTTTGCTAACCCAAGATCGACAGGGCATTGCGGTTTACCGCTGGACCTACGACGACGACCTCAACGTTTTGGAAGAGAAGTTTTTCAATCAGGAGTTGGAACCCACCACGGATGCGCACGGCATTGCCATCTATCGGCGACGTTTCAATCCCAATGGGCTCATGCTGGAGGAGCGCTTCTACAGCGCTTGGAACACACCCACCACTCGGCACGATGGAATTCATGCCATTCTTTGGGATTACAACAACAATGGTCAGTTGATTCGCCAAAGTCATTTGGGCATTACCGATGTACTCAAAGAAGATGAACAGGGTGCGGCAAGCCTACTCTTTGAATACGACCAGCGGGGACTCTTGGTGCGCCGTACCACCTTGGGCATTTGGGATCAACTCAAAGAAGACAACCGGGGGGTGGCCATCTACGCTTTTCGTCACGACCGCTTTGGCCAAGTGGTGGAACAGGCCCATTTTGGCATTGATGCCCAGCCCAGTGAGGACATTGACGGGGTTCATGTTTATCGGTGGAACATCCACCCGGCTGGCAGACGCGAATTGGTAGGGAGGTTCCAACGTCCTAATCCACTACCCCAGCCCCTTTCTGAATTGAGGTAACTTTTCAAATGGCTGATTGTTTGATAATATAGAGATAGAGGAGTTATTTTTGGGTCTTCTAGTTACAAAAATATCAACTCAACGCCTTGACCTCGTTTCGCTGAGCGCCCCAGACGTTTTTCTCCTTCGTCCCTTTTTTCAAGACCCCGATATTCGCTTTCACTTTTTCAACGATGATCACCCACCCCAGAAGCTGATTGACCGATTCCTACAAGACAACCTCTGGAGCAGTCAAAGCTCTAGCTGTGGCCTTTGGCTGGCCAGAAACCGAGAGTCCCAAGCCATCATCGGTTTTGGAGGGCTGGTTTACCTCCCCCGTTTCCCCTACCCGGAGCTCCACCTTGCTGTGGGGCGGGAATTTCGGCGCTGTCGATACGGCACCGAAATAGCAATGCGCCTCATCTGGTTTGCCCTCTACCAAAAGGACTTCAAGGTGGTGCTCTCCAGTGTGGAGCACACCAACGACCCCGCCATCCGACTTTTGCTCAATTGCCGAATGCACTTGAACAAGATCATCCCATGGAAGGGGCGTTATTACCACCAATTCGCCATCCTCCAATCGAATTAAGGTACCATCAACAATCGCTTTTTCGAGCAAGCTGACAATTCAACCCCATCTTTCACGGTTCTGCCCGATGAGGGATGTCTTACCGTTTTTCGCTCCGATCAAGCGCAGTTTGGTATGAGGACAAGGTTGGGGACAATCGACAATCTGATTTCTTGACAATTTCTAGTGACTTATTTATATTTCTGTCCATAGGCTGGGGAATGGCTAACCGATCCAACAAAGCTTGTGAAAGTTCCTGGCCGAGTGAAATGACCAAAGCATCGTGGGAAGAGGGAGGTTTGGAGGTGCTGGACGTGGTTGGGCTAGAAAAACGCTTCAGCAATCGGCGATTTGCGTTTCGGGAGCTGAGTTTTCACATTCCCCGAGGGGCGATCGTAGGCATCCTTGGCACCTCCGGTTGTGGCAAATCTACGATTTTACGGATTCTTAGCGGGCTCGACCAGGCAACGGCTGGTCAGGTTCTTTTGGATTCTACCCCCATCCAGGGCATTGATCCCCGAATCAATTTGGTATTTCAAGAACCGCGGCTCTTGCCGTGGCGCACCATCTGGGACAACGTAGCCTTTGGCTTACCCAAAAACCTCAACAAGGAAGAAGCCCAGCAACGTATTCGAAATGCCCTTGAGACAGTGGGCTTGTTGACCCAACGCCAACTTTTACCCAAGCACCTAAGCGGGGGCATGGCCCAGCGCACCGCCTTGGCGCGCGCCCTGGTGAGAACACCGGAAGTACTGCTTTTGGATGAGCCCTTCAGCGCCTTGGATGCCTTTATTCGCATGCAGCTTCAAGAGGTGATCCTCGACATTCACCGACGCAACACAATGACGATTGTCTTGGTGACCCATGATATTGATGAGGCCCTTTATTTATGCGATTCTTTACTGATTCTGCGCGGTCAGCCTGGCCGACTTGTGGGTCAGCTACGGGTTGAGGAGCCCCGCCCCCGCCACCGTGGCAGCCCTTGGTTGGCGCGACAAAAGGAACACATCTTACAGCTATTAGACCTGGGGCAAGAACCGCTCGAGGTTTACGTTCAAGGGGGCGGCATTTGATCCCTGCTACCAAATTCAGCAATTCGAAAAGGAGAATAAACCATGGCCAATAATCCTAAAAATTTTGGATTTGAGACCAGAATGATTCATGCCGGGCAGATTCCCGACCCCCAAGAAGGTTCACGCGCCGTGCCCATTCACCAGACAACGTCTTACGTGTTCTTTAACGCTGACCACGCTGCGCAGTTGTTCGACCTCAAGCAGTATGGCCACATTTATAGCCGAATTTCGAATCCAACGGTGGCGGTGTTAGAAGAGCGAGTAGCCTCTCTTGAAGGAGCCACCGGCGCTTTGGCCACTTCAAGCGGCATGGCTGCCCAACTCACGGCCCTGTTGACCTTACTTGAACCGGGTGACGAGATGATCAGTTCGAACCACCTTTACGGGGGAACCACCACCCAATTTACCTACACCCTCAAGCGTGTTGGCAACACGGTTCATTTTGTAGAACCTGATGACTGGGATGGTTGGGAAAAGCACCTCAACACCAAAACGAAAGCACTCTACGTGGAAACCATTGGCAACCCCCAGGGTTCCATCCCCGATTTTGAACGTTTGGCCGCCTTGGCAAGGTCCCACAAAATTCCCTTGATTGTGGACAATACCTTGGCCACCCCCTACCTCTGCCGCCCTATTGACCACGGGGCAACCTTGATCACTCATTCGGCCACCAAATTTTTGGGCGGTCACGGCAACAGCCTGGGGGGCATCCTCCTTGATAGCGGAACGTTTGACTTCTCGCGATTTCCCACCATTGCAGAACCCAGTCCCCAGTATCACGATTTGAGATTTTTCGACACCTTTGGGCACTACGGCTTTTTGATGAAGGCGCGGGCGGTAACCCTGCGCGATGTGGGAGCAAGCCTTAGTCCCCTCAACGCCTTTTTGATTCTTCAAGGGATCGAAACCCTAGCCGTGCGCATGGAACGCCATGTTCAGAACGCCCAACAGTTGGCAGAGTATTTAGCAAGCCACCCCATGGTCTCTTATGTGAATTATGCAGGATTAAAAAACAACCCCTATCATGAGCGCGCCCAAAAATATCTTCCAAAGGGCCCAGGGGCTGTTTTCTCGTTTGGGATCAAGGCGCCCACCGGAAAAACCGCTCGCCAAGCTGGCAAGGAGTTCATTGAGGCTTTGCAAATTTTTAGCCATTTGGCGAATATTGGAGATGTGCGCAGCTTGGTGATTCACCCGGCCACTACCACCCACGCACAATTATCTGAACAAGAGTTGAAAGCAGCGGACGTTGGTCCCGAATTGATTCGACTCTCCGTAGGACTTGAAACAGTGGAGGATTTAATATGGGATCTGGATCAAGCATTTCATGCAGTATCAAATTAAATAGCACCTTAACTCCGGAACAAAAGGCTCTCTACCAAGACCCCGAAGTTGTTCAAAAGGTGCTCAACGAAGCCCGTACCATCGTGATTTACGGACTGAGTTCTGACCCTCAAAAAGCTAGCTACTTTGTAGCGAGTTACCTTCTGACGGCAGGATACACCATCATACCGGTGAACCCCAAGGGCGGTGAAATTTTGGGGCAGCGCGTCTTTACTAACTTGAAGGAAGTGGATGTGCCCGTGGACGTGGTGGATGTGTTTCGGCCGCGTCACGAGGTTCCTCACATCTTGGACGAGGCTCTTGCCATCGGTGCCAAGGTGTTCTGGCAGCAGCTTCGCATCAACGATTTGGAAAGCGCTGAACGCGCCCGAAAGGCGGGAATGATTTCCATTGTAGATTTGTGTATGAAAATGGAGCACGGGCGTTACTCCGGAGGCTTGCACGAAGCCGGTATGAACACCGAAATCATCAATGCCAAAAGGACTCATCGATGGCTTTGATCCACCAAGATATTTTGGAGCTGGTTGGCAACACCCCGATGGTGGAGGTAAAAAGTTTTAATGTATCCCCCTCGCTGCTCTTGCTCAAACTTGAGAGCCAAAACCCGGGTGGCTCCATCAAGGACCGGATTGGAATCTCGATGATTGAAGGTGCAGAGCGCGAAGGAAAAATCAAACCCGGTGACACGCTGATTGAAGCCACCGCTGGAAACACAGGTCTGGGACTTGCCCTTGTTGCTTTGCGAAAGGGATACAAGCTGCTCCTCGTGGTACCCGATAAAATGAGCCAAGAGAAAATTTTCCACCTCAAAGCCATGGGGGTGGAAATTGTGATGACCCGAAGCGATGTGGAAAAAGGACATCCCGAGTACTACCAAGACTATGCTTTGCGTCTTTCAAAAGAAATTCCAAACTCATTCTACATCAATCAGTTCGATAACCCCCACAACCCCCGCGCTCACGAAACAACCACTGGCCCTGAAATTATGGAGCAAACAGGAGGCGCCGTGGGTGCGGTGGTGGTGGGTGTGGGGAGTGCCGGAACGATTGGCGGGCTCACCCGTTATTTTCTCAAAGTCAAGCCCAGCGTGGAAATCGTGTTAGCTGACCCCGAGGGTTCCATCCTTAAAGATTATTCGTTGACAGGGCAATACACCAGCGCGGGCAGCTGGGCGGTGGAAGGCATTGGTGAAGACTTCGTGCCCAAGCAGTTCGACAAAACCCTTGTCAAACACGCCTACTCCATTTCGGACAAAGAAGCCTTTGAACTAGCGCGCACCCTATTGCGTCAGGAGGGCATTTTTGCGGGAAGCTCTACGGGTGTACTTTTGGGGGCAGCGCTACGTTACGCCAAAGAGGTGAAGGAGCCCAAGACCATTGTCACCTTTGCCTGTGACACGGGCAGTAAGTACCTTTCCAAGATGTACAACGATTATTGGCTCATCGACAACGGCTACCTTGAGCGTCCTCGTTACGGGGATTTACGCGATGTGATTGCGCGCAGCGCCCTAGACCGTTCGGTGGTTACCATTGGCCCCGATGATACAATCAACCAAGCCCTGTATCGAATGCGGATCTATAGCATTTCGCAACTGCCCGTGGTTCGCGACACCAAGGTGGTAGGACTCCTGGATGAATACGATGTGATGGTTGCGCTTGAAAAAGAGGGGGCAGAGGCCTTTCAGCACCCCGTAAGCCGCTTCATGAGCACCAACTTGATTACCCTTCAACCCCAAGCGAGCTTCCACGAGTTAGCAGAAATTTTGAAGCAGGGTTACACGGCCATCATCGTGGATCAGGAACGATTCTACGGACTCATCACCAAAATCGATTATATTAACTACCTTCGCTTAAAAGAGGTACTCCGATGATTCAGTGGGGCTTCTCCACCCGCGCCATTCACGTTGGTCAGGCCCCCGACCCTGCTACCGGGGCTGTGGTCACCCCCATCTATGCCACGAGCACCTTTGCCCAAGAGGCCCCTGGCGTTCACAAGGGCTACGAATACTCCCGTAGTGGAAACCCTACCCGTGCGGCCTTGGAAGCATGCATTGCGAACCTCGAAGGCGGGGTGAGAGGTTTTGCATTTGCGAGCGGACTTGCGGCAAGTGCTACGGTGCTGGAACTCTTGCCGGCGGGTTCGCACCTCTTGGCGGTGGATGATCTTTATGGGGGCACCTTTCGGTTGTTCGAAAAGGTGAAGAAACCCTCAGCCCATTTAGAAGTGAGTTACCTCTCTCCCCAGAACTTAGACCAGTGGGAAAAACAGGTTCGCCCCAACACCCGAATGATTTGGGTCGAAACGCCAACCAACCCCTTACTTAAATTGATTGATCTGAGACGCGTGGCTGAGCTCGCTCAAAAACGGGGTCTAATTAGCGTTTGTGACAACACCTTTGCCACACCCTACCTCCAGCGTCCCCTAGAGTTGGGCTTTGATATTGTGGTGCACTCGGCCACCAAATACTTGGGCGGCCACTCGGACACGGTCGCAGGCATAGCCGTTGTCCGTAGCCAAGAACTAGGAGAAAGGCTCGGTTTTTTACAGAATGCGGTGGGCGCCGTGCTTGGCCCCTTTGATAGCTTTCTGGTGCTGCGCGGCATCAAGACCCTAGCGCTTCGTATGCAAACCCACTCGGAGAACGCCCACCACGTGGCGCTCTTTTTAGCGGACCATCCTAGGGTGGAGCAAGTCTATTACCCAGGGCTAGAAAGCCATCCCCAGCATTCCCTAGCCAAGCTACAAATGGCAGACTTTGGGGGCATGGTTAGCTTTGTTGTCCATGGCGGTTGGAATGAGGCCTTGGCGGTGCTCAAGCGCTGCCGGGTCTTTTCCCTGGCAGAAAGCTTAGGCGGCGTCGAGAGCTTGATCGAACACCCCGCCAGTATGACCCACGCCAGTATTCCCAAAGAGGTGCGCGAACAACTAGGAATTAGGGACGGTTTTATTCGGCTTTCGGTGGGCATTGAAGATCGGGAAGACCTTATCGACGATTTACGGTCTGCCCTTAAAGACTGAGTTGGAAGATAAATATGGATTTCCTCCTAAATTAGAGCCATTATTGGAATAAAGACAAATTTAAGGCCCCCTCTAAAAACCCCTCGGTCACGGGACTCGGTCCTTTCCTTCCTGGCTTTGGCTCGGTAGGGTCTCGCCATCGTCGCCGTACCCCGGGTACGACTCCTCGGCTCGCATTATTCGCCTTCGC
>Ga0272446_1002807_pt1 | contig 23030 bp, 24 predicted proteins | sample YNPCB0061_FD_194587 | JGI IMG/M metagenome (GOLD analysis project Ga0272446, IMG submission 194587) | Hot spring microbial mat communities from Yellowstone National Park, WY, United States - YNP-CB-006-1 | ecosystem: Environmental > Aquatic > Thermal springs > Hot (42-90C) > Sediment | place... | reverse complement strand
GCCTGAACGAAAACCCTGTTGTTTCTAGCCATGGGTCATATAACAGGCGACGAGCCTCCTCATATCGAGGTTATCCTTCAGGCGCTTGGTGAAGCCTCCGTGGCAAGCCTATCCTTCCCCTTCCTCTGCGCACCATCCCTTCTCTCTAAGCAATCTTGGCACGGTTTCTGCAGAACTTTCCTCGGAAAAAATAGCTGACCCCATGCTGCTGTTCGCTATGTTGGCCGATCACCCAGACCGGCATGACGACGGGGGCATTGTGGGATCGGTTGGGGTGTGGACGGAAAGCTTTGCGGAAAGGAGATGCCGGAATGGAGGCGGTCGGTGCCGGTTTTTTGACGGGAAAATGGTCCAGGTTGACACTCAACACGGATGTCCTCATGGCTGGAGCCGTTGTGGCCATCCTTTTGATCATGATCGTTCCCCTGCCGACCTGGATGCTCGACATTCTGATTTCCTTCAGCATCACCTTTTCCATCGTGATTCTGCTGGTCGGCATGTATATCCACAAACCCCTCGAGTTGTCGGCATTCCCTTCCATTCTGTTGATCACGACCCTTTTCCGGTTGTCGCTCAATGTCGCCTCCACCCGGATGATCCTGTTGCATGGAAACGAGGGGATGGATGCCGCAGGTTCCGTCATCATGGCCTTCGGACAATTTGTGGTGGGCGGCAATTACCTGGTCGGCATCATCGTCTTTCTCATTCTGGTCATCATCAATTTCGTCGTCATTACAAAGGGTGCCGGACGAATCGCTGAAGTCGCCGCGCGGTTTACCCTCGACGCGATGCCCGGCAAACAGATGGCTATCGATGCCGACCTCAATGCCGGCTTGATTTCCGATCAGGAAGCCAAGGAGCGCAGAAAACTCATCGCTCAGGAAGCCGAATACTACGGCGCCATGGACGGTGCGAACAAGTTCGTCCGAGGGGACGCCATTGCAGGCCTGATCATTACCGCCGTGAACATCGTCGGCGGGTTGTGTATCGGGATGCTCTATTACGGAATGAATGTCGGAGACGCAGCCCGCAACTACACCATCTTGACGGTCGGTGACGGTCTGGTCAGCCAGATTCCGGCACTCATCATTTCGACAGCAGCCGGTATCATCGTCAGCCGGGCAGGTTCGGAGGCAAGCCTCGGCAAGGAAATTTCCGCGCAGCTGTTGGTACAGCCAAAAGCCATCGGGGTTTCGGCAGCCGTCCTATTCGGATTCGGGTTGATTCCAGGGCTTCCGACCATCCCTTTCTGGATGCTGGCGGCATTGTCCGGAGCCTTGGCCTATGTGACCATGAAATCTACGGCGACCACGGATAGGAAGGAGTCTCTTACCGCCAAAACGGCTCAGCAGGCCATGCCGACAAAAGCCGAGACAGTCGCTTCGGCCATCGCTCCTCTCGACATCCTTGCCCTTGAAGTCGGATACGGGTTGATTCCATTGGTCGATTCCGAACAGAATGGTGAGCTTCTCGATCGCATCAAGGCCATCCGGCGCCAGATCGCCCAGGAAATCGGGATTCTCGTTCCCTCGGTTCATATCCAGGACAACATCCAGCTCAAACCTGCCGAGTATGTCATCTTGCTCAAAGGAAACGAAGTCGCCAGAGGGGAGCTGATGCTGGGGCATTGTCTGGCCCTCAATCCCGGAAACGCCCTCGACACGATCGAAGGCATACCGACCCGAGAGCCCACCTTCAACCTTCCGGCGACTTGGATTCTCGAAGACAGCCGGGATCAGGCCATCGCCAAAGGATACACCGTCGTGGATCTGGCGACGGTTCTGACCACCCATCTTTCGGAAATCATCAAACGCCATGCTCATGAATACCTGGGACGCCAGGAAGTCCAGAAACTCCTCGATACGGTCAAAGAATCGCATCCCAAGGTGGTGGAAGAGCTGGTTCCGAACCTTCTTCCGCTTGGCGCCGTCGGCAAAGTGTTGCAGAATTTGCTGATGGAACAGGTGCCGATCCGGGATCTATTGACCATCCTGGAGACCCTTGCGGATTATGCCCCTATGACCAAGGATATCGATGTGTTGACCGAATATGTGCGTCATGCGCTTGCCAGAACGATTACCAGACTCTATGCCAATCCGGATGGAACGCTCACGGTGATGGGCGTCGATCCGCAAAGCGAAGGCATCATCGTAGGCGCCATCCAACAAACCAATCAGGGAAGTTATCTGGCCCTGCAGCCGGAGTTGGTGCAGCGGCTGGTGAACTGCATCAGCCAAGGGATTGAGAAATTTGCGGCCCAGAATTTGCAACCCATCTTGATGTGTTCTTCTCAGATTCGCATTCACCTGAAGCGACTGTTGGACCGATTCATCCCCAACATGGTGGTGCTTTCCTATCACGACGTGCTGACGACGACACGGATACAGGCCATTTCGACGGTGAGGTTGACGGATGCAAATTAAACGATTCGAAGCGAAAACCATGAGCGAAGCGTTGCGGGTCATCAAGAAGGAGTTCGGACCCGATGCCGTGATTCTATCTGCCAAGAACTTGACACGACAGGCCGCAGACGGGGAAAAACCGGAAGCCTATGTGGAAGTGTTGGCCGCCGTTGACGAGGTTGAAACCAAGGTTGCGAAGCCGGCCGCAACGACCAAGACCCTCCCCCCTCGGCCCCGCCCTGTCGCTGCCGCCCGAGTGATATCCGCCTATATTGGGGACGATCTCGAAGAAGAAGCACATCCGAACGAACCGCCCAAGTCGCTCTTCGGATCCCTTCAAGCAGGCATTCAGATCTTTTCTCGGTTCAAGAAGGGGCGGAAATCGGCATCAGATGCTTCACAGGAAAAAGCTTCCGCTGCTGAGATCGTGGATGCCTTTCGCAGAAAGCTGATCAGCCATGGTGTCGAGGAGCGCTGGGCGCTGGAGTTGGAAGACATCCTGCGGCGTTCGATCAAGGGGGGAATGCAATGGGGGACGGAAGCATGCAACGACAAGCTTCTGCAGGTGTTGAAGGATGTCGGGCTTTCCTATCGTCCTCTTGCAGAAGAAACCCGCAAACGCCGCGCGTATGCCCTGATCGGTTCTTCCGGATGCGGCAAGACGACAACCGCCGTCCGCTTGGCGACCTTGTATCACCATGTGCTCGGAGAAAGACTGGTTTTGGTGAGTCTCGATACAAAGCGGGTCGGAGCCAGTGCATCGCTTCAGGCCTATGCCCGTATTCTCGGTGTTCCATTTGAACTGGCTGTCGATGGGAAGGACCTTTTGCAGGTGATCGAATCGGTGGAACCCGAAACCATCGTTCTGATCGATACCCCACCGGTAACCCCCGTCGATCCGCAACAGACCCGGGAATTGCAGCAAACACTCGCCTACGCCGGAATCGATCGTCTCGCTCTCGTTCTCCCCATGGGTATGAAGAACGAGGACATGAAGGAAATGGTCAAGCATTGCCAGTCCTTGCCCGTCAAGCGCTTGATCTTTACCAAACTGGACGAAACCCGCTACTACGGCGGCATGCTGAACGTCATGCTTGGCAGCAAACTTCCCGTATCCTTTCTCACCTCCGGGAGAGATATCCTCGACGGTCTCAAGGTGGCCGAATTGAAAGCTCTTCTCTATCTCTTGCTCGATATCGAAGAAGAACACGACACGGATACACCACCCACCATGGGGGCTCTGGATCAAGAAATCGATCGGTTAATGGCCGTCTCGAAGGGCAGAGCCTATTATGTGGCAGACCAAAAGGAAGATGTATACCACCGTCCAACGTGCAACTGCGTGCAAGGAATTTCGACCGAAAATCGTATCGTTTTCAACAGTGCCGCAGAAGCCGAAATGAAGCACTACAGGCCCTGCCTGCTGTGCTGTACGGAACCATCTTTCCAACAAGCGGTGCTGCAGGTCGGAAAACCAAACACATCCGCTCGACTCATGCGTTCCCGATGAAAGGGGATTGTCGATGATGCAGGTCAAACGCAGCTCAAGCAATGTCATCCAGTTGGCACCCAAACGGCAATCTTCCGAGTCCGGCCGATCTTTTCAGCGCTCGAAAAACCGTGAAACCCGCATCATCGCGATCACCAGCGGAAAAGGGGGGGTCGGCAAAACCAACATTGTGGCGAATCTCGGGATTACCTTGGTGAAACTCGGCCAGAAGGTGATGATCCTCGATGCGGACATGGGGCTGGGGAATCTGGATATTCTGCTCGGCATATCCCCCAAATTCAATTTGAGCCATGTCGCTGTCGGTGAAAAACGCATTTCGGACATCATCGTCGAAGGTCCTGGAAAGATTCTCATACTTCCGGCTGCTTCCGGTATTCAGGAATTGGCGCAGCTGTCCAAGGTCCAGACCACCCACCTGCTCTCGGAACTTTATCGGGTACTCGATCCGATCGATATTCTATTGATCGATACGGCCGCAGGCATCAGTTCGAATGTGCTGCATTTTAACGCCATTTCCCAGGAAATCATCGTCGTCACCAGTCCCGAACCAACGGCCATTACCGATGCCTACGCGATGATGAAAATCCTTTCCATGCAATACGGAGCCAAGTGTTTTCGTCTGCTGGTGAACATGGTGAACAACATCCAGGAAGCGCACGAAGTATACCGCCAGTTGTCCCTAGTTGCAGACCGCTTCCTCGACATTCGGATCGAATATCTCGGACATGTGTTCTACGATCGCAATGTCGTTCGAGGTGTCAAGCTTCAGCAGGTCGTGACGCTCAGCAACCCGACGACGTTGGCCGGTCGCTGCTATGAGTCCCTTGCGGCTCGGATCCTGGAAACGAGCGAACTCGCCTTTCCGATGCGGGATGCCAAGGGGTTTTTGAAACACCTGATCGCGAACAAAATGGATTTCGGGCAATGATGAGCTATGCAGCCGTGATGCACTTCCAGCAATATGCCGACACATCGCAACAGCGCGACCGAATGATCGAAGCCTATTTGCCCCTCGTCAAACGGATCGTCCAGCGAATTGCCTGTCGTCTTCCGGCATCCGTGGAGATCGACGACCTGTATCACGCCGGGGTGCTCGGGTTGATTCAGGCTATCGATCATTACGATCCTACGAAGGAAAACCGGTTGGCGACGTACGCCACCTTCCGAATACGCGGCGCTGTATTGAGTGAATTGCGATCTCGAGATGTCATTTCTCGGACGAACCGCAAAAAGGTTCGCACCTATGACGAAACACGTGAGCGATTGACGATCGAATTGGGACGGGATCCGGAACCCGAGGAAATCGCTTCCGCCATGCAAATCGGAATCGACGAATTGAATGCCATCTGTCAGCAGGCGGCCGTTTCCATCGTCAGCCTCGAAGATCTCGGCGTAGAGGAGGGCGAAGAAAAGGATTTCTGTCTAAACACCCTTGCGGATTTCTCTGAAAGCGATCCTTCGGAAGAGATCATCCGTATGCAGCTGAAGCGCATGCTCTCGGGTGCGATTCGAAAGCTGACCCCCAGAGAACAGACGGTGCTGTCTCTCTACTATGTCGAAGAATTGACACTGAAGGAAATCGGCAAGGTACTCGACTTGACGGAATCCCGAATCAGCCAGATTCATTCTCAGGCATTGTCGAAGCTTCGGCAGATGCTCCGACAGCATGAGGATGGGACCGATAATTGCAAAGTCAGTATTTCCAAGAGCAATCGATAATGCTTGATCGATGCAGGACCGAAAGGAGGCTTCATGATGGAATGGGGAATGACGTGGACAACGATCCTGATCGCTCTGGATATCGTCGGAATTCTGGTATGTGCATCCTTTGTGATCGTCTTATATCGAAAGCGGAAGAAAGCCGACAAAAACCTTTTGCCTCAGGAAACGCGGGGGGGAGCCTTTCGGTCGATCCCCGGAAAAGGCCCCCAGGAGTCCGGCTTCAACCAAATCTTCGACAATGTCCTTCGATATCCTCAATCCCATTCTGAAAAAGAAAGCAGGATGCACCCTACCGATCCCTACGAGGAAGCGAGGTGGCTTGCGGAAATGGGAATGAGCATCCAGGGGATTGCCGAGCGGGTCGATCTGCCGCGATGCGAAATCGAGCTGATCATCGATTTGTGCAGGGTGCGCACATCGCACAATATCAAGGGACGGAAACTGGCGGAAGCGGTGTGAGGAAACTACGATCATATCCGTATGCGGTTGAAGGAAATGCCATTACCGAAAGACGGAGGAAACCATGAGCGGTGAATTGTCGAGCATTCTATCTGGGGCATTGATACAGGAAGCCCGGCTGGATGTTCTGGCCAACAACGCCGCCAATATCCATACCGTAGGATACAAGGAAGACAAAGTCTTCCGGCTTCCGGACACCCAAGGCCCGATTTGGGAAAAACCGGACGGCACCCCCTTGAACGGTATGACCTTGAACACGCAGATCATCGTACCTGTAGGATCCTTTGTAAACCTGGATGCGGGACGCATGATCCAGACGCACAACACGCTCGATCTGGCCATCGACGGAAAAGGGTTTTTCGTGGTTCAGGTCGGCGGCAAACAGCTCTACACCCGTAAAGGAGATTTCACCCTCGATGCCGGCGGCACCCTGGTCACCCAGGAGGGACACCCGGTCATGGGAAGAGGTGGGCCGATCACCATCAATGGCACGGATGTCGAGATCACTCCGGAAGGCGGCGTGATCGTGGATGGGGAGGAAACCGACCAAATTGAAATTGTCGCCTTTCCCGAATCGACACGCGTGCTGAAATCCGGGGACTGTTTTTTCGAACCCGCCGACCCGAACGTTCAGCCCGGACCGGCAGAAGGAGCGTCCATTCTTCAGGGATTCGTCGAAGGATCGAATGTGGATCCCATCCGTGTCATGACGGAGATGATCGATGCCTTGAGAGGATATGAATCCTATCAGAAGGTGATGCTCTCGATGAACGATACGATATCCAAAACCGTCAACGAAGTGGGCCGGATTTCGTGACGAAATCCGGTTTCCGTCGATTATTGCTTGAGGAGGTGGTGGTATGTCATCGCGCGCCTTGTCCATAGCGGCAACGGGCATGCAGGCTCAAACCCTGAACATCGACGTGATCGCCAACAATCTCGCCAATGTCAGTACGCCGGGGTTCAAGCGAAGCCGGGCCGATTTTCAGGATCTGCTCTACCAAAACCTAAGACCTGCCGGTTCAGCCTCTGCTGCGGGCACCCAGGTGCCTACGGGGCTTCAGCTCGGGCAGGGAACCCGTCCGGTGGCTACCCAACGCCTGTTCATGCAGGGCGACTATCAAGTCACCAAGAACGAACTCGATGTCGCCATCGAGGGAGACGGGTTTTTCCAGATCATGCAGCCCAATGGCGAAATCGCCTACACCCGTTCCGGGAGCTTCAAGCTGAACAGCGAAGGCAAGGTCGTCACATCCGACGGATATTCCCTGGAGCCTGAAATCACCATTCCGAGAGATGCCGTATCGGTCACGATCGGAAGCGACGGAACGGTATCCGTCGTCCAGGCAGGCCAGGTGAACACCGTCGAAATCGGAACGATCGAAATCGCCCGGTTTGCCAACCCGGCCGGGTTGCGTGCGATCGGCAGAAACCTCTTTTTGCAGACCGCAGCATCCGGAGATCCCGTTACCGGAGCACCGGGAGCGGAAGGACGGGGGACCCTCTCACAGGGATTTCTGGAAATGTCGAATGTAAGCGTCGTCGATGAAATGGTCAACATGATTGCCGCACAGAGGGCCTATGAAATCAACAGCAAAGCCATCCAGGCTTCGGATGACATGCTGCAGATGGCCAACAACCTGAAGCGATAAGGGGCGGTTGTCATGAAACGACAAAACAGGATGAAATGGGCAGGAAGGGCGATGCTTTCCGTTTGGTTGGTGATCGCTCTTGGCGCACAAGCGGATGCAGCCGGAGTGACCCTGAGCGCAGCCAGGCAGGTTCAAGTTTCCGGTACAGTCATCACCGTCGGGGATATTGCCACTGTGGCTGGCGATGATCCTGAAATGGTGCAGCGCATCCAGGAAGTGTCGCTCGGAAATGCCCCCATTTTGGGGGCAAGCCGATCCATCGATAAATCCTATCTCGAAATCCGTCTGCGGCAGAATCGCATCGAACCCAACGATATGGCCATGCTCGTTCCGGACACGATCGAAATTACGCGAAAAAGCGTTGAAATCCCCAAAAGCCGGATCGAGCGGATCGCCTTGGATTATCTCGAGCCGCGGCTTCCGTGGGATCGAAACAAGACCAAAATCACCCTGAGCAGTACTTCGGATGTGGTGAACCTATCGGATGAGGATTTTACAGCCGAAGTCTCCCTGCCCAATCGGACGAATCTCATCGGCTCCGTTCCGCTTCTGGTGCGGTTTTTCGTGAAAAATCAGGTAGAGCGAAAAATCTGGGTGACGGCCACCATTTCGGTAGAATCCCCGGTGGTCATTGCCAAACAGGCCATCAACAGACGTCAGATCATCACCGAAGACATGATCGATGTGGTTGCCGCCGATTTGGCGAAGCTTCCCTCCAACGCCATGACGGATAGGGAGGAGGTGGTCGGCAAGCGAGCGCTTCGCGTCATCAATCCGAGCGAGGTGTTGCGTACGGATCTCATCGAGCTACCGCCACTGGTGAAACGAAACGATATCGTCACGATTGTAGCCGAAACCGGAGCGCTTCGGGTGTGTACGAAAGGGGAAGTAAAGGAAAACGGCCGGCGAGGGGATCGTATCCGGGTGATGAATCTCGACTCGAAAAAGGAAGTCTTCGCTCGGGTCGTCGATCCGACGACCGTCCGTGTCGACTTCTGAAGGAGCCGGTTTTTTCGACTGCTTTGATGAAAAGGGGGATTGTATGAAACCGTTTGGCGGCAAGACCGATATGCGGATGAAGGCAGTGGTGGCGGGGTGTCTGGTCTGCATGGGCTGGATCGGGTGCACGAGCCCGGCCAAAAAGACCCATCTCGAGATTCCCGATCGCCCGACCTATGCCGCTGCAACGCTGCCGCAGCCGGAAGCACGAAGCGACGGGTCGCTTTGGTCGGACAACGCCCAATTGAACAACCTCTATGCAGACGCAAAGGCCCGAGGGGTTGGCGATATTGTGACGATTAAAATCGTCGAATCTTCGAAGGCTTCCAATAGCGCCAGCACCAGCACCGGAAAGAATTCCGCCTTTTCGCTCGGGATCGATAAATTCCTGGGGCTTGAAGCAGGATATCCGAGTCCTGGTCACAGCTTCAATCCCTTTTCCAGAATCGAAGGAGGCATGAAAAATGCTTTTGATGGAAAGGGGGATACGACTCGCAAAGGAGACTTGACCGCGTATATGACGGCCAAGGTGATCGACAAGCTGCCCAACGGCAATCTCGTCATTGCCGGTTCCCGAGAAGTGATGATCAACAATGAAAAACAGCTCATTGTCTTGACCGGAACCATTCGGGAACGGGATATCTCTCCCGACAACGTCATTCAGTCGACCTACATCTCCGATGCGAAGATCGTGTATACGGGGGTCGGCGATGTGGATGACACCCAGCGGCAGGGATGGCTTGCCCGTTTTCTCAACGTGATTTCGCCTTTTTGATGAAGGAAGAGGCCGGGCATGAAACGGATGGCACGAGGGAATGAACGAAAGACCTGGATGGCGAGGATCGGCTGGGGAGCGATGATCGTTTGGGTGGCGATCGGGGTTTCGATCGCTCATGCAGCGCGGATCAAGGACATTGCCGATGTGCAAGGGGTTCGCCACAACCAGCTGGTCGGCTACGGTCTTGTGGTGGGGCTCAACGGCACAGGAGACGGAAACAAGACGATCTTCACCGTGCAGTCTTTGGTCAGCATGCTCGAAAAAATGGGCATCACCGTCAATCCGAACGATATCAAGGTGAAGAACGTGGCAGCCGTCATGGTGACTGCCGATATGCCTCCATTTGCCAAAGCGGGGATGCAGATCGACGTTTCGGTCAGCTCCATCGGGGACGCCAAGAATCTGCAAGGGGGGACACTGCTGTTCACCCCTTTGAAGGCTGCCAACGGTCAGATTTTCGCCATTGCCCAGGGGGCTGTCAGCACTGGGGGGTTTGCGGCCCAGGGAGCCGGGGCGAGCGTTCAAAAGAATTTTCCGACCGTCGGGCGTATTCCGAGTGGCGCAACGATCGAGCGGGAAATGCAAACGGCATTCAACGACCGGGAGCTTCTGCGAATCTCCCTTCGGAATCCCGACTTCACCACGGCAAGCCGGATGTCGGAGGCCATCAATCAGGCCCTTCTCGAACCGGCGGCAAAGATGACGGATGCAGCCACGGTGGATGTGCGGGTGCCTGGAAAATACCTTGACAACGTCTCGGGATTTGTCACCATGATCGAAAATATCGGAGTGGCTCCAGACACGGTTTCCAAGGTCGTTGTGAACGAGCGGACGGGAACGGTGGTGATCGGGGAAAATGTCCGGATTTCCACGGTGGCGATCGCTCATGGCAACCTGAGCATCTCGATCAAGGAAGACGCCAAGGTCTCCCAGCCGATGCCGTTTTCCCAGGGACAGACGGTGGTCACCCCCGATACCAACATTAATGTAAAGGAAGAGAAGGCGCCGATCTTTTTGATGGAGTCCAACGTCACGATCGGGGATATCGTTCGGGCGCTCAATGCGCTCGGTGTGACACCCCGGGATCTCATATCCATTTTCCAGGCCTTGCAGGCATCCGGTGCCTTGCAGGCCAAACTGGAGATCATGTAACGTGAATGCGATCGATATGGTTCCGACAACGCCGGTCGGAAGGACCGATCATCGGCCGACAACGGCTCAGAGGATGCTTCGGCTGCAACAGGATGCTTTCTCGACGAACGCAGACGATCCGGAAAAGATTCACCGCACCTGTCAGGATATGGAATCCCTGTTTCTGAAGCAGCTGCTTCAGGAAATGCGCAAGACGGTTCCGGACAGCGGATCTGCCGGCTTCGGAGGCGAAAAGAAGATGTTCTCTGAGCTGATCGATACGGAATTTTCCAAAAAATTGGCGGAAAAAGGCTTCGGTCTTGCCGGTATTCTGGAAGCGCAGCTCATGCAGCGATTCAGGATGGAAAATCCTGCAGGAGAAGAATGATGCAGTTTCAAATAGCCTGGAAATACAGTAGGGAGTCGGCAGTAGGCAGTGGGGAGTAGGAAGTGGTTTTTGGATCATCTTCATCTGTGGGGGCGAGGAATTTAGATCATTTCAACCATAGACGGGCCGGAGAAGAGATGATTCAAGGTTTTGGAAAAACGGCCGATATATCCATCAAAGCCCTCACCACCACAGGCAGGAGTGTCTTATGATGAAAATCATCGATAACACCTTAACCGAACAAGCTCGCTATGCCCGATTGGCATCCAAAGGCATTCAAAGCCAACAATCGGCATCCAGCGGGAAGCTCCCGGTAAATGGGGTTGATGAGCAGAACGACAAGGTGATGCTTTCGGAAATGGCTCGAAAAATGCGTCAAGCCATCGATTCGCTTCATCAACTTCCCGATATTCGGCAAGATCGCGTTGCATCGCTTCGCTCAAGCCTTGAAGCGGGAACCTATCGACCCGATCCCGAACGCATTGCCGCAAAAATGCTTGAGGAATTGCGGGCCAACCGATTGATGGCATCCGAATGATGAGGTGATCGTGAAATTCGTCGGCAGTGGGCAGTCAGCAATGTTTTTCGGCTTATGATCATTAAAAGGAACGGTCACCCTGGCCATGATCATTCCGTTACGTAGATCGTATGTGATCCGGGGATAGGAATCAACCAATCCGACATGATTCGATAGAACCCCTTCTTTTTGTTTGTCAATATCCGATCGATTGGGTAAAGTAGGCTGCATCTCATGTGGTGGTGAGGAGCGATGAATACGTCACTGAATCCCATAGGCGGTTCCTTCATCGATTTGATGGAACAGCTTGTCTCTCAATACTGGCGACTGGCCGACTTGCTGCTTCAGGAAGAGCAGGCGATCGTCGCCTTTTCGATTCAGACGTTTCATCGGGTTCGGGAAGAAAAGCAAATCCAGATTGTCCGAATTCAGGCCATCGATTCCAAAAGGAAAGTCTTTTTGAAGAAGCTGGCCGCCGAATGGGGAATTCCATCAGCCTCCTTGACCCTGTCGACCATCGCCGAGCGCATGGAGCCGCCGCTTGCCGAACGCATTCGACATCTATCTGCAGAACTCAAGGTTGTACTCGATATCGTTGCCGAACGAAATCGAAAAAACGATAACCTGATCGGTTATTCTCTCGCCCTCATTCGTTCCTCCATCGATTTCCTCACCCACCTGATGATTCCTGCCCCTGTGTATGGCAAAAACGGCGGCGTCGTGCCATCGAAGGGTAGCGGCCTGCGCCTCCGCAGTATGGCCTGATACAAGGGCTTTCCCTCGATACGGACTGGTTGCATGCTTCAGCGGATTGCGAAAACGGATTCACGGCGCAGGGTCTCTGCAGACCGTGGATCCATCATTCACCAACCCCTTTTTCAGAAAGAGTTGCGGCATGGATGTTCTGATACGGTTTCTGGATCAGATTTTGGACGATCTCGACACGATCGGTTTTTCGGATGCCGATGGTTGGCAGCGCATTCAGGTCGGCTTGGAAGCCATTTCGGATGAAATTCCGACATCCTTCCAGCATGTGAAACCTTTATGTCATGCCATGGCACAACTTGCCGCCGCCATTCGAGAGGAACGGACGGCCAATGCATTTGCCGCCGTTTCGGCGATGGTCACTGGGGTGCATGTGCTGAGAAAATCCCTTGGAGGAGAATCGGTTGAAGTCGGTGAGCTGGATGGAGCGCTTCAGAGCGTTCTTTCCGTTTCGGTCGACGGCGAACACGAACCTACCGATACGGATTCGAGAGATCCGAATGCCGAGATGGATCGCCTGTCTCTTATCAACGATGCGGCCATGCGTTTGGTGCAGATTGAACCAGGGGACAGGCAGGCCTTAACGAACTGGATCGAACGCGTCGAAACATTTTTCAAGGAACGCCAATTTCTCGATTCCGTCGTTCAGAGACTGAAATCGGCGCTGTTGGAAGCGCATCGGATGCTCGATTCGGATACGACGGACTGGGATACCGCCATGGAGCGGATCGGAAACTGGTTGGAAGAAGCCGCCGAAATCATAGATACCGGAACGGAGGTTCCGATGGCTCAAGAATCTTCCACCGAGGAAACGATCGCATACGAGCTTTCTGCATCTGAGGGTTCCGACGAAATGGATTTTATGCCCAAGAATCCGGATCGGGATTTGATTGCAGAATTTGTGGTCGAAGGCAACGAATTGATTGCCCGGGCGGAAGAGGCACTGCTGACCCTCGAAGTCGATCCGGAAAACATGGATGCCGTAGCGACGGTTTTCCGGGCCTTTCATACGATCAAAGGCACATCGGCCTTTCTGGAACTGAGCCTTCTGGCCGATATGGGGCATCATGCAGAAACCCTGCTCAGTCGGGTGCGGGACAAAGAAATCCGCTATGCCGGTGGATACGCCGATCTGGCCCTGCGTTCCCTCGATATGCTCAAATCCATGCTCCAGGATGTCCAGGAGGCCTTGGAAGGTGCACCGTTGCGAAAGCCGGCTGGATACGATGCATTGATGGCCGTTCTGGTCGATCCCGAAAAAGCAGGGGTTTCCGAAATCAGTGACAGCGCACCGTCTCCTCGTGTCGGGGATATTCTGGTCGCACAAGGAAAAGTGGATCGAAAGACGGTTGAAGAAATTGCTCAATCCGAAATGGATGCGCCAATCGGCCTTGCGCTGGTGAAGAAAAACGCCGCCACCATCACCGATACAGCTCAGGCCCTTCGCACCCAGAACAGGCTCACCGGAACCAAGCAATTCATCGAATCCTCGGTCCGGGTAAGCACCGATCGGCTCGATCGCCTCATCGACATGGTCGGAGAATTGGTCATCGCCCATTCCATGGTGGCTCAGGACGCCGTGGTCATGCACGCGAACCACTACGACTTGCTCAAGAAAGTCAACCATACGACCAAGATCGTTCGGACGCTGCAGGACTTGTGCATGTCCATGCGGATGATCCCTCTGAAAGCCACGTTTCAGAAAATGGCCCGTCTGGTGCGGGATGTGGCTCGAAAAGTCGGCAAAAACGTCGTTTTCCTGACGGAAGGAGAAGATACCGAAATCGATCGTAATTTGGTGGATGTGATCAACGACCCTCTCGTTCATATGGTACGAAATGCGGTCGATCATGGGATCGAGAGTCCGGAAATCCGGTTGAAGGTGGGGAAACCCGAGCAAGGAACCGTTAAATTGTCGGCCTACCATGCCGCAGGCAATGTGGTCGTGGAAATTTCCGATGACGGGAAAGGACTCGACAAGGCGCTCATCTTGAAAAAAGCCATTGAAAAGGGGATGATTCCGGAGAACGCTGTCTTGAGTGATCGGGAAATTTACAACCTGATTTTGGAGCCGGGGTTCTCGACGGCAGCCGTAGTGACGGACGTATCGGGCCGAGGCGTGGGAATGGATGTCGTCAAAAAGAACATCGAATCCTTGCGCGGTCAAGTGGAGATCTCCTCAGAGCTCGGAAAGGGCAGTGTGTTTCGCATGAAACTGCCATTGACGCTGGCCATCATCGACGGCATGGTGGTCCGGGCCGGTGAGGAGACCTATGTCATTCCGACGGCCTCGATCGTTCGATCGATCAAACCCGACGCTACGGAGATTTCCACGGTACTGAAACAAGGAAATGTCCTCAAGCTTCAAAACGAACTGATTCCGTTGTTTCGCCTGACGGATCTCTACAGGATTGCATCGTCCTCCAATCCGGAAGACGAGCTCATCGTGATCGTAGAAGACGAACAGAACAAAGTCGGCTTTGTCATCGACGAGTTGATCGGCAGGCAGCAAGTCGTGATCAAGAGCCTTGGGGAAGCCATGCAGCAGATTCCCGGAATTTCCGGAGGAGCGATCATGCCCGACGGTCGAGTCGGTTTGATCTTGGATGTAGCGGGGTTGATCAAGCTTGCGGTCACCGACAAAGGGATGGGGACCTTCAGGGAATGGAACTCAGCGACACCGAACTGACGGATGCCCAGTTTCAGCGCATCTGCGAAATCGTCTATCGGTTTTGCGGCATCCATCTCAAGGAGGGAAAGGAATCCCTGGTTCGCGCTCGGCTCATGAAACGGCTTCGGACGTTGGGAATCACCTCATTCTCGGAGTACCTGAGATTGATCGAAAGCCCTTCGGGTCAAGACGAGCTTCGTCAAATGATTGACGTCATGACCACGAACAAGACCAGTTTTTTTCGAGAGGACGCCCATTTCGACTTTCTGGTGGAACAGGTGATTCCGAGGCTGCATCAGCCCTGCGTGCGTTTTTGGAGTGCAGCCTGCTCTTCCGGGGAAGAGCCCTATACCTTGGCCATGGTCTTATGCGAACACCTTCCCAATGCCTCCTCGCGGGACATCAAAATTCTGGCCACCGACATTTCAAGACCCGTTTTGGCCAAGGCCGCTCAGGGGCGGTATTCCGAGAAGCAGGTGGAGGATGTTCCGGCATCTTATTTGCATAAATACTTTTCGGTCAGCCGGTCGACCGATGGCCGAATATACGAGGTTCATCCGGCGCTGAGATCGATGGTTCGTTTCGCCTGCCTCAACCTATTGGAGCCATGGCCGATGAAGGGACCGTTTCAGGTGATTTTTTGCCGCAATGTCATGATTTATTTCGATCGGCAGACCCAGGAGCGTCTCGTCAACCGGTTTTACGAACTGATCGAACCGGGAGGCTATCTCATGGTCGGACATTCGGAAGGACTCTCCGGGGTGCAACACCGCTTTCGATATGCTCGACCTGCCGTCTATCAGAGGACCTCGGGGGAAGAAAGCGGCCGAACCGTTCGACGGATTCGGTGAAGAACCGATGGACATCTACCGACATAGGGGGAACATCCTATCAGCCTTATGAACCATATCGTTGCGGTTGGAGACATGAAAATCGGCACAAACGGTGATACCCTGGTGACCCATGCGTTGGGAAGCTGCCTGGGATTGATGGTCTATGATCCGGTGGCTCGGGTGGGGGGGTTGCTGCATGCCATGTTGCCCCTTTCCAAGATCAATCCTCAGAAGGCTTCCGAAAATCCGTACATGTTCGTCGACACGGGGGTTCCCGAATTGTTTCGACAGCTCTACGCAATCGGCGGGCAGAAAGCCCGGATGGTCATCAAAGCAGCAGGGTGTGGACAACCTCTTGGAAACAGCGAGATGTTCAAGATCGGAGAACGGAACTATACCGTGTTGAAAAAGTTGCTCTGGAAAAACAACCTCCTGCTGGAAGCCGAAGACATCGGTGGGATAATCAGCCGGACGGTGTACTTCGATTTGTCGAACGGGCAGGTGGTGATTTCGAGCAAAGGAGAGAAACGAGAACTGTGAAGACACAACTTCTGGAAATGATCCATAAAGACATCGGCAATTTCCCCGGAATGCCCGGTGCCGCATCGAAATTGCTTGCCTTGTTGAACAATACCGAAACCCCTCTTGCCGAAATCGAGGCCATCCTGCGTTATGAACCCGGGTTGACGGCCAATGTCCTTCGGTTGGTCAATTCGGCCTATTTCGGATTTTCCAAAAAGATCGGTTCTGTCAGGCAAGCCATCCTGCTCATGGGTTGGAAACGACTGACGCAGCTGGTCGTCGCATCCTGTGTCAGCGCCATCATGGACAAGCCCGTTTCCGGTTACGATCTGGCGCCCGGGGATTTGTGGCGCCATGCGGTCGCAGTTGCCGTCGCATCGGAGGGGTTGGGGAAACTGTTGAAAGTGGGCGGTGTCGAGGAAATTTTTACGGCCGGTTTGCTGCACGATGTCGGGAAAATGGTCTTGGGTCGCTTCGTGGAAGAACATCGTGTGGCCATGGAAGTCGAATCCTATCGGGAACGGTCCTTCGAGCAGGTCGAAAGAGAAATCTTCGGTATGGACCATGCCGAAGTCGGTGCCATGATCCTATCGCAATGGGGACTCCCGGAAGATCTGGTTCTTGCCGTACAATACCATCATGAACCCATGAAGGCTCCCAAACCGCTTGCCACCGTGGATATCGTTCATGTCGCCGATATCGTCAGCCTCATGATCGGTATCGGGATCGGTAGAGAGGGATTGCAGTACGAAGTGAGTAGCGAAGTGACGAGCAGGCTGCATTTGGAAACACAGCACATCGAACAAATCGCAAGCGAAACCCTCCAATGGGTGATAGCGTTTACCGCCTCGATGCAGCCGGAATGAACCCTTATTCATCTCAACAATCGTTGAAGGATCACCCATGGGAATGAATATCCTGATTGTCGATGACAGCGGCGTCATGCGACAGATGATCATCAAGGCCTTGAACATGAGCGGGTTGCCTCTTGGAGAAATCCATCAGGCGGGAAACGGCAAAGAAGCCCTCGAATTGTTGGACCGACATTGGGTCGATTTGTTGATCCTCGATATCAACATGCCCGTGATGAACGGGGAAGAAATGATGATCGAGATGAAAAAGAATCCGGCGTTCAGGGATATCCCGGTCGTCGTGGTCTCCACCGAGGGGAGCGCCACGCGGATCGAGCGAATGAAGGCCATGGGGGCCCGTTTCGTGCATAAGCCGTTCACGCCGGAAATCATTCGGGACACGATCCAATCGCTTTTGATCACAGGAGAAGAGCCATGACGGCAGACGCGCTCAATGCCACCCTGATGGAAGTCGCATCTGAAATGCTCGAGTCTTTGGCTTTTATGTTCTCGACACCGGATCGGACGGATTTCGATCCACCCGAATCCGACGCCTTTCGAACCCTTTCTGCGGAATTCGAGGGACCCTTTTCAGGATCCCTCGTCTTGATGGCTGCAGAGGAAACCCTACCGGAATTGACGGCCGGCATGTTGGGTATCGAAGAATCCGAGATCACATCGGAGCAGAAGGAAGACGCCCTCAAAGAGACGCTCAATGTCGTCTGCGGCAACCTCCTGCCACGCATTGCCGGAAAGCAAGCCGTGTTCAACATCGCCCGACCGGTTACCATGAGCCGTATCGAACTGGAAGCCCTGCTTCAGATTCGGCAACCCATGGCGAAGGTCCAGCTGGATCTGGATGCGGGCAGTTGGATGTTCTGGTTGTTTCAACGGGACTGAAGACATTGCGAACAGATGAATTGCTGCGATAAGGAATCCACATTCATGATCAAAGTGCTCATCGTAGACGATTCGGCCATTGTTCGAAAGGTATTGACCGAAGAGCTCTCCAAGTGCAGTGATATCGAAATTGTGGGGACTGCCGTCGATCCCTATGTGGCCCGGGAAAAAATCGCAAAGCTGCGACCCGATGTGCTGACCCTCGATTTGGAAATGCCGAGAATGGATGGGTTGTCCTTTCTGGCGAAACTCATGAAGCATTATCCGATGCCGGTCGTTGTTCTGAGTTCCTTGACGCCCAAGAACAGCGAGCTGGCCATCAAGGCCTTGGATTTGGGGGCTGTGGACGTTCTGGCGAAGCCGAGCACGGCCTTTTCCACACAAAACGTCGCCCAACAACTGATTCGATCCATCCGGGCTGCTGCAACGGCCACCATTCGGCGGCCGTCGGATCGTGGCGGCCGGCCCCAGGAATCCCCCATGCAATCGAGCGGACTTCTGTCTCAAACAACCCATAAAGTCATCGCCATCGGCGCATCAACGGGCGGAACCAGGGCCATCGAAGAAGTGCTGCTCCGGATGCCGGCTACTTCTCCCGGGACCGTCATCGTACAGCATATGCCCGAGCATTTTACGACTTCTTTTGCCAAACGCCTGAACGACATCTGCCCGATGGAAGTACGGGAGGCCAAAGACAACGAGTTCGTGACCCCCGGGGTGGCCTTGATCGCGCCCGGAAATCGGCACATGGTGCTCCAGCGAAGCGGGGGCAATTATCTGGTTCGGATCAAGAACGGTCCCCTGGTGCACTACCAGCGTCCCAGCGTGGACGTGCTGTTTCAGTCCGTGGCGACATCTGCCGGAAAGAACGCCGTCGGCGTCTTGTTGACCGGCATGGGGGCGGACGGCGCAAAAGGCTTGCTGGAGATGAAACAGGCCGGAGCCGTGACGATCGCGCAAAGCGAGGCCACTTGTGTGGTGTACGGCATGCCCAAAGAAGCCGTGAAACTAGGGGCTGCAGATCGTATCGTGGATTTGGAAAAAATTCCTGCGGCCATTATCGAAGCTCTCCAGGCGGAAGGCAAGGTTTCAGGAAATTGAGAGCCCCATCAAGAGGGGAGGAACGCAAATGACCACGATCAGCCACAGCTTATGGATCGGAAGGGATGCCTTGGTGGCCCATCAAGGGGCCATTGCCGTGACCGGACAGAACATCTCCAACGTGAACACCCCTGGCTATTCCAGGCAGCGGATCGTTCTGGAAACCAAAGCGCCGATGACGGCTTACCCCGAAGGCATGATCGGCACAGGGGTCTATGTAAAAACCGTTCAGCGGGTGTACGATCGATATTTGAACAACCGTTTGAACACCTCGCTTCAGGACCAACACCGTTGGGAGGCCAGACAGAGCGTGGTGCAACAGGCAGAAGCCGTCTTTCAAGAAACGGAAGAATCGGGGCTTTCGGGTCGAATCGGTCGCTTTTTCAACGCTTGGCAGGATATCGCGTCGAATCCGACGGGGTATGCCGAACGCTTGACGGTGATCGGAAAAGCCAAGGATCTGGCGCTTGGTCTAAAACAAACTTACGATCGTCTTTCCTCTCTCCAAAAGGAAACCGATCGGCAGATTCGAGACGGTGTGGAGGCCATCAATTCCCTTGCCACGAATTTGAATGCGTTGAACGACCAGATCGTCCGAATGAAACAACGCGGACAAAATCCGAACGATCTGGAGGACAAGCGGGATGCGATGTTGGCAGATCTTGCCGAATACATCGATTTTACGACAACGGAATCCTCTGAAGGATTGACGACCGTGACCTTGGCAGACGGCAAGGTTCTGGTCGGAAGGCCGCCCGAAGGAAAACTGATTTCCGTGGACAATTCCGATGGACTTGCGGAAATCGCCTGGAGCAGCGATCCGGGTACGTTGATCACGACCCGGATCGGATCCGGAAAGATGAAGGGATGGATCGAAAGCAGGGAGGGAACGATCCAAGACGGGATCGATCGGATGGATACCCTGGCCAAAACGATCCGGGACGCCGTCAATGCCCTCCATCAGGCCGGAAAAGGATTGGATGGCGGCAGTGGAAGAAATTTTTTCATCGGCACCGGTGCAGCCGATCTTGCGGTCGATCCGAATATCGAAGCGAACCCCACATGGATTGCGGCAGCATCTGGAGATGCGACGGACGACACCCTGGCTGCGGACAACCGCAATGCCTTGGCGATGGCCGCCTTGCAGGACCAGGCCTTTTCCGAGCTCGGTTCAGGAACCTTCAGTCAATATGCCGCTTGGTCGGCGGCCCAGGTCGGCCAGGATGTGCGCAGCGCATCTCAGAATCTTTCCTATCATAAGGCCGTCGTTTCCCAATTGCAGAATTTTAGAGATTCCATCTCCGGAGTCTCTCTCGATGAGGAAATGGCGAATCTGATTCAATATCAGCATGCGTATGCGGCTTCGGCCCGCATGATCACGACGGTCAATCAAATGATGCAGGATCTGGTGACCATGGTCTGATGGAATCATGCGTTTTCGACGAAACAGGGGTGGACAGGCTGTTTCCGCTTGTTTACCAGGATGTGCTGCCGATTGCGATCGAGAGGCTCGCTGCGGATGAACCGGTTCCTCGCAGTGTACTGGAGCCGGTTGGCGCAGGAGATACGGAACCGTTACGGCCCGACGAATTTGCCAAAGACGGTGTCAGCGAAGCGCTCTGGGAAAAACTCGTCTCTATCGAGCGCAAAATCGATTTTTTGATGGATTGGCTCCTTCGTACCCATGGTTCCGCTGAGGCCGCCTTTTCCGATCATGCCGTCGTTCTGAACGAGTACGGCCTTCGGATTCGAACGCGCGATGAGCTGGAGATGCAAGAGCGCTATCGGCTTCGGATACGGGTTCCCGTTTCCCCGCCTACCTATGCCCTCCTTTGCGCACGTGTCGTCTTCGTTCGACAACAGGAGGAAGGCCAGTGGGATATCGTGCTGCGATGGGTCGACATGGATGACACCGTCTTGCGTCTGATTCGATTTTATGCGATGAATCGACAGCGGGAATGGATGCGAAAACGAAAGGCGGAAAAGGAAGCGGTTGGGGTAACGTGAACAATCTGATCCAGGATAGGATGTCCGGACATGTTCGTTATCATCGGGATCGTCGTGGTTCTTGGCATGATCGTCGCTGGCTACCTGATGGAGCACGGCAATCTGAGCGTACTCTTTCAGCCTGCGGAATTCGTCATTATTTTCGGTGCGGCCATCGGTTCCTTCGTTATTTCCAATCCGAAAAAAATCATTTCCGGCACGATCCGGGATGCCTTGAAGGTGTTTACGGCCCCCGATATCGGGAAAACCCATTATGTGGAGCTGCTGCTCTGTTTGAACGAGATTTTCACGAAGGTGAAGCGGGAAGGATTTCTCGCCATCGAGCAGGATGTGGACAATCCCCATCAGAGTGCGACCTTCACGAAATACAAATCGGTCAGCTCGGATCATCATATCATCGAGTTTATCTGCGACAATTTCCGAACCATCATCTCGACGAACATGACACCGAGCGAGCTCGAGGAATTGATGGATGTCGATATCGAAGCCCAACATCACGATCACGTCGCCTCGGCCGAAGCCATCACTCGGGTGGCCGATGCCCTTCCAGGATTGGGGATCGTGGCTGCGGTCTTGGGAGTTGTTCTGACGATGGGAAAAATCAGTGAGCCGCCCGAAGTCTTGGGGCACAGCATCGGATCGGCCCTTGTCGGCACATTTATCGGCATTCTTTCCTGCTATGGAATTCTTGGTCCGATCGGGACGAATCTGGAGCACAAAGCGAAGGCCAAGGGAAGCATGCTCAACGTGATCAAGATCGCCATCGTGCAGACGGCGCAAGGGGCCGCACCTCAGGCGGCGATCGAATCCGCCAGAAGGGCCATACCCGCAGATGACCGGCCGGATTTCAACGAATTTGCCGAGGAGCTCAACAAATGGAAGGGCAGCCAATCATCGTAAAGAAAGTCAAAAAGGTCGTGCACGGTGGACATCACGGCGGAAGCTGGAAAGTGGCCTATGCCGATTTCGTGACCGCCATGATGGCCTTCTTCTTGCTAATGTGGCTCGTGACGATGGTCTCTCCGGAAAAGAGAGCCGGAGTTTCGTATTATTTCAAGCACTTCAATGTGTTCGATAAAGGCGGGCTTTCCTTTGTTCAAAGCCACATGACCTTGAAGGTCAGCCCGATGGACAACCAGAACTTCGGCAAGGTGGAAATCGACGAAGAAGGTACGGAAATCGAAGTACAAAGACGAAAGGCCTTCGAGGAAGCCCTGAAGCAGGAAATCGAATCCCGCCTCTCCGATGTGAAGGACCAAATTTTGGTCAATCTGTTCGAAAACGGGGTTCGGGTGGAGATTGTCGAAAAATCTTCAAATGCCATGTTTCCTTTGGGAAGTGCCGTCATGACCGAAAGCGGCAAGCGGATCTTGAGTGTGTTGACACGGGTCATTCAGGAAGGCAACCGCAAGATCGCGATCGAAGGGCACACGGATGCCCTGGCCTACGCAAAGGCCAATTACAGCAATTGGGAACTTTCCACGGAAAGGGCTTCCGCTGCACGAAAAGAAATGGAACGAAACGGTTTTCCCTCCAATCGGCTGATGCGGGTCACCGGGTTTGCCGACACCCAGCCTCTGATTGTCGAAAATCCCAACGATCCGAGAAACCGCAGGATCAGCATCCTCATCTTCGACGAACCGAAGCCGGTTCGAGTCGTCTCTCCTGCGGACATCGGCGCTCCAAAACCATGAATCCGGCGACGGTTTTTCGTCATATCTGAGTTTCCGCTTCGGCTTGAAACAGGAGAAGAGCGATGCGTATCACCAACAGCATGATCGGAAACGGGGTCCAACGGCATATCGCGAAAAACGCCGAAGGC
>Ga0272446_1002806_pt1 | contig 23040 bp, 20 predicted proteins | sample YNPCB0061_FD_194587 | JGI IMG/M metagenome (GOLD analysis project Ga0272446, IMG submission 194587) | Hot spring microbial mat communities from Yellowstone National Park, WY, United States - YNP-CB-006-1 | ecosystem: Environmental > Aquatic > Thermal springs > Hot (42-90C) > Sediment | place... | reverse complement strand
CGCTGCCCGCGCACCCGCCCGCGCCGCCGCCGCTGCCCGCGCCGCCGTAGCTGTCGCAGTTGACGGTGCCGCCGCCGCCGCCGCCGCCGCCCCCGCCGCCGTTGCCGTGCGCGCCCGCCGCGCCGGCGGTGGTGAGCGCGGGCGTGTAGCCCAGCGGGCCCAGCACGCCGAAGCTGGCGCCGTTGCCGCCCCAGTACGTCATCGGCGTGGCCCAGTTGCCGAAGCCCGACGGCGTGCCGGGGCCGCCCGGAGTCCCGCCCACGCCGGAGCCGCCCATGGAGCCCGCGCTGCTGCCCTTCCCCGGCAGGCCGCCCACGCCGCCGGTGCGCCCGCACGCGCTGGTGCCGCCCGCGCCGCCCGCTGGCTGCGAACACGAGCTGCACAGCCCGCCCGAGTCCTCGCACCCGGGCGCGCCCTGGCCGCCTGGGTTTCCGTTGGCGCCGTTGCTGCCCGCGGCGCCGTTGCTGCCGGCGGTGCCGCTCCCGGCGGTGATGGTGAGGCGCTCGAGGCGCACCCCGGTGGAGTCGACGATGACGGCGCCGTAGGCGGTGGCGCCAACGCCGGTCGCGTTGGCCCCGACGAAGTTGATGGCCTGCACCACAACGCTGGGTGCCGCGTTGATGTGCAGGGGCGTGTTGACGCCGGTGACGGTGACGGCCGTGGCGAGGCTGCGGCTCCACGCCGGCGCGGTGTACCCGCCGAAGACGCCCTTGCCGCCGGTGGTGATGGACACCTGCTCGGAGTACGTGCCGCCGGCCACCAGCACGTCACGCTTGCCCTGGGCGACGGCGGCGGCGAGGCCGGCGGTGATGGAGCGCTTCGGCGCGGCGGGCGTGCCGGCGTTGGAGTCGAGGCCCGAGGGCGCGACGAAGATGGCGTTGTTCCACTCGCCGTCGAGGCCGTCGCAGTTGGCGTCGACGAGGCCCAGGTCCGGCTCGTCGGTGGCCGAGAGGTACGTGCAGGCGTACTCGCAGCCGTTGGCCGGGTTGCCGTCGAGGTTCCAGTAGCCCGGCAGGCAGGTGAAGCCGCAGGTGCCGGTGGTGCACGACGGCGCGGCGTTCGCGAAGCTGCACACCGTGCCGCAGCCGCCGCAGTTGTTCGGGTCGCTGTTGATGTTGACCTCGCAGCCGTCGCCCATCAGCGTGTTGCAGTTGCGGTAGCCCGCGTTGCAGCTCTGCACCTGGCAGGTGCCGCTGGCGCACACCGGCGTGGCGTTGGGCGTGGTGCACGTGGTGCCGCAGCCGCCGCAGTTGGCCAGCGAGGTGTTGGTGTTCACCTCGCAGCCGTCGGAGAACTGCCCGTTGCAGTTGGAGTAGCCGTTGGCGCACTGCTGCACGCCGCAAGCGCCCGCGGTGCAGCGGGGCACCGTCACGTTGGGCGCGCTGCACACGTTGCCGCAGGCGCCGCAGTTGTTCACGTCGGTGGCCAGCGAGAAGCCCTCGTCCACCGTGCCGTTGCAGTTGTTGTCGAGGCCGTCGCACACCTCCACGCCGCCGTTGGACACGGTGCAGGCGTACTCGCAGCCGTCGCCCACCAGGCCGTTGAGGTTCCACCAGCCGGGCTGGCACGCGCCGATGCCGCAGCTGCCGTTCAAGCACACGCCCGAGGCGTGGGCGGGCGCGCACTGGGCGTTGCAGGCGCCGCAGTGCGCCGTGCTGGTGAGGGTGTTCGCCTCGCAGCCGTCCGAGACGAGCCCGTTGCAGTTGGCGAAGCCGCCGTTGCAGCTGGCGATGCCGCAGGCGCCCGAGGTGCAGGCCGGGGTGGCGTTGGGCGTCAGGCAGGCGTTGTTGCACGCTCCGCAGTTGGCGAGGTCGCTCGCGGTGTTCACCTCGCAGCCGTCGACGTACACGCCGTTGCAGTTGGCGCGGCCGCTGTCGCACGAGACGATGCCGCAGTTCGACGCGCTGCACGCGGTGGTGGCGAAGGGCGCGGCGCAGGCGCGGTTGCACATGCCGCAGTGGTTGGGGTTGGTGGTGAGGTCGAAGTCCTCGTCGACGCGGTTGTCGCAGTCGTTGTCGATGTTGTCGCAGGCCTCGACGCCGCCGTTGGTGCGTACGCACGCGTACTCGCAGCCGTTGGCGGGCTGGCCGTCGGCGTCCCACCAGTTGGGCTGGCAGCTGAAGGTGCAGGCGCCCTGGGTGCAGGCGGCGGTGGCGTTGGAGAAGGCGCACGCGTTGTTGCAGGCGCCGCAGTGCTGGACGCTGGTGTTGGTGTTCACCTCGCAGCCGTCGGGCACCAGGCCGTTGCAGTTGGCGAAGCCGGGCGTGCACTGGGCGATGCCGCAGCCGCCGTTGACGCACTGGGGCGTGGCGTTGGGCGTCAGGCACGTCTGGCCGCAGCCGCCGCAGTGGGTGACGTCAGCCGTGGTGTCCACCTCGCAGCCGTCGCCGTACTGCTGGTTGCAGTTGCCGCGGCCCGCGACGCAGGCGCCGATGCCGCAGACGCGCGCGGTGCACACGTAGGACTGCACCGTCATGCCCGAGACGCTGCACACCAGCCCGCACTGCCCGCAGTTGGTCGGGTCCGAGACGAGGTTGAAGTCTTCGTCCGTCAGCCCATCGCAGTCGTCGTCCAGCCCGTTGCAGGTCTCCACGCCGCCGTCGACGGGCGTGCAGGGGTACTCGCAGCCGTTCTGCGGCAGGCCGTCGGCGTTGCTCCAGCCGGGCTGGCAGCGGTCGACGTCGCACGCGCCGGCCACGCACTTCGGCACCGCGTGGGGCAGCGCGCACGGCAGGTTGCAGCCGCCGCAGTGGTTCACGTCGGTCATTGTGTCGAAGCCGTCGTCGACCAGGCCGTCGCAGTCGTTGTCCTTCAGGTCGCACGTCTCGGCCGCGGGCTGGCCCGGGGTGCACGCCTGGGGGACGCCGTTGGCGCAGGCCGACGCGCTGCGGGCGCACTCGCCGAGGCCGCAGGTCAGGTCGCCCAGGCCCTCGTCCGTCATGCCGTCGCAGTCGTCGTCCTCGCCGTTGCACACCTCTGCGGTGGGCGTGCGCGCGCTGCACTGGGTGTAGCCCTCGGGCGGGCTGCACGTCTTGTTGCCGATGCAGCGGCCGAAGCCGTTCTGCGACTCGCACGGCACCTGCTGGCCCGCGGTGGCGGCGATGCACTCGCAGGTGCCCGACGACGGCTGGCACTGCGACGGGGTGCGCCCGCCGTCCATCGTGGTGGCCTCGGCGCAGCGGTAGCTGGACGGACACGTCTGGTCGAAGCTGCAGTCGCGGCCGCAGAAGCGCTCGGCGCCCAGGGTGATGCACTTGTCGCCGGCCCACGGGCAGTCCTCGTCGGACGAGCACGTCTTGCACAGGCCGGCCTTCTCGGGGACGCAGGCGTAGCGGCCGGGCACGAGCGGCTCGCACACGTCGCTGCCGCGGCAGCCCGAGGTGCACTTGCGCAGGCACACCTTCGGCTTGCCTTCGATGGAGTCGCACAGGCCCGTCTCGCACTGCTCGTCTTCGGTGCAGGCCTGGCCTTCGGGCGTGAGGACTTCCTGCGCGGGGCGCGTGCCGCACTTGCAGGACGAGGTGACGACGGCGCCCGACAGGACGCCCAGCAGGAACAGCGTGTGAATGCGCATCGAAGCAGTCCCTCCCCGAGGACCGCTCTGCACAAAGCACAGGGAGAGCGGGGCGCGCCAGAGGCGGCGCGTCAAACCGTCGCGAGGAAAGGGGCCCGTCAGCGCGGGGCGAAGAGGTCGGTGAGCTGCCCGAACTTCGCGCGGTAGTCCTCGAAGGACTTCTGGATGGTGAGGAGCGCCTCGTCGCGGTCGTAGACCTCGGCGATCTCCACCGGCGGCGCGGGCGTGTCCGGCATCTGCTTGTAGGTGAGGAAGTAGTGCTTGAGCCGGTCGATGAGCGGCTGCGGCACGTCGGTGATGTTGGCCCACGAGCCGTAGACGCTGTCGCCCTTCAGCACGGCGATGATTTTGTCGTCGGCCTGGTTGCCATCAATCATCCGCAGGCCGCCGATGGGGCGGGCCTCGACGAGGATGGCGCCGTGGTTGATGGGCTTCTCCGTCAGCACGCACACGTCGATGGGGTCGCCGTCGCCGACGATGCCCGAGCGGCCCGCGCGCTCCGCGCAGCGGTCGCCCACCCGGGTGTCACAGAAGGTGCGGGGAATGAAGCCGTACAGGCTGGGCGGCTGGTTCGAGAAGCGCTGCGGCCGGTCGAGGCGCAGGATGCCGGTGGGCTTGTCCACCTCGTATTTCACCGCGTCGGTGGGGACCATCTCGATGTAGCAGGTGCAGCACGCCGGCGCGTCGGGCCCCGGCGTCACGCCGTGCCATGGGTGCGCCTGGAAGAAGAGGCCCAGCGCCTGGGTGAGAGTCGGAGTCATCGGCGGTGTGTCCCTCGCGTCAGTGCAGGTGAAGCCGCGCGCACTCTCTCACCTTTGCCGGGCGGCGTCGCGGTCCGGTGGGTTCAGTTGGGCGCGGGCTCCCAGTCCAGCGTCGACGCGGGCTTCTCCGGCGGAAGCGGCTGGCTGATGCGCCCCCCGACGGGCGCGCCGGCGGCGATCCACGCGCGCACGGCCTCGGTGGCGCCAGGCGGCAGGCGACCGGTGGGCGGCATCATCGCGCCGCACCGCGGAGGGCCCGCCAGCTTGAGGTACAGCGGGCTGGCCTCGGCGTCGAAGGGCACCACCAGCGCGTCGCGCGCACCGCAGGCCGAGCGCGTGTACACCAGGGCCCGCGTCGTCCACGCGTGGCAGGGCGTGCAGCGCTGGCTCACCAGCGCGGCGACGTCACGCTCGAGCAACTCCAGCGGCGAGCCCGCGTCGACGGGGGCCACGACGACGGGCGGGGGCGGCGCACCGGCGTCGGCGACGGGAAGGCTCGTCGCGCGCTCGGTGCAGCCGAGGAGCCCGAGGAGCGCGAGGCCGGCGAGCGGTGCGCGACGGCGCCTCCTCATGGCGGGCGGGGCGCGCGAATCACCTTCGGCAGCGTCTCGGTGAAAGCGGTGGGAAAGAAGGTGAGCAGGTCTTCCTCGGCCACCACCTTCACGCGCGCCTGCCCGAGGAGGTACGGCTGGTCGAGGTACGCCATGACGTTGGACGTCGAGGTGAGCGCCTTGTCGAGGTCGATGAGGACGTGGCGGAAGCCCGTGGCCTCGGCGAACTCCTGGAACAGGTACGCCTTGCCGTCGGGCGCCTGCACGTAGTGCGCGGCGGCGGTGAGGCCGTACTGGCTCAGCGCCACCTCCTGCCGCGAGATGGTGCTGCCGCTGCGGGTCAGCACACACAGGCGGCTCCCGACGTCGTCCATGCCGTAGATGCGGCCGTTCTTCCCGAAGCCCATCACGCGCGTGCACTCCCACGAGCCCGAGGCCGTCTCGCACCCGGCGCGTCACGGCACTTCAGCGCGCTGGGTTGCGCCTGGAGAATCCCGCACACCGTGCCGTCGGGGTCCGTCCACAGGGGACCGAGGCCCGTGGCGTCGGCGACGGGCGACAGCGTGCCGTCGGGGTGCAGCAGGCCGTCGACGACGCCGCCGTGCGAGACGACGACGCCCGCGCCCAACACCGGCTCGAGGTGCGGCTCGCCCATGCCGGGCACGGTGAAGCGCCGTCGGCCGGTGCGCGTGGACAGCAGCACCTCCGACGGGCCGGACGTGATGAGCGGGTACCACAGGCCCGCGCCCGCGAGGTCCGGCACGACGACGCTGTTGGACACGACGTTGCCGTAGCCGCGCCCGAAGGTGGCGCCGGGGCCGTACACGTAGAACTCGCTGGCCAGCCCGCCGCCCGCGAGCGGCACGACGCGCGTGTTGGCGAGGCGGAGGTCCTCGGGCCACTCCTCGCTCGGGTCCGCGCCCTTGTCGAATTGCTCGAGCGGCGCCATGGGGAAGGCGACGCGACCGAGGCCGGGCACGGGCCCTTCCGTCACCCAGTCGCCGCTCAGCTGCATGGGCTGGCGCACCAGCAGCACGCAGTCGTCGTCGGTGCCCGCGGGGACGACGGTGGCGGGCACGGTGTTCTGCCTCAGCGTCCAGTGCGTCGGGTCGAGGTCCGGCGCGCCGCTGCCGGGCGGCCAGCACATGCGCACGTCGCGCTGCAGCGGCGTGGCGACGGGGAAGGGGCGCGGCGCGGCGGCCGGCGCCGGCGTGGCGGGGAGTTGGCCTTCCCACAGGAAGAGGCTGCCGAAGGCGGGCTCGATGCCTATGTCGCGCTCCCCGGTGACGGGGTCGAGCTGCGTGTCGAAGCCCTGGTAGCCCTCCTGCATCGCCACCACCAGCTTGCCGGCGTGCACGGTGGCGCCCACCACCCAGGCGCCCGCGGGCACGTCGACGCGCGCGAGCGGCTCCAGCGCGAAGCCAGTGTCGGCGAGGTGGATGCGGTCGACGAAGCCGTCTGGCGACACGGCGAGCCACAGGTGGCCTCCGGGGCGCGCGGTGACGGACACGGGGCCATTCAGCGGGAGGAGCTGCTGGCCGCCCCGCGTGGTGCCGTCGGGCTTCGTCGCTCCGAACAGGCGGCCGCCGCGCACCGCCACGCCCATGCGCACCTCGTCGCCCGACTTCTCTGCCATCCACAGCGGCGCCGGCGCGGCGAGGTCGGCGTTGCGGAACAGCCCTCTCATCCGCTCGAGGCGCAGGGTGTCGATGTTGTCGAAGGTCTTCGCGCGGTCGACTGGGCCGAAGAGGAACTCGTCGAGGACGGTGGCGCCGCGGGCAAACACCTTCACCTCGGCGCCGTCGCCGTAGATGCCCAGCATCTCGAGCTGCGGGCAGTCGTCGCCGGGCGCGCAGCTGATGGCGTGGGGGAAGACGGTGCCGTCGACGTGCACCGGCACCTCGGCGTGCGTGCCGTCGGTGCCCACGTACACGCCGCTGGCCTCGGCGCAGGCGGACGGAGCGGACAGGCCGGTGGAGCGGACGATGGTGCACGCGCCCCAGAAGTCGGCGCCGAAGCCCACGCCGCCGTTCGGGTCCGTCGGGTTCAGCGACGGTGACAGGCCGTAGCCCGTCAGGATGAAGCCGTCGCCTGCCTGCGCCGGGTCCTCGATGAAGGATGTGCGGAGGACGAGCTGCCGCTCGATGGCGGGCTGGCCGCCCAGCAGTCGCTGCAGCGTCACCGGCGGGTAGGCGACGGGCGCGCGGGCGGGCGGGTCGAGCGGCCGCATGGTGGCCTTCGTGTCGAAGAGCGTGTCGATGAAGGGCAGGTGGTCCACCGGCCCGGCGCCCTCGAAGAACGTCACCTTGAAGTCCACGCTCTCCTTCGTGGGGCCGACGAAGTCGAGCAGGGCGCGGTCGTCGACGGCGATGGTCCACGTGGTGCCCTCGCCGTACGGCGTCACCTGGTGCTTCTTGTCGACGACCTCGAAGACGAAGCGCGGCGCGTTGCCGTCGGTGCGCGAAATCCACTTCATGCCCAGGCGCACCTCGCGCGGCACCAGCAGCACCGGCGCCGCGAAGAGGCCCGCGCGCAGCGTGCCGTGGAACAGCACCCCCTCGTCGGTGACGGACAGGTACTTGAGCGTGGCGGGCTCGTTGGGCGAGGGCCGCGCGTAGCCGCTGTAGCGGGTGTCGGACGCGAGGCGCAGCACCGTGACGCCGTGCACCTCGACGGGGTCGCTGACGAAGAAGGGGGAGGCGGGGCGCCCCGGGTCGCAGACGGCGCCCGGCTTGAGGGGCCACAGCGGCTGCGTGTTGGGTTCACCGGTGCCGGCGCTCACGACCTCCGTGCGCGGCTCCGTGGACGGCGGCGTGCTGCCGGTGGGGCCACAGCCGAGCAGCCATGAGACGACGAGCGCCACACCCAGTGGTCGGGACATTCGGCGAGTGTACCCCAGTGCGCGAGCGCGGCTGGGCGAGACGCCGTCGCGCTCGGCGCGTTGGCCGGCGCCTCGCGGCGGCGAACCCTCAGCGGCTCGCGGCGGCGCGAAGCGCCAGCGCCTGCTCGTGCGCGGGAGACCGCCCCAACACCGCGTCGACGTCCTCCAACGCGCGCGCGCGGGCCTCGAGCGCCAGCAGGGCGGTGGCGCGGAACAGACGTGTCACGTCGGCGTCTCCGTGGCGGGCCAGCGACTCGCTGAAGCAGGCCACCGCGGCGCCGGCGAAGCCCAGCGCCTGCAGCACGCGCCCCGCGTGGAACGCCACGTCGTCCGCGGGCAGCACGAAGGTGGTGCGCGCGGCCTCGAGCAGCCACTCGGCCAGCCGTTGCCGCAGCGCTTCGTCGACGCCACGCGAGGCGACGTCCACCAGGGCATCGGAGAGCTCGAGCAGCACGTCGCCGTCAGGCTCGAGCGCCAACAGGCTGGGCACGAGCTCGTCCCGGCGCGGCGCGACCGCTTTTCGCCCGAGTGCTCCCGCGCCGCGCGCGCCGTCGCCCGTGCCCGGAGTGGACGTGTCGCTGCGGCGCAGGCGCGGCACCTCCCCGTCGCGCACGCCGTCGTCCCGGCGCAGCGCGGTCGCCTCGCGCGCGCGCGTCTGCGGCAGCACCTCGTGGGCGTTCCGCAGCGCCGTGACGCGAGCCTGCACGTCCAGCGGGTGGGGCAGCTCGCCGAACAGCCCATCGAGTCGGCAGCGCCCGCGCAGCACCGTCGCGCCCACCACGAAGTCGTCCGAGCCTCCCCGCGCCTGCGTCCACCCGCGCCAGCCCAGCCAGCCCCGGAGCGCGTCGAGGTTCACCAACACCGAGGCGCCCGCGCCGTGCGCGACGAGCCGTGGTCGCTCGCCCTCGCGCGCGGCGCTCGTGGTGCTGGCCACCTTGTCGCCCAGCACGAGGAGCGCGGGGCCGTCGAGCTGGGCCTCGAGCGCCCGCACGAAGTCGAAGGCGCCCGTGGGCAGAAAGGCTCGCCCATGCCCCAGGCGCGCGACGTACGCGCGGGTGAAGGCGTCGAGCGGTGCGGAGCGGAACGTGAAGCGGCCCGAGTCGTCGACGAAGGCGCGGCGGCCCATCGGCGCTTCCATGAGCGCGTGGGGCAGCGTGTCGAGCAGGTAGGTGCCCACCACCACGAGCGCCTCGTCGTCCGCGCACGCCAGCGCCGCGCCGAAGTCCGTCGCCGCGGCGTGCACCACCGTCGCGCCCGCGAGCTGCGGGTGCGCGCGCAACGCCTCGCACATCGCGGCCGACGCGTCCGTCAAGACGAGCCGCACGTCGGGCGCCTGCAGTCGCGCGTGGTAGCCGAGTCGGCCCGTGCCCGCGCCGACGTCGACCAGGCGAACGTGCCGCTTGCCCCGCCGCTGCGCGAAGGCCTGCGCCGCGTGCACGACGAGCCGGGCGGTCGCGCGCGAGGTGCTCAGCCGGAACGGCACGGTGCCGGAAAACGCCTCCTGTCCCGCGTCGGCGTAAAAACGCTGCTGCCGCGAGGCGAGCGCGACTTCGAGCGGGACCGGCTCGCTGGGCATGCGCGCATCGTACTCGCGCTCCCGGGAATCGACTTTCACGTTACCTACAATGGTTGTGGGTAACGTGAGACTCGATGCGCGGCAGGCGTCAGGGCGGGTACGGCTTCGGCAACTTCAGCAGCGCGGCCTCGGCGAGCGGCACGTCAGCGGGCGTGTCCACCGCCTGCGTGGCGTGCCTCGTCTCGACGCACAGAATCGACACGCCGTTGCCCAGCGCGCGCAGTTGCTCCAGCGACTCCGTCCGCTCGAGCGCCGTGGGCGGCAACGTCGACAGCCGCTCCAGCACGTGCGCGCGGTAGCCGTAGAGCCCCAGGTGTGCCCAGCGGCGAAGGCCCGTCGCGCCCGCGTCGCGCTGGAACGGAATGTCCGCGCGGCTGAAGTACAGGCCGTAGCCGGCCTCGTCGCGCACCACCTTCACCACGTTGGGGTTGGCGCGCTCCTCGTCGGCCAGCGGGCGCACCAGCGTGGCCATCTCCACCGCGTCGGCTTCGAAGGCGCGCGCCAGCAGCCACAGCGACTCGGGGTGCACGGCGGGCTCGTCACCCTGCACGTTCACCACCACCGCCTCGGGGGCGAGCTTCAGGCCGCGCGCCACCTCCGCCACGCGGTCCGTGCCCGACGCGCAGGCAGGCGACGTCAGCACCGCCTCGCCGCCGAAGGCTGCCACCGCCTCGACGATGCGCGCGTCGTCGGTGGCGACCAGCACGCGCGAGAAGCACCGCGCCTCGTCACAGCGCTCGAAGACGTGCTGCACCATGGGCTTGCCGGCGATGCGCGCCAGCGGCTTGCCGGGGAAGCGCTGCGCCGCGTACCGCGCGGGGATGACGGCGATGGCCATGGCTCAAGAAAGTCAGCGTGCCTTCGAGAGGGTCGTCATCGCGCGCTTCAGCTCCTTGTGGATCGCGTCGACGTCGGCCTTCTTCCACTTCGCCTGGTCTTCGCGCACGAAGGTCGTCTTGTCCTTGCGGTTGTCGAAGAAGGCGACGGGCAGCTGGAAGGTGCGGGTGCGGTAGCGGCCCTTGGCGTCCTGGAAGATGCGCTCGACGGTGATGGTGTCGGCCTTCGCGGACAAGCCGCGCAGGTACGCCATGTCGTCGGTGCCGTACTCGGACAGCATGACCTCCATGGGCACCGAGTGGTGGAGAACGGAGCCGGCGCCGTCGGGCTTGCCGCGCTCGATGTTCTTCCGCCGCGACTCGGCCGGCTCGACCTGGATGTAGAGGACGGCCGCCTTCTCGAGGATGGCCTCGGACAGCGTGTTGAAGGTGGTGGCGTAGCCCTGCGGGGGCGTCAGCGGGAAGGCCGAGCCGTTGGCCCCGCCGCGCGCGCACTCGATGACGACGGTGCGGCCTTTCTTGTCCTGCTTGCACTGGGCGTTGCGCGCGTCGAGCTCGTGCTTGCACTCGGCCTCGATGGCCCGCGCCACCTGCTGGCGGATGCGGTACGGCACGTCGCCGAGGTGCGGGTACAGGCCCACGCGCTCGTGGGCCGCGTCGAGGCGGTCCATCATCCACTGGCCGGCCGACGCCACCTTCGTCACGCGGCTGGCCATCAGGTCCGCGTAGTCCTCGTTCAGCAGCTCAATGAGCGCCGCCCACTCCCAGCCGTCCTGGAACGGGCGCGTCGGGCCCTTGTAGAAGACGGCCTTCCACCCGTGCGCGACGAGCTCGTCGTCGATGCGGTGCATCAGGTGCACGTACGGGTAGTCGTCCAGCTGCAGCGTCGGGCCGATGTGGAAGTCGCTCTTGCACTGCTTCGGCGTGAGCGACGCCATGTACTTGCGCATCTCCGACTTGCCGGAGGCGGGGAGCGAAAACAGCAGGAGCGTCTCGATGAGGTCGGCCATGGGCCGCCGCTTATAGCGCGCGCGACGGCGGCGACGGCGGAATTGCGCGCCGTCAGACGGCCGCGTCGAAGCGGTCGAGGAAGTACTGCGCGACCAGCAGGTCCACGCTCTTGCCGCGCGCGTCGGCCACGCGGCCGAAGTTGTTGAGCGGCAACGCCTCGGTGGTGCGCCCGCGGCCCGAGGAGCGGTCGACCTGCAGGCTGAAGGCGCTGCCCTGGCCCTGCGCCACGCGCCAGCTGGAGTCCTTGCCCGAGGCCTGCGCGGGCAACAGCCACGGCGCGGCGGTGAACAGCTTCTGCACCTGCTGCGGCGTGCGGCACTCGGCGCCGGCCAGCCTGCCGTCGGCGCCCACCAGCACCGCGCGCTTCTGCGCCGCGCCCTCCCCGCCCTTCTCCTTGAGGCCCACCTCGAAGAGCAGGCCCTGCTCGGTCTTCACCGCCTTCTCGGGCAGCACCGGCTCGTAGTTCGCCAGCGGCTGCTCGGTGTCGAAGAGGCCGGGCAGCACGTCCCCGAAGGGAATCACCTTCCACGGGTTGCCCGTCACCTCGATGTCGGTGGAGCCACCGAAGAGCGCCTGCGCGCTGGCCTGCACCTTCGCGTACGCGTTCACCTCGGTGGGGGTGGGCTTCGCCTGGAGCGCCTGCTGCACCGCATTCACCTTCGCCACCTTGAAGGCGTCGGACACCTGGGCGGGCTGCGCCTGCGTCGCCACCTGCGGCGCCTGGGCCTGCGCGGTGCGCGGGGCGGAAGGGCGCGCCGTCTGCGCCTCGGCGGCGCGCTGCATCTCCTGGATGAGCCGCACGCGGTCCGCGGGGGACTTCGGCGTCTCCTGGCCAATGGGGGCGGGGGCCTTGCGCTCGTTCTGGCTCATGGAGCGCGAGTTGACTCCGGGCCCTGCGCGTTCGCAACCCGCGCGTGCCGAGAGCGAAGCGCTACGGCGACTCCGCGCCCCACGGCACCTCGGCCGTCTCGGGCAGCGGCTGGGGCTCGATGCGCACGCGCCGGGGTTTGCGGGGCGCGGGCCTCGGCCGTCGTCTCCAGGCGGCCACCGCGCCGGCCGCCGCGCCCGCGAGGAGGAGCCGCACCACCCACCGAGAGAGGGCCTGTTCCAGGACGTTCATGGACGGCTGGCAGAGCACGCCGCGTGCCGCGCGCAACCTCGCGAGTCTCCGTTTCCGCTGGGCCACGTCGGTGCGGGCCGGGGCTCAGGGCTGGCGCACCCGTCGCGCCATCAGGCGCCGTGGCGCCGCGCTGGCCGGGGAGGGGAGCGTGCCGCCCGTCGAAGGAGTGTCCATGGCCCGGGAGCGTAGGCCGGCCGCGGACGACTCATGCGTCGTGGCGCATCAACTCGCGGCCGATGACGAGCTGCTGAATCTGCGAGGTGCCCTCGTAGAGGCGCATCAGGCGCACGTCGCGGTAGAGGCGCTCCACCTTCGTCTCGCGCACGTAACCGGCGCCGCCGTGTACCTGCACGCCGCGGTCGGCGACGCGGCCCACCATCTCGGTGCAGAACAGCTTGCAGCACGAGGCGCGCAGGCTGACGTCGGGGTCGCTGTGGCCCGGCGGCTTCGCGTCGTAGCGGCGCGCACAGTCCTGCACCATCGTCCAGCCGGCGTAGAGCTCGGCCTGGCTGTCGGCCAGCATCGCCTGCACCAACTGGAAGTCGCCGATGCGCTGGCCGAACTGTCTTCGCTGCCGTGCCCAGGCGACGGAGAGGTTGAGCACCCGCTGCGCGACGCCGCACGCCAGCGCCGAGAGGTGCAGCCGCCCGCGGTCCAGCACCTTCATCGCCGTCTTGAAGCCGCGGCCCGGCACGCCGCCGATGACGTTGGCCGCGGGCACGCGCACCTCGTCCAGCACGACGTCACACGTCTTCGTGCCGCGCTGGCCCATCTTGTGGTCCGGCCGGCCCAGCGAGAGGCCCTTCGCGTCGGCGGGCACGATGAAGGCGGAGAGGCCGCCGGCGCCGGGCCCGTCGGTGCGCGCCAGCAGCGTGAAGGCGCCCGCGCGCGGGGCGTTGGTGATGAAGCGCTTGGTACCCGAGAGGACGTAGTGGTCGCCGTCGCGCACGCCGCGCGTCTCGAGCGCCGCCGCGTCGCTGCCGGCGTTGGGCTCGGTGAGGGCGAAGGACATCACCAGCTCGCCGCTCGCCACCCGCGGGAGAAAGGCGCGCTTCTGCGCCTCGGTGCCGTCCATCAAGATGCCCTGGGAGCCGATGCCGACGTTGGTGCCGAAGACGCTGCGGAAGGCGAGGGCGGTGTGGCCGAACTCCCAGGCGACGAGGCACTCCTGTTCCATCGACAGGCCGACGCCGCCGTACTCGGGCGGAATGGACAACCCGAACAGGCCCAGCGCCTTCATCTCGTCGACGAGCTTTGGGGGCACCTCGTCGTCTTCCTCCACGCGGTCCTCGGCGGGCGCGAGGCGCTCGTGGATGAAGCGGCGCAGCGTGGCGCGGAGCAGCTCGAAGGACTCGGCGTCGAGGGCCATGCGTCGTCTCCGTCAGGCGGGCACCGCGGCGCGGCCGGCGCGGGCGCGGGCGATGACCGTCTTCATCACGTGGCCGGTGCCGTCGCCCAGCTGGAAGCCCAGCACGTCGCGCAGCCGCTGCTCGAGGACGCCGCGGTCGTAGCCGCCATGGCCGTGGAGGAGGAGGCACTCGTGCACCACGTCGTAGGCCAGCTTCGGCGCCCACCACTTGCACATCGCGGCCTCGGCGGTGTGCGGCTGCTCCCGGTCGGCGAGCCACAGCGTCTGCAGGCACAAGAGGCGCGCGGCGGCCACCTGCGTGTCCCACTCGGCGAGCGCGTGCGAGACGCCCTGGAACGCGGACAGCGGCTGTCCGAAGGCCTTGCGCCCGGCGACGTGCGCCCAGGTCTCCTCGAGCGTCCCCTTCGCCACCGCCAGCACCATGAGGCCGATGAGGGCGCGCGAGAAGTCGAAGCCCTGCATCACCTGCACGAAGCCCTCGCCTTCGCGGCCGAGGAGGTGGTCCACCGGCACGCGCACGCCGTCGAAGAAGAGCGAGCCGCGGCCGATGGCGCGCTGGCCGTGGCAGTCGAAGCGCGTGCGGGTGAGGCCCTTCGCGTCCGTCGGCACGAGGAGCGCGGAGACGCCGCGGGCGCCGGACTCGGGCGCGCCGGTGCGGGCGAACACCACGCAGGCGTCGGCCTGGTCCGCGGCGGAGATGGATGTCTTCTCGCCGGTGAGGACGTAGTGCGCGCCGTCGCGCTCCATGCGCAGCTGGAGGTTGGCCGCGTCGCTGCCGCCGCGGGGCTCGGTGAGGGCGATGGCGAGCAGCGCGTCGCCGCGGGTGAGGCGGGGCAGCCACCGCTTCGCCAGCTCCGGCGAGGCGTGCCGCGCGAGGATGTTGCCGGCGAGCGAGGCGAGCAGGTTGACGTAGGAGAACGAGAGGTCGGCCCGCGCGATGGCTTCGTGAATGACGCCGGCCGCGAGGCGCCCCAGGCCCAGCCCGCCGTACGCCGGGGGCAGCTCCGGCGCGATGAAGCCGAGCTCACCCAGCTCGCGCATGAGGGCGCGGTCCAGCACGCGGGTGCGGTCGCGCTCGAGGAAGCCCGGCGCCACGCGCGCGTCGGCGAAGCGGCGGGCCTGCGCGGCCAGCGCCTCCAGTTCGGCGTCGAGGTACGGGTTCATTTCGCGCGCGGCTTGCGGAAGTCGGGCTTGCGCTTCTCCTGGAAGGCCTTCACGCCCTCCTTCGACTCGTCCGTCTCGTAGAAGAGCTTGAGCGCGTACATGCCCATGCCGGCGATGCCGTTCTGGTGCGCGGTGTCCATGTTGAAGCTGCGCTTGGCGATGGCGAGCGCGGTGGGGCTGCGCTCGGAAATCTCCTCGCACCACTTCTGCACCTCGGCGTCGAGCTGCTCGTGCGGCACGACGGCGTTCACCAGGCCCATCGCCAGCGCCTCGGCGGCCGAGTAGCGCCGGCAGAGGTACCACATCTCGCGGGCCTTCTTTTCGCCCACCACGCGCGCGAGGAACGCCGTGCCGTAGCCCGGGTCCACGCTGCCCACCTTCGGGCCCACCTGGCCGAACACCGCCTTCTCGGAGGCGAGGGTGAAGTCGCAGATGGTGCACAGCACGTTGCCGCCGCCGATGGCGTAGCCCTGCACGCGCGCGATGACGGGCTTGGGCACGTCGCGGATGGCGTTGTGCAGTTCCTCCATCGGGAGGCCGATGGTGCCGCGCCCGTCGTACTGGCCCGCGTGCGCCGACTGGTCGCCGCCCGTGCAGAAGGCCTTCTCGCCCGCGCCCGCCAGCACGATGGCGGCGATGGAGGCGTCGTAGCCCGCCTTGTTGAGCGCGTGGATGAGCTCGTCGCAGGTGCGCCCGCGGAAGGCGTTCATCTTGTCCGGGCGGTTGATGGTGATCCACGCCGCGGGGCTGCGCACTTCGTAGACGATGTCTTCGTAGGTCATGGTCGTTCTCCGTCGGGGAAGTCAGCCGTTCATGGTGAGGCCGCCGGAGACGCTCAGCACCTGGCCGGTGATGAAGGCCGCGTCGTCGGAGGCGAAGAAGAGGATGGCGCCCGGCAGGTCGTCCGGCTGGCCGATGCGGCCCAGCGGAATCGACTTCGTGAAGGCCTCCACCAGCTTCTCGGGGTTGCCCGCGCCCTGCTTGTACTCGGCGAAGAGCGCGGTGTCGGTCGGGCCTGGGCACACCACGTTGCAGGTGATGCCGTGGCGCGCGTGCTCGCGGGCGATGGTCTTCGAGAAGGCGACCAGGCCGCCCTTGCACGCGGCGTAGACGGCTTCACCGGAGCTGCCCACGCGCGCCGCGTCCGACGCGATGTTGACGATGCGGCCCCGCCTGCGCTCGGCCATCGACGGCAGCACCGCGTGGTGCAGGTGCAGCGCGCCGACGAGGTTGACGGCGATGAGCTTCTCCCACTGAGAGGGCTCGGTCTTCGTGAAGGGCTTGAAGACGTCCCAGCCGGCGTTGTTCACCAGCACGTCGACGGGGCCGAGCTGCTGCAGCGTGGCGGCCAGCGCGGCGTCGACGCTGGGGCGCTGGGTGATGTCGCAGGCGAAGGCCTGCGCGGCGCCGCCCTCGGCGCGGATGCCGTCAGCCACCCGCTCGGCCGCCGCGAGGTCCAGGTCGAACACCGCCACCTTCGCGCCTTCCTTCGCGAAGCGCCGGCAGGTCGCCCCGCCGATGCCGCCGCCGCCGCCGGTCACCACCACCACCCGTCCGTCGAACCGCGCCATGGAGTCCTCCGTGAAATAGGTCAATATATTGACGCGATATAGACACCCGGGGCGTGCGGTTTCAAGCCCCCGGTGCTACGAAGGCGCCGTGAGCAAGAGAGAGACGGGCGACCAGGCGCGCATGGAGCAGGCCAACCGGCTGTTCTTCAAGCTCTATCAGTGTGCCAATTTGTTGCACAAAACAGGCACCCGGGCGGTGGAGGCCGAGGGGCTCACCACGCAGCAGTGGGCGGTGCTGGGCGCCCTGTCGCAGCGGGCGATGAGCGTGGGCGAGCTGGCCGAGTACCTGCTGGTGAGCCGGCAGAACCTGTCGGGGCTGCTCTCGCGCATGGAGCGGGACGGGCACGTGAAGAGCGCGCCCGACGGCGAGGACCGGCGCTCGCGCCTGGTGTCGATGACTGCGTCGGGCCGCCGGGTGTGGGAGAAGCGGGCGCAGCCGAAGATCCACGCCTACTACGCGGCGGCGCTCGAGGGCTTCTCGGACGCCGACGTCACGCACGCGCTGCACTACCTGCTCAAGCTGCTCGACAACATGAAGCGGCTCGACGCTGGCGAGGTGGGCGGCGACGTGGAGTAGCCGCGGGGCCTTCCAGCCCGACGAGGAGCGCGCATGACGACGTGGAGCACCTGGGTGAAGTGGAGCGGCAGCATGGAGCGCACGCTGCTCGACGGGCAGCACCTCGCCGCGGGAGACACCACCATCGCCGAGGCCCGCAAGCGCGCGAGCAAGACAGGCGTGCCCGGCATCCTCACCGTCGACCAGCTCGCGGACCACGACATGCTGGGGCGCATCTGGGTGCTGTCGCCCGCCGAGCTGCACCGCCACTTCGGCTCGAAGACGCCCACGCGCAAGGCCATCGAGGCCGACCACGACAGCTTCATCGAGCGCCTCGAGCCGGGCCAGGCCGTGGCCGTCACCGCGTTCCTGCGCGGGCAGGCGATGGCGGTGCTGTTCGCCGGGAAGCCGGAGCCGCGCACGAAGAAGTGAGCCCGAGCGAGGTGGCACGCCACCACGCAGGCCGACTCACGGAGGCAGGCGCGTCGGCAGGTCTTCCATCAGGAACTCGACCTTCCGCGACAGGTTCAGCGTGGCCTCGTCGGTCGCGCCCAGCGCGATGGCCCGCCGCAGCACGATGGCCGCGGCCACCAGGTCCGCCTCGCGGTCGTACGCTTCCCCCGCCGCGACGAGCGCCTTCGGGTCGTCGCGCTTCGCCTTCGCCGCCGCGACCGCCGGGTCCTTCGACGCCTCCAGCCACAGCGGGCACGCCGCGTCCTGCTTCGCCACCGGCTTCGCGTAGGCGCCCTTCACCCCGCGCTGGATGAGCGCCGCGAGGCCGTTGTTGTGGCCCGACTCCGACGCGGTGACGTCCGCGCAGGCGCCCAGCACCAGCAGCACGAAGCCGGGGTTCAACCCGCCCACCGCGTCCGACTTCACCAACTTCGGGAAGCCAGGCGAGAGCAGCAGTTGCGGCGGTAGCCTGAGCGACGAGAGCGCCTGCTTCGCCTCGGCCTCCGTCTTCGCGCCGGCGGCGATGAAGAGCCGGCTCTCCAGGGACGGGGCCGCGGCGAGCAACGACGCGACCAGCAGCGCGGTGGACATGTTGGGCAGCGTGCCCAGTCGCGCGAGGCGCGTCCAGCCGCGTCAGAGGCGCGGCTTCGTCTCCACCCCCGGCCGGTACAGCGCGCCGTCGCCCTGCCGCAATTCGATGAAGCGGTTGCCCGGCACCTTCGTGAACGTCTGCACCGTGCCCGCCGCGTCGGGCCAGCGCACCGTCACCTCGTCGGCGCCGTCACAGCCGTCGAGGCCCACGTGCACCACCAGGTCGCCCTGCATGCCGAAGTGGCCGTAGCCGCCCTGCACCTCGCGCGTCATGGTGCGCCCGCCCGACTTCACCGTCACCTTCGCGCCGATGGCCGCGCGGTTCGCCGTCACGCCGTCGCCCACCAGCCGCAAGGCCAGCCAGTTCCGCCCTGTGCCCTGGTTCTCGTAGAGGTGCACCTCGTTCGTCTTCCAGGTGGCGCTGCAGTCGCGCGCGGTGCCGCTGCCCACCAGCACGTCGAGGTCGCCGTCGCGGTCGAAGTCCGCCACCGCGAGGCCCGACACGCACGCGTGCTTGAGGCCCCACGCCTCGGCGACGCTCTCGAACGTCCCGTCGGCCTTCTGGTGGAAGACGAGGCCGTACTGGTCCGCGTAGTCGCTCGCCGCCACCAGCACGTCGAGGCGCCCGTCGTTGTCGAGGTCTCCGCCGGTCGCCATCAAGCCGCCTTCGTTCCAGTCCACGCCCGGGCGCGGCCACGTCATGCCCGTCGCTTCGTTGCCCGGACGGCTGAAGCGCGCCTGGCCCGGCGTGGAAACGTTCTTCAAGAGCTCGCTCGAGTCGCTCGAGCCGCCCGCCCACCAGTGGTGGATTTCGGCGTTGTAGAGGTCGTTCTTCCCGTCGCCGTCCACGTCGCCGCAGAAGGTGGTGAAGGTGTTGCCGTTGTTGCGCCACGGCGCGTCGTCCACGCCGTCGTTCCAGTTGGCGCCGGCGGGCGTGGGGCAGCTGACCTGGGGCCGGGCCACACCCGCGCACTTCGGCGAGGTGGGGTATTGCACGCACCAGCACTGGAAGAAGGCGTTGTCGCGATAGTCGACGTTGTCGTCGCCCGCGAAGCCCGACGCCACGCCCTGCTCGACGAAGCCGCCTCGCCCGTCGTTGACGTAGAGGAGGTTCCGCTGCCGCCCGTACGCGGAGACGAGCAGCTCCGGCGCGCCGTCGTCGTCGAGGTCGCAGGCGGTGACGCCGTACGCAGGCCGGTGGTTGGTGCCTGCCGCGAAGCCGTCGCGCGTGGTGGTGAGGCCCGCGACGCCGGTGACTTCGGAGAACGCGCCGCCGCGCCCGCTGCCCTTGAAGAGCTGCGCCTGCAGCCCGTTGTAGGTGCGCCCGTAGTACTCGTAGAAGTAGCCGACGAAGAGGTCGACGACGCCGTCCCGGTCGACGTCGGCGAAGGTGGCGCTGGTGGTGGGCTTGAGCTCGCTCGTGCTGGGCGTCGCGGCGGTCGGCGCGGCGAAGGTGAAGTGGCCCGTGCCGTCGTTCAGCAGCACCTCGCTGCGGTCGCCCGGGTCCGTGGCCGGCTTCGTCGGGTCGACGTAGGTGCCGCTGAAGGCGTCGAGGTCCCCGTCGTTGTCCACGTCCGCGAACACCGCCAGCTGCGCCGAGCGGTAGTGCGTGCCGATGCCGCCGCGGAGCTGGAAGAGGCCGTTCTCGGTGGCGTCGACGAAGGTGCGCGTGCCGTTGGGGCCGGCCCGGTTCATCAGCTGCCACACCAGGCGCTTCGTCACGCCCTTCTCCTCGCGCAAGTTGGAGGTGACGGCATGCACCACCAGGTCCGGGTAGCCGTCGCCGTCCAGGTCCGCGACGGACAGGCGGTTGCCGGTGAGCGGCACGGTGAGCCCGGCGAACCACGACGCCGTCGCGTCCATGTAGTGCGTGTCCGGGTTGCCCACGGCGGCGCAGGTGACGCTCGAGGCCGGCGCCCACGCGTCGGACATCGCCACCGGGCCGGTGGACGGCAGCGACAGCTCGCTGGAGGTGGACACGCAGGACAGCGCGGCGAACAGCGGCACGGCGAACAGGGCTCTCATGCGTCGCGCCCGTAGCCGCGTCCTCCGCGTCCCCGCAATCCAGGGGGCGTCGAACATCCAGAGGCGTACGAAGGGTTTGGGGGCGTCCCTGGAAGCTGTCGACGATGCCCGTGAGGTCCGGCAGGCCGGAGCTACCCGCTGACCGTGCTGGTGCTGTCGCGGCCTGCTTCGGCTTCGGAGGAAGCACAGGCGCCGGCTTCTTCATCGCCCTCGCCACGCGCGTGGCGTTGGTGCACGACGCCTCCACGCCGCGCGTGCCCGCCTGCCTGTACCGCTCGTACGCGACGGTGAGGTTCTTCGGTGTGCCCCCGAGGCCCTTCTCGTACGCCTCGCCGAGGCTGTCGCAGGCCTCCGGGACCGTCTTGCACGCGGTCTCCCACAGCGAGAAAGCGCGGGCCGAGTCGGCTTCGACGCCTTTGCCATCGATGAGGACGTAGGCCAGCATGTTGCAGGCCACTGGTCTCCCGCGGAGCAGGCCTTCTCGAACAGCTCGCGCGCGCGCGTGGTTCGGCTTCCCCAAGGCTCCATCGTACTCGACGCGCGCGAGGAATCTGCACCCCCCTTTTTCGCACGCCTCTTCGAAAGCCGCACGTGCGGCCACCTTGTCCGCCGGGACCAGCACGCCCTTCATCAGCTGGTAGCCCATCGTCGCGCAGCCCAGGGCATGGCCGAGGTCGCAGGCCCGACGGAACAGTTGCTGCGAACGTGGTCCGTCCATCGCCACGCCGTGGCCGTGCAGGTACGACACCCCCAGCGCGCGGCACGACCGCGCGTCGTCGCGCGAGCAGGCGGCCTCCCACGTCTGAAGCGCCGTGGCTTCTTGTCCGCGCTTGCTGGCCGCGAGCCCGACCCAGTAGCAGAGCTTCGTGTCGAGCTCGCCCCCGGCCTTCATGTTGGCGTACGCGGCCTCGGAGTTCCCGCTCCGCTGGTAGGCGAGGCCCAGCTCGACGCAGCTGGCGGCGTCACGCCACGGGCAGCCCTTCGCGTAGCCGTCGGGCAGCGCCCGTCCCATTCGGGCCTGGTAGTCGCCCCACTCGTAGCAGCCGTGGACGTGGTCCTCGCCGCACGAGGCCTGAAGCCAGGCTTTCTCGTCCTGGGGAAGCAGCGGGGTTCCCGTCTCTTCGAAGCTCGTCACCACCAGCAGGCACGACGCGCGGTCGCCGGCCTTGCACCCGTCGGCGTAGGCGCCGGCGGCCTTCACTGGATCCGGCGGCCCGTAGCGCTTGTCCCGGTACGAGTTGCCGAGGAAGCGGCAGCCCCGGCGGTCCCGTGCGAGGCACGCGCTCTTGAAGATGCCCAGCGAGCAGTCGTAGTCGGGGATCGTCCCGACGCCGTCAGCGAGCAGCACGCCGAGGTTCACGCAGCCGAAACGGTCTTGCAGCGTCGAGCAGCCGTAGTCCTGGACCCGGTACGCGCGCTCGGGGTCGCGGCTCTTGAGGAACACGGCGGCGTCCGCGCACGACGGCGCGTAGCCCTGGTAACAGGCGGCCTCAGCCAGGTCCGCGCCGCGCGCGTCACCGGCCTGCATCAGCTTGTCAGCCTTCTGGCCACAGACCATCGGCGCATCCCACTGTCACAGCTTGGGGGGCGGCTCGGTGGTGGTGGAGGCGGTGTGGGTGGACGACTTCGTCGTCACCGACACGCTGCACGCGGCCGCGCCGAGGAGCGTTGTCAATAGGACAGTGCGGCGAACGCGCGAGGTCCAAGTGTCTGCCGTCATGCACGGATTTTGGGCATAGGGGTCAAAGAATTTAAGACAACCCATACGCCGCATAATCGCGGGTAAGCCAAGATGCACGAAGTTGCCAGCCTCAGCGGGAGCTTCGGCGCGACCCGCGCACCGAGGGGTCGGCACGGGCGTTGTTGGACAAGGCCTCGGAGATGATCAAGGCCGCTCAGGTCATGGAGAAGAGCGACCTGCCGGCGGCGGCGCTCCGGCACTACACGAGGGCCGGGCTGACCCTGGTGCTGGCGCGAGACACGCTCGCGTTCGCCGGCCATCTCCTCGACGGCGACCTCAGGGCGATCCAGTCGCAGGTGGCCGAGGCCACCGCCGTGAGCGGACAGGTGAAGGCCTTTGGTGACGAGCTGTTGGTTCGGTCGAAGAAGCAGACGGTGGGGGGCCAGGTCAACGCGACGCTCGCCTTCACCACGTACGTCGCGCCTCGAACTTCGCGGCCCTGGCCGAGAACGCCAAGGCGCGCGCGCAGAAGGCCCTCGAGCTGATCGGCTCGGGCCAGGTGAAGGTCACGCCCGAGGTGATGAAGTTCCTGTCCGAGAACCTCATCCTGCCGATTGCGTACTACCACTGCGCGAAGGTGATGCTGGACCTGGCGCGGGACTACCAGGACCTCGCTGGTGAAGAGGGACGGGCGTCTCGTGCGGACCTCGCGAGGCTGGGGCGCGAGGCCGGCGCCTATGGGTCCGCAGCGGGCGCTGCGCTGGCGTACTTCGACGCGCTGGTCACCGAGGAGCTGGAGCGCGCGAAGGGCCTGTCGAAGGTCGAGGCAGAGAGCGCGGTAAGCAGGAAGGAGCTCACCTACGTGCTCGCGAAGCAGGGCGTCGACCTGACCGAGAGCCTGAAGCCCGGCGACGACGGGCCGAAGAACCTGCTCCGGCTGGCAGCGGGCGTCGACGCGTACTTCACCTCCGCGAGCCTGGTGAACAAGTACTACGCGCTTGGTGCGACGAAGACGAACGCAGGAGAGCTGACGATCGCCAACCGCAAGTCACTGACCGCGCAGCTCGAGCAGGGTCGCCTGCACGCGCGCGAGGCGGCGTCCCGGGCGAAGGCCGCCGCAGGCTTCGTGCCCGTCGCCGCCCGGCCCGAGTACCAGACGGCGATGGCCCTGCGGGAAGGCGACGACGCCAACAGTCTGGAGGCGCTGAGCAGCTACTGGAGCAGCGCCTTCTGGTCCGAGTTGGCGGCGAGCCTCACGGCGCGCTGACATCGGCGTCGGCGGGTCGTGAACGGGCGCGCGCTGCGCGGAATCGCGCGCAC
>Ga0272446_1002804_pt1 | contig 23051 bp, 18 predicted proteins | sample YNPCB0061_FD_194587 | JGI IMG/M metagenome (GOLD analysis project Ga0272446, IMG submission 194587) | Hot spring microbial mat communities from Yellowstone National Park, WY, United States - YNP-CB-006-1 | ecosystem: Environmental > Aquatic > Thermal springs > Hot (42-90C) > Sediment | place... | reverse complement strand
GGCCTCAAATCCGAGTGGAATATTGCGGTTGGCGAGTGCCTTGTTAACCGGGTTACCAAGGCTCGGCGCGCCGATGAGTGTGGCGAATACCACCATGGACAGCGACAGCATGATGCATTGGGTAAGGCCGGCCATGATCGAGGGAAGGGCCGCAGGCAGCTCGACCTTCCAGAGGAGCTGTCCCTTGGTCGCCCCGAAGCTCTCGCCCGCTTCGAGCATGGGCTTGGGAATTGTCGTGATGCCGAGATAGGTCATGCGAACCGGCGCAGGCATTGCGAAAATGACTGTGACGATCAGAGCGGGAGCCGCCCCCAATCCAAAGAGAATGAGGATCGGGATGAGGTACACGAAGGTCGGCATTGTCTGCATGAGATCGAGAATTGGCTGCGTGACGCGCCACACGTTCGGCCGATGCGCCGCCCATATGCCGAGCGGCACGCCGATAATCATCGACATGGAGGTGGCCGACACGACCAGCACGAGCGTTTGAACCGTTTCCTTCCACAGGCCTTGATTGAGGATGAAAAGGAAGCCGAACAGCACTCCGAGCGTCAACGCTTTCGAGCGCTGCAACCAATAGGAAAATCCGCACAGCGCCAGCACAAGTATGACCGGGGGCACCGCGAGCAGAATGCCTGTTGTGCCGTCAACGCTCCCTTCGAGAACCCAGGAGATGGCATCGAAGAGCCATTGAAAATAGTCGATCACGACATCGATCAGAGCCTTGCCCCATTGGCCCACCGGGAGTTTCCGTTGGGCAATCAGTTGCGATAGGGGGTCCATATACTCACTCCCTGCCGGGGCCGCATTGCCTGAGTATCGCTAATTGGACGGCCATTTCCAGTGCTCCGGAGGTTCGCCAGAGCTCGCGACTTGGAACAGGAGCAAACCTCGGAACCATAGGTGACACAGATATTATTGTCTTGCTCGTCTGATCGAGATCGAGAAATTCGCTCTATCCCGCTAAGCACTGCGATTTTCTCGATCTTCGCACCAACGGCCGTCCGCATCTTTGTGCTGTGCCGAGACTACTTTCCGAGAGCCGCCTTGACCGCAGCGACCGCGTCTCCACCGTCGAAGGTCGTCACACCGGCGAGCCACGGGGTGACTGCATCGGGGTTGGCTTCGAGCCAAGCCTTGGCCGTCGCTTTCGGGTCGGCGGCGTCCTTGAGCACCGGCGCCATCATGGCGCCTTCCATCGCCAAATTGAACTTGAGGTTAGACAAGAATTTGCCAACGTTCGGGCACTCGGCGGTATAGCCGGCACGCACGTTGGTATGTACGGTAGCGGCGCCGAAGCCCGAGTCACCCATGCCATCGAGATAGGTGATTTTCATCTCGCCCATGATCGGATGCGGCGTCCAGCCGAGGAATACGATCCACTCCTTCTTCTTCATGGCCTTTTCAGCTTGGGTCAGCATCCCCGCTTCCGAGCTCTCGACGAGTTCGAAGCCCGCGAGGTTGTTCTCGGGGTTCGCAATCATCTCGCTGATGATGCGATTACCGTCGTTGCCAGCCTCGATGCCGTAAATCTTGCCGCCGAACTTGTCCTTGTGAGCGCCGATATCCTTCAAGCTCTTCACGCCGGCTTCCGCGACGTACGTCGGAACGACGATGCCGTAGCCCGCATCGTCCAGATTGGTGGCAATGGTCTCGACCGATTTGTCATCGGTGTAGGGCTTGATGTCGGCGGCCATGCTCGGCATCCAATTGCCGAGGAATACGTCGATGTCCTTGTTCTTCAGCGACGCGAAGGTCACGGGAACGGAAAGCGTCTTGACCTCGGGCGTATAGCCCAGAGCCTCGAGAATGACTTGGGCAGTGCCGGTCGTTACCTGCACATCCGTCCAGCCGACATCGGCAAGGCGCACCTTCTTGCAGCTGGCGTCCTCAGCCATTGCTGCGGTTGAAGCAAGGCCAAGGGCCATTGCTGCCGTAAATATTGCGCGGTTCATGACAACCCATTCCGTTGGAGATCGTTTGTTTTCCCTATCGGCTGGCACCGGAAGGAGGTCCCCATGGTCAGCCACCGATTGCATAGCAACCTGTGAGCAAGGTCGATTTGTTAATTGCGACATAGTAGAGCACTCAAGCGCCCCGGGTGGCAGAGCGAATGGGGCCAATGCCGCATTTTAGTATACTGGCTCGCGGACAGATCTGCGGGCGCCCGGAGCGATCGTGCTGCTCAAGCGGCCCGAGTGCTGCTGGCGTTCGCTGCGCGGGGTTCTGCCGTAGAGTGCGCGATAGGACTTGCTGAAATGGCAGGTCGACTGGAAGCCGCAGGAGACCGCAATCTGCGTAATCGACATCTGCGACTGCAGAAGCAGCTCGCGGGCGCGCCGCAGGCGCAGGCGCAGGTAGTACTTGCTGGGCGTCGTGTCCAGGCTCTCCTGAAACATGCGCTGGACCTGCCGCAGCGAGAGGCCAGCCAGTTTAGCGAGTTCCACGGCGGACAGCGGCTCCTCGAAGTTGGCTTCCATCAACGCGGCAATCTCGACCAAGGCGCGGCGGTTGCAGCCAAGACGCGCAGCGAGCGGGATGTGCTGGCGGTCGGTGCTGTCTCTCACGCGGTCGATAATGAACTGGTCCGAAATCTCCGCCACCAGCGCCTTTCCGAAGCGGGCGCGCACGAGCTCCAACATCATATCGATCGGAGCGACGCCCCCGGTGCAGGTAATCCGGTTGCGATCGATGACGAAAAGCTCTTCGAGAAACTGGACGTGCCGGTGCATCTCGCGCAGGCTGGCCAGGTTCTCCCAATGGATCGTGCATCGGTAGCCGTCGAGAAGTCCTGACTTGACGAGCGCATACGTGCCGGTGCACAGGCCGCCCAGAGTTACGCCGTCGCGCCCGATCGTTCTGAGCAGCGCGATGACGCGGTCGTCGACATAATCGGTGACATTCGTGCCCCCACACACGAAGACCAAGTCAAGCGGCTTGGATTCCGCATACGTCGTCGCGGGCGAGACGGCAAGGCCATTGCTAGAAAGGGCGGGCTGGCCGTCGACTGTGAGAATGGACCATGAATAGTAAGGCCGGCCTAGAAGATAGTTGGCCATTCGAAGCACTTCGACCGCGCTGGAGAACGCGATCATCGTAAACTCATTGAGGGTTAGAAACCCGACGTGATACCCCGCTTCCTCAGCGGAAGAAATTTCGGAAGCCTGCTGGACCACCGTATCGACCCTGCCACCAATTTGGCATCCTATCCGACACCAAATCTATTCGCAGTTCTGGTTCGATCCAACGAGTTTTTTTGAAGTTGAGCCAATGATGCGATGCAAAAATGCGTATTCCTTAAGCGCATTGATGCCCTTATGTGCAGAAGCTCTGGATCGCCTCCGGCGAGCCATAAACGCAACGGAACAGCGGCGCGGTCGGCCAGGAAATCGGGCGGGTCATACCCACTCCGCGATTGGGATTCGGACAATCGCGACCCGAACAACACTGGCTTCGCCGACGAGCGGATCGTTTTCTCGGCGGGCGTGGCCCTTCCTTGATTGTGCACGTGCAGCAGAAAGCTGAATATTTGAATCGGGACCCTTCCCGGGCCCCGATTTTTTCGCCTCTGGATGTGCCTCTGGCATCATCGGCATCGAGAGACCGGTTCATGGCGAGGGGCTTACCCAGCACACAGGATCTCTGCCTTCTCGACTGCGATCCAGGTGCTTAGACACATGAGATGAATCACTGTCGCAGGTGTCGTCCTTTGCGTCGCATCTGAACGAGACCCGGGCGAGGAAAGCATCTTTAGTTCGGGCCGCCTGACTGCCCGCGACACCAACCGAGAGACATCCTCGTGGAGCGACTTCGAAACTATATCCATGGCCGCTATGTCGATGGCTCGGCCGGGTCGGTCTTCGACAACGTCAACCCTGCCACCGGCGAAGTCCTCTCGCAAGTCGAGCCAGCGCTCGAAGCCGAGGTCGATCAGGCGATCAAATCGGCCGAGAAGGGATTTGCTCGCTGGTCCTCCATGTCCGGTGCCGAGCGCGGACGCATCCTGAATACTGCCGCACGCATCTTGCGCGCGCGCAACCGGGAGCTTGCAGAGCTTGAGGTCAAAGACACCGGCAAGCCGATTCAGGAAGCTGAGGTCGTGGATGTGGCGAGTGGGGCGGATTGCATCGAGTATTTCGCCGGGGTCGCATCAACGCTGCGGGGCGAGCACATCACTCTCAACAATGCCTTCGCCTACACTCGCCGCGAGCCGCTCGGCGTATGTGCCGGGATCGGCGCCTGGAACTACCCGATCCAGATCGCGTGCTGGAAGTCGGCGCCCGCGCTCGCTTGCGGCAATGCCATGGTCTTCAAGACGTCGGAAATGACGCCAACGACGCCGGCAAAACTCGCGGAGATCTACTCCGAGGCCGGGCTGCCGGATGGGGTTTTCAATGTCGTCCATGGGGATGGGCGCACCGGCTCGCTTCTGGCGAGCGATCCTCGTGTCGCAAAGATTTCACTCACGGGCTCAGTCGGCACCGGGAAAAAGGTGCTGGCCGCCGCCGCCGCCTCGGTGAAACGCGTCACCATGGAACTCGGTGGCAAATCGGCTCTGATCATTTTTCAGGACGCCGACCTCCACCAAGCTGTCTCGGCCGCGATGCTCGGCAATTTCTATACCCAGGGTGAGGTCTGCACCAATTGCACGCGTGTCTTCGTGCATGACGACATCCACGACCGATTTCTCGATCTGCTGGTCGAACGCACCAAAAAGCTGCGCGTCGGCGACCCTCTGCAGCCCGAGACGCAGATCGGCGCGCTCATTTCACGGGCGCATATGGATCGCGTGCTTGGATATGTAGCGGCCGGGAAGTCCGAAGGAGCGCGGCTTGTCTACGGAGGAGTGCGCGTGGACAAGCCTCCGCTCGAGCGCGGCAATTTCATCATGCCGACAATCTTCTCCGAATGCACCGACGGGATGAAGATCGTGCGCGAGGAAATCTTCGGGCCCGTCATGGCCGTCTTGCGCTTTACCGGCGAGGACGAAGTGATTGCGCGGGCAAATGCGACGAGCTTCGGACTGGCCGCCGGCGTGTTCACACGGGATCTTGCGCGCGCCCATCGCGCTGCGGCAAGGCTCGAGTCCGGCATCTGCTGGATCAACAACTACAATGTGACGCCGATCGAGATGCCGTTTGGCGGCAGAAAGGAGTCGGGCGTTGGCCACGAGAACGGGCAGGCCGCCATTGATCACTACACTCAGTTAAAAAGCGTATTCGTGGAGCTTGGCGATGTCCAATGCCCGTATGAATGAGCCCAATCAGATGGTTTGAGGTTGCGAGCCGATGAGCGCGAGGGACGAATTCGACTATATCATCGTCGGTGCGGGGTCAGCGGGCTGCGTGTTGGCTAATCGACTGACGGAGGACACGGGCGTTCGTGTTCTCGTCGTCGAGGCTGGACCACAGGATCTGAGCATCTTCATCCATATGCCGGCGGCCTTTGCTTACCCATTGGCCGGCACCAAGTACAATTGGCACTACGAATCCGAGCCCGAACCCTTTCTCAATAATCGCCGCATGCACTGCCCGCGCGGCCGGGTGATCGGCGGCTCGTCCTCGATCAACGGCATGGTCTATGTTCGCGGCCACGCTTTCGACTATGACGCCTGGGCGCGGCGGCCCGGGCTCGAGAACTGGTCCTATTTCCATTGCCTCCCCTATTTCAAGAAATCCGAGACGCGTCTTAAGGGTGGCGATGCCTACCGCGGCAGCAACGGGCCTCTCTTCGTGACTACCGGCGCGTGCCGTAACCCTCTCTATAGCGCCTTCATCGAGGCGGGTCGTCAGGCCGGCTATCCCGTCACCGAGGACATGAATGGCTTCCAGCAGGAAGGCCTCGGTCCGATGGACATGACGACTTACAAGGGTCGCCGTTGGAGTGCCGCGCGGGCCTACCTGCGGCCGGCCCAGCGGCGCCCGGGTCTTGAGGTCCGGCCCCGCTGCCTGGTGACCCGGATCCTGTTCGAGGGGCGGCGCGCGGTCGGCATCGAGTACGCGCGCCGGGGGCGCCTCGAAACCGTGCGCGCGCGCCGCGAGATCATCGTGAGTGGCGGCGCCATCAACTCGCCCCAGACCTTGCTTCTCTCAGGGATTGGAAACGGCGACGAGTTGAAACAGCTCGGCATCCCTGTAATCCAGCATCTGCCGGGTGTCGGAGAGAACCTCCAGGATCACATCGAAGCCTACGTGCAGTACGAATGCAAGCAGCCGATCACCCTTTTCAGCGCCACCAATCCGCTCGCAAAGCTCAAGATCGGCATCGAGTGGATGCTAACGGGCAAAGGCCTTGGCGGCACCAATCACTTCGAGGCAGGTGGGTTCATTCGCAGCGAAGCCGGCGTGCTTCACCCTGATCTCCAGTATCACTTCCTGCCCATGGCGGTGAGCTATGACGGAACCTCTGCCGCCAAAGGGCACGGATATCAGGCCCACATCGGCCCGATGCGCCCCACCAGCCGGGGATACGTGAAGCTCAAGTCAGCCGACCCGAGGCAACACCCGCGCGTTCTGTTCAACTACATGCAAACCGAGCAGGACCGGAAGGAGATGCGCGCGGGCATTCGCTTGACGCGCGAGATTTTCTCCCAGAAGGCCTTCGAGCCGTTCAGGGGGGCCGAGCTGGCGCCGGGACCGAAGATCGTCGGTGATGCCGATATCGATGCTTTCATTCGGGAGAAGGCCGAGAGCGCTTATCACCCGTCATGCACGTGCCGCATGGGCGCCGACGACATGGCCGTCGTCGATGGCGAGGCGCGCGTGCACGGGGTCGATGGACTGCGCGTCGTCGACGCCTCCATCATGCCTGACGTCGTGAGCGGCAATCTCAATGTGCCGACGATCATGATCGCCGAGAAGGTCGCTGACATTATTCGTGGCCGCACGCCGCTCTCACCGGAACGAGTACCGGTGTGGGTGCACCCAGATTATCAGACGCGACAACGATAACGACGATAGCCGCGCAGAGCCAAAGTGCCGGAGACACCAAGCGATCTGAATGAGGGCCTGCCGGCGGTGTGCAAGCTTATTGGCAACTCCGACACGTGCGAGCGACTCCCATCCTATGTGTCACCGGCCATGTGAGGGCCCATGCAGACCGAACGCTCAACCGAACGCACACCGGACGACGAAGCCCAGGAATGGACCGACGCGATCATGTCGGTCATCGCCCTCGAAGGCAGCGGAAGGGCCGACGAGCTCCTCGGCCGCGCGGTCGATGCCGCCCGCAGGCAGGGCGCTCGCCTGCCGTTCGCGGCCAACACCGCTTACATCAACACGATCCCGCCGCACAAAGAGAGGCCGCATCCCGGAGACCGCGAGCTCGAGCGCAAGATTCGCGTGGCAATCCGTTGGAACGCGCTGGCGATGGTCCTGAAGGCCAACAAGCAGTCAGCCGAGCTTGGCGGCCACATCGCGAGCTTCCAGTCGGCCGCGACCCTCTACGACACCGGGTTCATGCACTTCTGGAATGCGCCGCACGATGGCCACGGCGGCGACCTCGTTTTCTTCCAAGGCCATTCGTCGCCCGGCGTCTATGCGCGCGCCTTCCTCGAAGGACGACTGTCGGAGGATCAGCTCTTGCGTTTCCGCCAAGAGGCGGACGGAAATGGGCTTTCTTCCTATCCCCATCCCTGGCTGATGCCGGAGTTCTGGCAGTTCCCGACGGTCTCGATGGGGCTCGGGCCGATCATGGCCATTTATCAGGCGCGCTTCCTGAAATACCTGCACGATCGCGGGCTCGCCGATACCTCGAACCGTCACGTGTGGGCCTTCTGCGGCGATGGCGAGATGGACGAGCCGGAAAGCCTCGGCGCCATCTCGCTCGCGGGCCGCGAGAAGCTCGACAACCTGATCTTCGTCGTCAACTGCAATCTGCAGCGACTCGATGGACCCGTACGCGGCAATGGCAAGATCATTCAGGAGCTCGAAGGCAGCTTTCGCGGCTCCGGCTGGAATGTGATCAAGGTCATCTGGGGCTCGAACTGGGACGAGCTCTTGGCGCGCGACGCGACTGGCAAGCTGCGCCAATTGATGGAGGAGTGCAACGATGGCCAATATCAGGATTTCAAATCCAAGGACGGCGCCTATATCCGCAAGAACTTTTTCGGACGCTATCCAGAGACGGCGGCACTCGTCGCCGATTGGTCGGACGAGAAGATCTGGTCGCTGACCCGCGGTGGTCACGATCCCAGAAAAGTCTACGCGGCATACGCCGCTGCCGTCGAGCACAAGGATCAACCGACCGTAATTCTCGCCAAGACCGTCAAGGGGTACGGGATGGGTGCCGCCGGCGAGGGCCAGATGATTGCCCACCAGCAGAAAAAGATGGGCAAGGATGCCTTGAAGCGCTTTCGCGACCGCTTCGGCATCAAGCTCTCCGACGAGGACCTCGAGACGTTGCCGTTCATCAGACTCCCCGAGGGAAGCCCGGAGCGCACCTACCTCGAGGAACGCCGCGCTGCGCTCGGCGGCTACCTGCCGCAGCGGCGCACGAAATCGACCTTTGATCTCGCCGTTCCGCCGCTCACGTTTTTCGAGGCCCAGCTCAAGGGCTCGGAAGGCCGCGACGTCTCGACGACGATGGTGTTCGTGCAGCTGCTGACGAAGCTCATGCGCGACAAGAGCATCGGCCGGCATATCGTTCCAATCGTGCCGGACGAGAGCCGAACGTTCGGCATGGAAGGCATGTTCCGCACCTTCGGCATCTATAGTCAGGTCGGCCAGCTCTATCGGCCGGAGGATGCCGAGCAGCTCATGTACTACAAGGAGGACAAGAACGGCCAGATCCTCGAGGAGGGGATCAACGAGGCGGGCGCCATGGCCTCCTGGATCGCGGCGGCGACGTCCTACTCCTCGTCGAATGTGCCAATGATCCCGTTCTTCATCTACTATTCGATGTTCGGCTTCCAGCGCATCGGCGATCTCGCCTGGGCCGCTGGCGACATGCGCTCGCGCGGCTTCCTCATCGGCGGCACATCGGGGCGTACGACGCTCAATGGCGAGGGCCTCCAGCACCAGGACGGACACAGTCACATCCTGTCGTCGGTCATTCCGAACTGTGTCTCGTACGATCCGGCCTTTGGCTATGAGCTGGCCGTAATCATCCAGCATGGACTGGAGCGGATGATCGGCCGCCAGGATGATGTCTTCTATTACCTCACGAGCCTCAACGAGAACTATATCCATCCACCCATGCCGGCCGGCGCCGAGGAAGGGATCGTCAAGGGCATGTATCTCCTCAAGGCAGCGGACAAGACGGCGAAGGGGCCCAGGGTTCAGCTCCTCGGCAGCGGCGCCATTCTGCGCGAGGTGATCGCCGCGGCAGAGCTTCTCGAGCAAGATTTCGGAGTATCGGCCCATGTTTGGAGCGTGACGAGCTTCACCGAGCTGCGACGCGAGGCGCTTGCGATCGAGCGCTGGAACATGCTGCATCCGGATGAGCGCCCGAAGCTGCCTTACGTCAAGCAATGCCTGGCGTCATGCGGCAGTGCTCCCGTCGTCGCCTCGAGCGACTACGTGAAACTCTTCGCCGACCAGATACATCCTTTCGTCGAAGGCACCTATCGAACCCTGGGAACCGACGGTTTTGGGCGATCCGACTATCGCCGCAAATTGCGCCGGCACTTCGAGGTCGACCGCCACTACATCGCGCTAGCGGCCCTCAAGGCGCTTGCGGATGAGAACAAGCTGCCGTCGTCGAAAGCGGTCGAAGCGGTCCGCAAATACGGCATCGATCCGGAAAAGTTCGATCCCGTCGGCGCCTGACGTCCCGTGCAGAGGAAACCCATGTCCCTCATCGAAGTGAAGGTCCCCGATATCGGCGACTATAAGAACGTTCCTGTCATCGAGGTGCACGTGAAGCCCGGAGACGCGGTGCGCCGCGACGACCCGCTGATCACGCTCGAAAGCGACAAGGCAGCCATGGAAGTTCCAGCGCCGGAAGCGGGAAAGGTCGCCGAGGTGCTCGTCAAGGTTGGCGACACGGTGAGCGAGGGCTCGGCCATCCTGAAGATTGCATCGGCGCCCGATGCACTCACCGCGCCTCCGGCGGAGACAACGGAGGCACCTTTCGCTCCTGCACCGTCCGCCGCGATCTCCGCGCCTTCTTTGGAAACGCGCACCAATCCGGCTCATTTCCCTCTCCCGGCCGGCATGGATGTCGGAAATGTCCATGCGAGCCCGGCCGTGCGCAGATTGGCGCGCGAGCTCGACATCGATTTGACGCGCGTTGCCGGTACTGGCGAGAAGGGCCGGATCACCAAGGACGACGTCAGGCGTGCGCTGGTGGGGTCGGCACCGCAGGGTGGTGCGGGCATTCCCGAGATTCCGGCCCAGGATTTCGCAAAGTTCGGCGCTACGGAGATACGGCCACTCTCGCGCTTGAAGAGGCTTTCCGGGCCGCATCTGCATCGCGCCTGGCTCAACGTCCCGCACGTCACGCATATGGACGAGGCCGATATCAGCGACCTCGAGAGCTATCGCAGGACGCTCGATGCAGCGGCCAAGGAGAAGGGCTATCGCGTGACGCTCCTCGCCTTCCTCATGAAGGCGAGCGTGGTCGCGCTCAAGGAGCACCCGGAGTTCAATGCTTCGCTCGCGCCCGACAAGGAAAATCTGATTTTGAAGCGCTATTATAACATTGGTTTCGCCGTCGACACGCCCGATGGGCTCGTCGTGCCAGTGATCCGCGACGTGGATCGCAAGGGTATCATCGAGCTGTCGCAGGAGCTCGGCGCCGTATCGGAGAAGATGCGCGCCGGCAGGATCGCGCCGGCCGACATTCAAGGCGGAACGTTCTCGATCTCGAGCCTCGGGGGCATCGGCGGGACGAGCTTCACGCCGATCGTCAATGCCCCGGAGGTGGCAATCCTCGGCGTCGTCAAATCGGTCACGAAGCCGAAGTGGGACGGCGCTGCCTTCCAGCCGCGGCTTATGCTACCGCTCTGCCTCTCCTACGATCACCGCGTCATCGACGGTGCGCTCGCGGCCCGCTTCACACGCCGGCTCGCGGACATCGTCGAGGATGTCCGCCAACTTGTTCTTTGACGGGAGCGCCGCATGGCAGTCGTTGACGTTTGTGTGCCGGAAATCGGCGATCTCCAGAATGAGCCCATCACATGCGACGTCGTCGTGCTGGGCGCGGGACCTGGCGGATACTCGGCCGCCTTCCGCGCTGCGGACCTCGGGCTCAAGACGGTGCTCATAGAGCGCAACCCAGTGCTCGGCGGCGTCTGCCTCAATGTCGGTTGCATTCCCTCCAAGGCGCTCTTGCACGTTGCTGCGGTGATGGAGGATGCCCGACATCTCGGCAAGCACGGCATCACGTTCGCAAAGCCAAAGATCGATCTATCGGCTTTGCGCGCCCACAAGGACGCGATCGTTGCCAAGCTCACAAGCGGGCTTTCTGCCATGGCGAAGGCGCGCAAGGTCCAAGTCGTCCAGGGGACGGGAACGTTCCGGGATCCCCATCACATCGAGATAGCGCTCGCTTCAGGCGGCACGTCGTTCGTCAAGTTCGAGAAAGCGATTATCGCCGCGGGGTCGGAAGCCATCCGGCTGCCGTTCCTCCCCGTGGATGCGCGGATCGTCGATTCCACCGGCGCCCTAGCGCTGCCGCAGGTGCCAGAGAGAATGCTCGTCATCGGCGGCGGCATCATCGGTCTCGAGATGGCCACCGTTTATGCCGCGCTCGGCACCCGCATCGATGTCGTCGAGATGCTGGACGGGCTCATGGCCGGCGCCGACCGTGATCTCGTCCGTGCTTGGCAGAAACACAATGCGTCCCGCTTTAATCGCATAATGCTGAAAACCAAGACGACGGCTGCCGAAGCCCGGACCGACGCCATCTACGTCCACTTTGAGGGCGAGGCTGCTCCGAGCAGCGCGGAGCCGTACGACATGGTGCTCGTCGCCGTCGGTCGCGCGCCGAACGGGGCACGGATCGGTGCGGAGAAGGCCGGAATCACCGTCGGAGATCATGGCTTCATTGCCGTCGACCGACAGATGCGCACCAGCGTGCCGCACATTTTCGCGATCGGCGATATCGTGGGCCAGCCGATGCTCGCTCACAAGGCCGTGCACGAGGGCCACGTCGCGGCCGAGGCGGCGGCGGGGAAGAAAACCGTCTTCGATGCGCGCCAGATTCCTTCCGTCGCCTATACCGATCCCGAGATTGCCTGGACGGGCCGAACGGAGGACGAGATGAAGAAAGAGGGCCGAAGATTCGCCAAGGCCGTGTTCCCCTGGGTCGCCTCCGGCCGCGCAATCTCGATGGGACGCGACGAGGGCTTCACAAAGCTGCTCTTCGACGCTGAGACGCATCAGGTCATTGGAGGCGGCATCGTCGGCAAGCACGCGGGCGATCTTGTTAGCGAGATCGCGCTCGCCATCGAGATGGGATCAGATGCGACGGATATCGGAAAGACCATCCATCCGCATCCGACATTGTCCGAGACGATCGGTATGGCTGGTGAGGTTTTCGAAGGCGTCTGCACGGACCTTCCCCCGTCCGCCAACCTCGGCCCGCACCGGCCTTGAGGCTTGTGCCGCACACCAATCACTCCCGGACGCGGAACACCCCGTCCCAGATCTCCTTGTAAACCAGATTGGCCACTTTCGCCCGGCCTTCCTCGGGCACCATTCATGTGAACTCGTCATTCATCGACGCCTTCTTGTTGGCGACGAAGTCCGTGAGAGCTTCCTCCAGCGCTGGGTCGATCGCCGGCTTTTCGTACATGCCGAGCCAGTTGCGCGCGAGTTCGTTCGCCCGCTGAGCCGCCGTCTTGCCGCCCTCGGCCTGCCACTGCTCGAACGAGTTGTTGTCGGCGATGTTCGAGCGATAGAAGGCAGTTTCGAAGTTCGCCTGCGTATGCGTCGAGCCAAGATAGTGGTTTCCGGGGCCGACCTCGCGGATGGCGTTCATCGCCTGGCCGTTCTCGGATAGGTCGACGCCCGCCGCAAACTTTTGCGCCATGCCGAGCTGGTCGATATCCATCATGAACTTCTCATAGCAGGCCGATAGCCCGCCTTCGAGCCATCCGGCGGCGTGCAGGACGAAATTCGTGCCGGCGAGCAGCGTGGAGTTCAAGGTGCTGGCACTTTCATAGGCAGCCTGTGCGTCCGGGATCTTCGATGCGCAGAGCGAACCACCGGTGCGGAACGGGATCTTGAGGCGCCGGGCGAGTTGGGCCGCACCATACGAGACGAGGCTCGGCTCGGGCGTTCCGAATGTCGGCGCGCCCGATTGCATCGACATCGACGATGCGAACGTGCCGAACACGACCGGCGCTCCCTTGCGGCAGAGCTGCGTGAATGCGGCGCCGGCCAGAACCTCGGCCAGTACCTGCGTCAGCGTTCCCGCGACGGAGACAGGGCTCATGGCGCCCGAGAGAATGAAGGGTGTGATGATCGTGGCCTGGTTCGCGCGCGCATAAACCTTGGCCGCGCCGAGCATCGTCCCATCGAAGACCATCGGTGAGTTGGCGTTGATGAGATTGATGACGACGCAATTCTTCTCGACGAACTCGCCGCCGAACAGAATGCGGCACATCTCGACCGTGTCGGCGGCACGCCCCGGCGCTGTGACCGAGCCCATGAATGGCTTGTCGGAGAGCATCATGTGCGCGAGCACCATATCGAGGTGGCGCTTGTTGACAGGCACGTCCACCGGCTCGCACACCGTACCGCCCGAATGATGGATGGCCGGCGCCATGTAGGCGAGCCGCACGAAATTCTGGAAGTCCGCGAGCGTCGCATAGCGGCGGTTGCCATCGAGATCACGGACGAACGGCGGGCCATATACCGGGGCAAACACAGTTGCCTTTCCGCCGATTTGAACATTGCGCTCCGGGTTGCGTGCGTGCTGGATGAATGTTTCCGGCGCAGTCTTGAGAAGCGAGCGGCACAGACCTTTCGGAAAATGCACGCGCTCTCCCTTGATGTCCGCGCCCGCCTGCTTCCACATATCCAGCGCTTCGGCGTCGTCGCGAAATTCGATGCCGATCTCTTCGAGCACAATGTCGGCATTCTGCTCGATCAGCGCGATGCCTTCTTCAGAGAGCACGTCGTAGGTCGCGATATGGCGGCTGATGTAGGGCAATTGGACGCCAGGACCACCGCCTCCGCGGGCGGCGCGGCGCGCGCTGCGGCCACGGCGGCCGCTTCCTGTGGGTTCTGCTGCTGCGGACGGATCGCTCATTCGCATCCCTCGCTGATCGAAGTGTTGCCTTGGCACGGACGAGAAAATGCCCTCAATCGCGATGGAAGTCGACACTTAGAAAGCGTGCGAAAAAACAAATCTTGCGCGGTCGTTTTCCGCCGACGCTACGTCGCAATTTGACAAGCCGGAAGGCGCTCTGCGTCCTATGAGCAGCAATTCCGTTTGCCGCCTTCTGTTGGGGGAGCCGTGTCATGGCTGACGATGAAATCATCCTCTCCGAGCTCTCCGACGACGACCTCGTCGCGCAGATGCACAACGACCTCTACGATGGTCTCAAGGACGAGATCGAGGAAGGCACCCGCATCCTCCTCGCGCGCGGCTGGACGCCTTACGATGTCCTGACGAAAGCGCTCGTCGAAGGCATGCGCATCGTCGGCATCGACTTCCGCGATGGCATTCTCTTCGTGCCGGAAGTGCTCCTGTCGGCCAACGCGATGAAGGCCGGCATGGCGATCCTGCGCCCCCTCCTGGCGCAGACCGGAGCGCCAAAGCTCGGCAAGATGCTGATCGGTACGGTCAAAGGCGACATCCATGATATCGGCAAGAACCTTGTCGGCATGATGATGGAAGGTGCCGGTTTCGAGGTCATCGACATCGGCATCAATAACCCCGTGGAGAAGTACCTCGAGGCGCTCGAAGCGGAGAAGGCTGACATTCTCGGCATGTCTGCTCTGCTAACGACCACCATGCCTTACATGAAAGTTGTCATCGATGCGATGAAAGAAAAGGGCATTCGCGACGACTACATCGTTTTGGTCGGCGGCGCGCCTCTGAACGAGGAGTTCAGCAAGGCCGTTGGCGCTGACGGTTATTGCCGCGACGCCGCAGTGGCCGTGGAAACCGCTCGTGAACTCATGAGGCGAAAGCACAATCAACTCAACCAAGCTTAATGCGCGGTCATTTGCACTCGCTCGAGCGAGCCAGTGCGGCAGGGCTGGTGCGCCGTCTCTGGGAGCTATCTCCAGTGAGCGAGTCAGAAACCGATGGCAACGCAGGCCGGCTTCTGGTGATTGCTTGCGGCATGCTGGCGCGCGAGATCCTGGCGATCCGCCGTCGCGGGCAACTGCATCACGTCGACATCACGTGCATCCCGGCGCAACTCCACTTCGAGCCCGAGAAGCTTCCCGGTGCCATGCAGCGCGCTATCAGAAAAGCGAAGGCACGAGGCTATAAGACAATTCTCGCGGGGTATGGAGATTGCGGCACCGGCGGGCGGCTAGACGCAGTTCTTACCGCCGAAGGAGTTCAACGCATTTCTGGGCCCCACTGCTTCGCATTCTATCAGGGCATGGACGCCTTTGCTGCGCGCGAGGCAGACGATGTCACCTCGTTCTATTTCACCGACTTCCTGGTAAGGAACTTCCGCACCTTCTTCGTGGAGCCGCTGGGTCTCGATCGCCATCCGGAGCTAATCGACGACTACTTCGGTCACTATGAGCGCATCGTCTATCTGGCTCAAACCGATGATCCGGAGCTTGATCATAGAGCAAGGACGGCGGCCGCGTGGCTCGGCCTTGCATACGAACGCCGACTGACGGGCTACGGTGATCTCGAGGCTGCCGTAAGAGGCGCCGCGGGCCGGTCCTGACGACCTCGCCGCGACCCGTCGGACGGCGTCGTTTTTCGGCGCATTGCCGTCGTCCCGAACCACCTGCAGAAAAATCTCGGCGCCAATATCCGCGGCACGAGGAGCGATGCCATGGCCGATGCAGATCATCAAATGCATGCGCGCGGGATCGCACGCAGATGGGGCGGCGGGCGCCATCACTCGGCCGTCTCGAATGGAGAGCGTCGATGCCCAGAGCGGTGATCACAGGTGCAAAGACACCGATTGCAACGGCGGATGCCGGTCCCGTTCACTACTCCGCGGATGGCCGTAAGCGCCGCCGCCTCACCGTTCGCATCTGGTCCGTTCGTCATGCCGCATTTCTCGAAAAGCTGTATCATCTCGTCTCCCGCCTGCTTGTCGGCCTCGAGCCCCTGTTTCGTCGCATTGGCTATGATCGCGCCGAAGCCCCTGTCGCGCTGATCGAGAAAGGCGTGAAAGGATTTCTTTTCGATTGCCGCATGTGCGGACAATGCATCCTTTCATCGACGGGCATGAGCTGCCCGATGAACTGCCCTAAGCAACTGCGCAACGGCCCTTGCGGGGGCGTTCGCGCCAATGGCCATTGCGAGGTAAATGCCGATTGGCCGTGCGTCTGGGTGATGGCATGGGAAGGCTCGCGGAATATGGTTGGCGGCGAGGCGATCCTGCACATCCAACCGCCGGTCAATCAAGCGTTGCGCGAGACGTCATCCTGGCTACGCGTCATGCGGGCCTCGGCCGCCGAACGGGAGACTGCCCCGTGACCTTGTCTTCCCCCGATACCAATCCTGTCGATCCGGGATTGCCCCTTGATCCCCTGCCGGGGCACACTTCACGGGGACGGCTCGAGCGCATATTGCGCCGTGGAGAATTTGCGGTGACGGCGGAGCTGAACCCTCCCGACAGCGCAGATCCCGAGGACGTATACGACCGCGCCAAGATCTTCGATGGCTGGGTTGACGGCATCAACGCCGTCGATGCCTCGGGCGCCAATTGCCATATGAGCTCGGTCGGCATTTGCGCACTGCTAACGCGCATGGGTTATGCGCCCATCATGCAAATCGCCTGCCGCGACAAGAATCGGATCGCAATTCAGGGGGACGTGCTAGGCGCCGCCGCCATGGGCGTGCAGAACATCCTTTGCCTCACCGGCGACGGGATCCAGACCGGCGATCAGCCGCGTGCGAAGCCTGTCTTCGATCTCGATTCGATCGGGCTTCTCACCACGATCCGAACGATGCGCGACGAGCATCGCTTCCTGTCGGGTCGCAAGATCACCAATCCGCCGACGCTCTTTCTCGGCGCGGCCATCAATCCCTTCGCACCGCCGGCAGACTTCCGTGCCTTGCACTTTCGCAAGAAGATCGAGGCCGGCGCACAGTTCGTGCAGAGTCAGTACTGCTATGATGTGCCGATGCTGCGCGACTTCATGCAGCGCGTCCGCGATCTGGGCCTCGATGAAAGGTGCTTCATTCTAATTGGCGTTGGCCCGTTGGCCTCGGCCAGAACGGCGCGCTGGATGAAGAACAACGTGCCAGGCGTTCATATTCCGGACAGCGTTATCCGCCGCATTGAAGGCGCTGCCGACCAGAAGGCGGAGGGCAAGCGCCTCTGCATCGACATCATCAACGAGGTGAAGGAAATCAAGGGCGTCCGCGGCATCCACGTCATGGCCTACCGGCAGGAGGAGTACGTGGCGGAGATCGTGCACGAATCCGGCGTGCTCAAAGGGCGTAAGCCCTGGCGGTTCGAAACGAGCGCTGCGGAGTTCAGCCTCTTGCGCCGAGCCAGGCAGATCGAAGAGCACGCCAAGATCTCGCTCGAGGGCATGGCTGCAATGGCTGCGCGTTGCACACCCGATGACATTACAAGATCCGAAAACGCACCAGGTAAACTCGAGGGGAAACTTTCATGACCCGCACTATTGTCGCCTCTGCCACCCGAGAGGTCGTCATCGGCTTCGATCAGCCGTTCTGCGTCATTGGTGAGCGCATCAATCCGACCGGCCGCAAGAAGCTTGCGGCCGAGCTCGCGGCCGGAAATTTCGACACGGTGAAAAAGGACGCACTCGAGCAGGTTGCCGCGGGCGCCACGGTGCTCGACGTGAATGCCGGGGTGACGGCGGTCGATCCGAATGCGACGGAGCCGGCGCTTTTGGTGCAGACGATCGAGATTGTGCAGAGCTTGGTGGATGTGCCCATTTCGATCGACTCATCCGTCACCGCGGCGATCGAGGCGGCCCTGAAAGTCGCCAAAGGCCGGCCCCTGGTCAACTCCGTGACGGGCGAGGAGGAAAAGCTCGAGGCCATTCTGCCTCTGGTGAAAAAGTACGACGTACCGGTCGTTGCAATTTCCAATGACGAGACTGGAATCTCGATGGACCCTGACGTTCGCTTTGCTGTCGCCAAAAAGATCGTCGAGCGCGCGGCCGACTATGGCATAAAGCCGGAGGACGTCGTCGTTGATCCCCTCGTGATGCCCATCGGCGCACAAGGAGGAGCAGGCCGTCAGGTATTCCACCTGCTCCGCCGCCTGCGAGAGGAACTCAAGGTCAACACCACCTGCGGGCTTTCCAACATTTCTTTTGGTCTGCCTCATCGCCATGGCATAAACGCGGCATTCATTCCGATGGTGATCGGGGCAGGAATGACGTCGGCGATCATGAATCCGGTGCGGCCCCAGGAAATGGAAATGGTGCGCGCCGCAAACGTGCTGAACGGCGCGGACGAGAACTGCATGAACTGGATCATGGCCTATCGCGACTATCAGCCGGCCGCGCACGGAGCAGCCGCACCTGCCGCGTCTGCGGTTCCTGCCTCCGGCGGGCGTCGCGGCGGACGCGAGGCGCGCCGCGCGGCTATGGCAGCGGGCGGCGGCTCCGGCACGATCTGATCGCGGGGGCGGCTGGGGAGCGACCGCATGACCGATCCGCTCGTACTCTTCATGCCCTCCGGAAAGCGTGGCCGCTTCCCGATTGGAACACCGGTTATGGAGGCGGCCCGCCGGCTCGGCGTGCGCGTGGAAAGCGTCTGCGGTGGCCGCGGAGCGTGCGGCGCCTGCCAGATCGATGTCCACAGCGGACGCTTCGCCAAGCACGGCATCACGAGTACGAGTCGGAACCTCTCGGCGCCCGCCGCCAAAGAGCTTGAGTACGCCGAAAGGCGCAAGCTGAAGCCGGGTCGGCGCTTGTCGTGCCAAGCCACAATCCAGGGCGATCTCGTCATCGATGTTCCCCAAGACGTTACCGTCAATGCCCAGATCGTCCGCAAAGGTACCTCGGGCCGAACAATAGACCGCAGTCCGGCAATCCGCCTCTGCTACACGGAAGTTGAGGTGCCGGACATGCAGAAGCCGCGCGGCGACGCCGAGCGGCTGATTGAGGCTCTCTGCCGAGATTGGGGACTCGAGCGCCTCGGCATCGAGCCAAGCCTCCTCGCCGGACTACAGGCCACGCTCCGCAGTGGACGCTGGACAGTGACCGCCGCTATTCATGACGATCCGCAGTCGGGCCCGCCGCACATTGTTGCGCTCTGGCCGGGGCTGAAGAACGAGGCCTATGGCATTGCCTGCGATATCGGCTCCACGACAATCGCAATGCACCTTGTCTCACTCGTGTCGGGGCGCGTTGCGGCATCGGCTGGTGCGGCAAATCCTCAGATCGGCTTCGGCGAGGATCTGATGAGCCGAGTGAGCTATGTCATGATGAACCCGGGTGGGCGGACCGAATTGACCGCTGCCGTCCGCGGAGCCATCAACGATCTCATCGCTAAGGTTTGCGGCGACGCAGACGCCAGCGCAGCGGATATTCTCGATGCGGTCTTCGTCGGCAATCCCGTCATGCATCATCTGTTTCTGGGGATCGATCCGACGGAGCTCGGTGGTGCACCGTTCGCGCTTGCGGTCTCTGGGCCCATCCACGGCAGGGCCGCCGACTTCGAACTCTCGATCAATCCCAATGCGCGCCTCTATGTGCTCCCCTGCATTGCGGGGCATGTCGGCGCTGATGCCGCGGCGGCCATTCTGGCGGAAGGGCCGCACCGGCAGGACGAGATGATGCTCCTCGTCGACGTCGGTACGAATGCCGAGATCGTGCTCGGCAACCGCAATCGCGTGGTCGTCTGCTCGTCGCCAACCGGGCCCGCGTTCGAGGGCGCCGAGATATCGTCGGGTCAGCGTGCGGCGCCTGGGGCTATTGAGCGCGTGCGCATCGATCCTGCCACGCTCGAGCCGCGCTACCGCGTGATCGGCGTCGAGCCGTGGTCCGATGAGCCAGGGTTTGAGGAGGCAGCGCGGGCCTTCGGCGTGACGGGTATCTGCGGCTCGGGGATCATCGAGGTCATGGCCGAGATGTTTCTCGCCGGGCTCATCTCGGAGGATGGCATCATCAATGGCGCGCTTGCCACGCGGAGCAGCCGCGTCATTCCTCACGGCCGGACGTTCTCCTACGTCCTCAGAGCAGGAGAGCCGGTGATCAGCGTAACGCAAGCCGACGTCCGGGCCGTTCAACTTGCTAAGGCCGCGCTTTATGCTGGAGTCAAGCTCTTAATGCAGAAGCAGGGTGTAACAGCGGTCGATCGGATCCACCTTGCGGGAGCATTTGGCTCCTTCATCGATGCCAGATACGCGATGGTGCTGGGTCTCATTCCCGATTGTGCGTTGGATTGCGTGGCCTCGGTCGGAAACGCGGCGGGTGAGGGAGCGCTGATGGCGCTGCTTAACCGGGACTATCGCCGCGAGATTGAGGATGAGGTGCGCCGCATCGAGAAGATCGAGACGGCTTTGGCCCCGGATTTCCAATCCTTCTTCGTCGAAGCCATGGCGCTGCCGAACAAGACCGATGCGTTCCCGAAACTCGCCGCAGCGATGGGGCTGCCCGAGCGAACGGCTTCTTCGAGACGCCGCACAGCCACTGGCAGACCAGGACCTTGATCGCCGTCCTCCGCCTCACCAGCGCAAGAGGCGGGATCCGACCACTGCACCCAGCACGCCCATCAGGATGAAGCTGATCGTATACCAGAGGGCTACAAACAGCGGACTATCGTCCGTGCAATGGCTCGCATAGAGGGTTGCAGCGATGCCGGCGGAGAGGAGACCGCCAACCGCTCCGGCGACGACGGGATTTGAAGGCGCGCCAGATTTCAGAGCGTAGAGAACGGCTGCAAACGGCGCCAGCGACAAAAGCGGAATGACCTCCAAGCAATAGAACGAGTTGTGACCCATCATGCGGGCCTCCCATTCGCCGGCCGGAAGCATCATCAGCTCAAAGAATATGCCGGCGAGCAAGAGCACCGGGGCGAGGGCGAGCCACCAAAGCTGCCTTCGCGCATCGAAATCGGGTCGTGACAGGCCGCGGACAAGCAGAAAGGCTGGAACGGCCACGCTGAGCGTCAGCACGAACTTGAACATGAAGCGGATCGACGTCGATGCCGTCTCGGAAAAATCGGGACGCAGACCGAAGGTGAACAGAAAAAGCGCCAACGACACCGCGGCACCGGCCGCAACCGCGGTAGCCAACGTTCGCGCAATCGGCGGTTCGACGCTCTTGGCGTCGGCGGCGAGTGCGTTGATCAGGTCGTCGGTCTTCATGTCTTCTTCTCTTGATAGATGTCAGCGAGCGCCTTGAGACTCCGGTGCAGGGCCACACGCACGGCGACCTCGGTCATGCCAAGGCGGTCGGCAACCTCGCGCGCCGAATGCCCGTCGATGCTGATCGACTGGACTATGTCGCGGTTGCGCTCGGACAGGCCGTTGAGGATGCGTGTGACGTCATGTGCGTCGATGACAGGCTGCTGATCTTCACCCTCGATGTCGAATTGCGTCAGATCGACTGCGACCTCGGGGCGGCGGCCGCGCCGGCGCAGGTCATCTATCATCTTGTTCCGCGCGATCGCGAGGACCCACGGGCCAAGCGGCATCAAGGTATCCCAGGTATGCCGTTTCAGGTGAATTGCAAGGAGCACGTCCTGCACCACATCCTCAACGTCGTCCCGGGCGACGCCGACGCCTGCAAGGCCGCGTCGGACGACGCCTCTCAACACTTTGGAAAGATCAGCAAGAAGCCGGCGATAGGCCGCCTCATCGCCCGCAATCGCGGCGCGCATCAGCTCCGACCACTCCGCCTCTCGAGCCTTCCGGTCCAAATCACGCCTTTCAGGATGTTTCGCCGGCGGCGAACAAAATGTTACGTGGGGCGACACTTTGAATGGGACATCACGCAGAGGTCGCGATCACAGTTCCAAGAGCCGTTCCAAGAGCCGCATATGGCAGAGAGGCATCGGGGTCCGCAAGATGGGAGGCTGCGGGCAGTATCCAGAGGAGGTCGGGACGGACAGCCCGAAGGGCGATCACGCTTAGGGTAGCCAGACCCAGAGGATTGCGACGTAGGTCAGCCCGTGTAGCAGCTGATCGGTACCGAGGGCCCACCAGAACGGTGCATCACGGGTGGTCAGGCCGCGGCGGCGGATGACTTGTTCTTTCGCCCAGTCAATGTGGTAGTGAACAGCGAACTCAACGAGGAGGATCATTAGGGCGAGGCCGGCGCTGCCGCCGGGGAAGAGCCAAAAAAGGGGGGCCGTCAAAACGATATGGGTCAAAGCGTGGGTGATACCACCCATTGCGCCGTAGGTGCCCTTTTGGCGCCATTGGCTTTCGGTCTGGAGGTAGAAATCGGCTACAGCATGTTTCACGAGCAGGTACGTGACCGCAGCGAGCGTGGCGTGTACGGGCGTCATGACATATCCATCGCTGCACTGCGGACGGGCCCGGCTATCGCTGGCGGATGCCCGGACTCGCATCATGCGGTTTCTAGCTTCCCCAACCATTAATACCAGCAGCACAACAGAGAATTCCAGGCTGTCACCTGGGGAACAGCCCACGCGATGAGCCAGCGGGGCGAGCACGAGGGCACGCTGAGCGTTAACGCGACCGGGGCGACGCGCTTCGTCCGCGCCGTGGGCAAATTTCTCGGGCGAATGGGGTCTCTAGACGGGGAACTCGTTTCCGGCCCGCCGTCAGCGGAGCGGTTTCAAATGGCCATGGCAAATTCTATCATGGCACATGCCGGCGGCTCTTGGTGCCGGAGGCGGGTTCGGCGCCACCTTGCTTAGCTCGGGGCTGAGTCCGGGGGAGAAAGACGTGTCAAAGGCTCTTTATTCCGGCCGACGCGTACACTGGATGCCGCTCGAGGTGGCGTGGAGGCAGCCGACGAGTGCCGTCACGCACTGCTGCGCGTCGATGGTCAAGG
>Ga0272446_1002802_pt1 | contig 23057 bp, 19 predicted proteins | sample YNPCB0061_FD_194587 | JGI IMG/M metagenome (GOLD analysis project Ga0272446, IMG submission 194587) | Hot spring microbial mat communities from Yellowstone National Park, WY, United States - YNP-CB-006-1 | ecosystem: Environmental > Aquatic > Thermal springs > Hot (42-90C) > Sediment | place... | reverse complement strand
CACCACCCGCTCCATCTCCCCGAGAAAGCGGTCGCGCCGCGTGGTCTTGCGCTTGGCCTCGTACTCGGCCTGGGCGAAGGAGATCTGCTGGGGCATGCGGGGCTCCACGGCACCGGTTGGCATGGCCGGCATTCTACTACTCTGGCCCTGTCGATACCGCCGAATATTTCAGCGTTTCCCTAATTCTAAGGGGAAGCCGCTTGGTCAGGCCGTCAGTGCGTTGCCACGACGGCGCTGCCGCAGCCGGCAATATCTGGGAAAGCAACGTCGTCGCGCTCGATTACCGGGCCGGCACAAACAGGGTGGGGAACAAGGTGTGAACAACTTGCATCTGGGTGAAGTTCGGGTCCTCGGGGCCGCAACTGCGAGTCTGGACGAGGCAAATTCGGCCAAGGACGACGGCGAGATCAAAGCGGCCAAAGTCGAACCCGCACTGCCGTTGCGCGGCAGCATCGACAGTTGCGCCGGCGGCTTCGTGACGGGTTGGGCCTACAACCCCAACACCGTCAACCGTCCGGTCGAAGTGGCCATCTATGACGGTCAGGAAATGGTGGGCGAGGGCGTGGCCGATGCCTATCGCTCCGACCTGTTCGAAGCCCGCATTGGCGACGGCCGCTGCAGCTTCAGCATCCATCTGCTGAAATCACTGTACGATGGCCATCTGCACGAACTGGTCCTGGTGGATCGCGCCACATCCCTGCCGATCAAGGGCGCCAGCCTGGCCGTCCAGGTCGACAGGGCCTGGAACGTGCACATCGACGGCTTCGACGGCGTCGCCCTCTGCGGGGCGTTCAGCCCCGAGATCGACCCGCCCGATTCGGTGAACTACCGCATCGTCGTCGATGGCCAGCTGGCCGATACCGGAACGGCCTGGCGTGACGGGCTGAGCAATCGATATCCCTTCCACTGCGCACTCGATCGCCGCTACTTCGACGGCATGGCCCATGTCATTTCCGTGGTGGTGGCCGACCAGTCCAGCGGCGAGGGTAACTACATCGACATCCTCCGGCCGCAACTGACGCCCTGGCACTACCTGGCGGGCGCCCCCGGCGTGGTCGAGCAGCTCGCCAACGGCGGCCTGCCGGCCATGGTCACCCGCCGCCTGTCCAGCTTCAAGGCCCGCATCGAGGCCGCCGTGGCCAGGGGCGAGGCCATCGACCTGCAAAACGTGCTGACCGCGCTCAGCGTACTCAACGAAGGCTACGAGCACCGCCGTAAATTCCCCCACCTCAGCCTGCCCAAAGCGGCCGAGCCCGAGGTGTCCATCATCATCCCGGTGCACAACAAGTTCGAGCTGACCTACCACTGCATCGCCTCGCTCATCCTGAGCGAAAACCGCTGCAGCTATGAGGTCATCGTGGTGGACGACTGTTCCACCGACCAGACCACCGAACTCGCCGACATCGTCGACAACGTCCGCATCATCGTCAACACCGAGAATCTCGGCTTCCTGCGCAACTGCAATAAGGCGGCCCTGGCCGCCAAGGGCCAGTACGTCGTGCTGCTGAACAACGACACCGAGGTCTGCAACCGCTGGCTGGACGAAATGCTCGACGTCTTCCGGCGCTATGACCGCGTCGGCGCCGTGGGCTCCAAGCTCATCTACCCAGACGGCAAGCTGCAGGAAGCCGGCGGCATCGTCTGGGACAACGGCCAGCCCTGGAACCTGGGCCGCAACGGCAACCCGCACGACCCGCAGTGGAGCTACACGCGCCAGGTCGACTACATCTCCGGCGCCGCACTCATGCTGCCCAAGACCGTCTGGGACGAAGTGGGCGGCCTCAGCGACGAATTCGCCCCGGCCTACTATGAGGACACCGACCTGGCCTTCAAGGTGCGCGAGGCCGGCTACCGCACCGTGTACTGCCCGCATTCCGAGGTCATCCACTTCGAAGGCATGAGCCACGGCCGCGACACCTCCAGTGGATTCAAGAAGTACCAGGACATCAACGCTCCGAAGTTCCTCGCCAAATGGGCCCACGCCTACAACTACAACGGCCAGGTGGGCCGCGACTTGTGGCGCAACAAGGACCGCGGCGTGCGCTTCCGCGCCCTGGTCATCGACTACGCCACGCCGCAGCCCGACAAGGACGCCGGCTCCTATGCCGCCGTGCAGGAAATGCGCCTGCTCCAGGCCCACGGCTTCAAGCTCACCTTCGTGCCGGAAAACCTGGCGCACTTCGGCAAGTACACCGCCGACCTGCAGAAGATGGGCATCGAGTGCATTCACGCTCCGTTCTACCTCTCGGTACAAGACTTCTTCAAGCAGCGCGGGCACGAGTTCGACCTGGTCTTCATCACCCGCTATAACGTCGCCGAGCGCCACCTGGAGCACGTCCGCCAGTTCACCAAGGCCAAGGTGCTCTTCAACAACGCCGACCTGCATTTCCTGCGCGAGCTGCGCACCGAGCTGGCCAAAGGCAACAAGGAACTGTCCGGCCCCCTAGCCACCCGCGAGCGCGAGCTGGGCGTCATCCGCCAGGTCGACGCCGTGCTCTCCTACAACGAGGCCGAGCACGCCGTCATCGCCTCGCACACCCTGCAAGACGAAAACATCTTCAAGTGCCCCTGGGTGCTCGACATCAAGGGCCACCAAACCCCGTTCAAGCAACGCGAAGGCATCGCCTTCCTGGGCAGCTATCGCCACCCGCCCAACGTCGAGGCGGTCGAGTTCTTCGTCGAGAAGGTCATGCCCCTGCTGCGCGCCAAGGGCCAGAAGATCCGCTTCCACATCTACGGCAGCAACCCGCCGGCGGAATTCAAGCGCTTCGAGTCGGACGACGTCATCCTCGAAGGCTACGTCGAGAGCCTGGATGCCGTGTTCGAGACCTGCCGCCTGTTCGTCGCGCCCGTGCTGTCCGGCGCCGGCATCAAGGGCAAGGTGCTCGAAGCCATGGCCTACGGCGTGCCCTCGGTGCTGTCGCCCATCGCCGCCGAGGCCACCGGCCTCAGCAACGGCATCAGCACCCTGATCGCCGAAACCCCGGAAGAATGGGCCGATGCGATCGCCAAGCTGTACGACGACCCGAAGCAATGGGCGGCCCTGTCCGGCAACGCGCTTACCCTGGCGAGCAGCAACTACTCCTTCGAAACCGGCTGGAAACTCATGGGCAAGGCCCTGGCGCACCTGGGCTTCTACGGCGGCAAGATGGACACCTTCATGGTCCCCAAACAGACCTGACCAACACGCCATCTCCCCAGGCGGGGCGGGGCAAGATCAAAACCCCGAAACCGACAAATCCCAGGGCGGAGTGCAAACTGTAGGGACGAGCAAACATCAGTGCAGTCAACAAACCTTCTGAGAGGTCAGCAATGCAACAACTAGCAAGCGTATTCGTCGATGGAATCCAAACCCTGGGTGTGCACAACAATGTTGTGCGCCTTCAACTCATGCAATTGCAGGCCGACGGAAAGCCCCGGCCCGAGATGCAGTTGATGATTCCGGTTGTCATCCTTAGGCAGGTGGTGGATGCTTTACAAAAGGTGGTGCGCTGAGCTGCAAACGCCTATCCCATTTCCAATGAAAGCCCTCCCTTCGGTGCGCGGGAGGGCGCCTTACAGGCCGGTTCTTCCCAGCCGTGGACCGGGTACGCCCGGCAATTAAGCTATCGGCGAGCGCAGCGTGGGCCGCGCGAGGAGCATGTTGGACTTAGATTTCCGACATGCTCCTACGCAAGGCGGATGAGGCGGAGCAGCGAGTGATTGAACAGGTGCGGCGACTCGGCCAAGAGGTGCTGGAGGGCTGGGCCAATGAGCAAGTCAGCAGACGCTCCGACGCCTTGGATCGAACGTCAGGGGTCTGGCGGGAGGGTCAAAAAAACTCTGCTGGCTCCGTACCTTCGGCGATATCGAAGGAGGTGAGCCGCAGTCTCGGGAGGGGACGCAGCGGCGGCGCCCCTTCGCGCAGAGTGCCGAAGTGCATCCCCGCGGCTGCTCGCGGCCGTTGCAGCGGGTGGTAACGGACCTGGGGGCGGACCTGCCGTTTGCGCAGGCGGCGGGCAAACTGCAAGAGCATTATGGCGTGATCTTGTCGCCGAGCACGATCCGCCAAGTGAGCGAAGGGCACGCTCGCGCGCTGATCGGGGACGCCGACGCTGAACCCGTGTGGCCGACCCAGGCGGGGGCGGCGATGGTGATTGCGCACGTCGACGGCGGCATGGTGCCACTGGTCGAGGTCGATCTGGACCGCCCGGACTGTCGGCGCGTGAAGCGGTTGCTGTGGAAGGAGGCCAAGCTGAGTTTGGCGCACGCGCACGGCAGCACGACGCGGGTCTGCGGTGAGACCCTGGGCGGTGGTGTCGAGGTTGCCTGGCAGCAGTTATTGGCGCGGTGTGGATCGCCGATTAGGTCGCGACGCGCTTCGGCACCCAGGGCTCTTACACGGTGGACGTCTTCCATGTCTGTGATTATCTCGCCGCGGCGGCCAAGGGTTGTGCACCCGATGACCCCAAGACTTGCTTGGGGGGTCCAGAAAAAACGCATGAAAAACAATGACGGTGCCTCGGTCTTGGCGGCGCTGGGTGCGGCACTGGAGCCTGCGACCGTATCCGATGCGGACGCCCGGGTACGGGCCTGTCATCGCTATCTGAGCAACCGGCTTGATCAACTGGACTACCAAGGGGCCCTCGCCCGGGGCTTGCCCATCGGCTCTGGCGAAATCGAAAATCCCCACTGCTATGTGGTCCAACAACGCCTCAAGCGCGCAGGCGCCTGGTGGATACCGGACAATGCCGAGGCCATGCTCGCGTTGCGCGTCACTCGGACAAACGGGCGGTGGTCGGCGTACTGGCAGAATGATCTTAAGCAAGCGGCGTGACAGTTCCGACGACGACATCAGTTTGGATCGCACCCGGGTCCCGGAGCGTCGCGTCGTCTGCGCCCGGCAGTGGCTGCACTGCCGGTACCAGCGCCCCTCGACCAGGAAACGGGTGTGGGTCTGTCCAGCGCACTGCGGGCAGATGAAGCCCTCGGGCTAGCGCCACTGCAACGGCGCTGCCTCGCACTGCGCCTCGGTGCCGTACTGTTCATGGAACTCGCTCAGGGACAGGTCACGTTGGAACTGGATGAGATGCTGGGCCATCGCCAACTCCTCGCCTGGGGGTGTGGCGAGCATTGTCCGCCCCGGGGTGGCTCAACCCGTGAGCCCGTCAGCTAAGTTTCGGCGCTAACGCCCATGAAGGTGTGCCGCCACCCCGGAACATGAAAGATACTGCGCGGGAGACGGCGGAGACAGGTCGATCAAGTGATTTGGAGATTCGATCCCGACTGCTAACGTGACCGGCCATCGCTGCTTCGTACCCCGGAATGGCTCGTTTGAGACCGCACGGTAATCGGACCCGGGCGCCTTGCGCCCGAGGTGGATTCTGCGATGGCATCCGGCGTCTCCCGGTTCAACATCCGTACCTGGGAGGAAGGTCATGGAGCTTACGCCGCTGTATCGTTGTGTTGCCGCGTTGGACGTTCATCAGGCCAAGCTCACGGTCTGCATCCTGCATGAGGAGGCGGGTGGAGAGCTGAGGGTCGAGTTGCTGCTTAGGAAGTACGGGTACATCCCCGCTTGAGGGTCGCGACCGTTTCGCTACCATCGGGCCTTCAAGGCCCAGGGGTTGGTTTGTCTCCCGCGCGGGTATCTTTCACGGTAATCACCTTTAAATATTTTCTGTCTGCGATCGAGGACTGGCATCGTGAAGCTCAGCGTCGAGGAGTTCCGTCACTGGCAGCACCGCTCCATCACCCTGTTGGGCATGTCCGGCGTGGGCAAGACCTACCTGTCGGCCCTCCTACGCCGGCACGACTGGTTCCACTACTCCGGTGACTACCGCATCGGCACGCGCTACCTGGACGAGCACATCCTAGACCTGATCAAAGGCCAGGCGATGCAGGTCCCGTTTCTCAGGGATCTGCTGCGGCGCGACTGGATCTTCATCCGCAACAACATCAAGGTCAACGACCTGGGTCCGGTTCTGAGCTTCGTTGGCAAGCTTGGTAACCCGGACTTGGGCGGGCTGGCGATGGAGGAGTTCAGCCGCCGCCAGTCCCTGTACCGCCAGGGCGAGATCGCGGCCATGATGGATGTCCCGGCCTTCATCCGCAAGGCTCAGCAAATCTACGGCTACAACCAGTTTGTCAATGACGTGGGCGGCAGTCTGTGCGAGCTTGAGGAGCCCGCGGTGATCGATGTGTTGGCGCGTCACACCCTGATCCTGTACATCCAGGTTCCCCCGGAGGATGAGATCAAGCTGATCCGGCGTGCCCAAGCCGACCCAAAGCCGCTGTACTACCGTCCGGCATTCCTCGGTGCGGCGGTGAGGGATTATCTGCAGGAGCAGGGACTCGAATACATCGCCGAGATCGATCCGGATGCGTTTACCCGCTGGGTCTTTCCGCGCCTCTTTCACTCCCGTGTGCCGCGCTATGAGGCCATCGCCCGACCATACGGCTATACGGTCGTGTCAACCGAGGTTGCGCAGGTGCGCGACGAGAGGGATTTCCTCGACCTTCTGGAGGCGGCCATCGCCCGTAAGGAGGCCGAGCAGGGGGTCGGCTCCGGCAAGGACACCTAGGGAAGCGCTGATTTATTGCGCTTCCCGTGCGGGCCAGGGATGGCCCGCCCGTTTCGAGGGCCTTAAGCCCTTGAAACGGAAGCGTCCCGCGACTCGCGCGTCGCGGGACGCGAGCGGATCAAATGCCGGGAGGGCATTTGATCAGCGTCTCCCGAGGGGCCGGCGCGCAAGTCCAAACCACCCGCGCCCTGGCGCCACCCGGCGGCCTGCAGCGCCTGATCGATCAGGGGATACCTCATGCCCATCGTCGCCCACACCGACCTCCCGACCTTTCAGCGTCTGCGCGATGAGGGTCAGAACATTCTGGACCCGGATCGTGCCCGGCATCAGGATATTCGCGAGCTGCACATCGGGCTGCTCAACATGATGCCGGATGCCGCGCTGGCGGCCACCGAGCGGCAGTTTTTTCGTCTGGTGGGGGAAAGCAACCCCATTGCCCAATTCTATGTGCACCCGTTTACGCTCGAGGGACTGGAGCGTTCAGCGCAGGCGCGGGCCTACATCGAACGCTACTACGAGCCCTTCGAGCAGATCCGTGAGCAGGGATTGGATGCCTTGATCGTCACCGGCGCCAATGTGACCCATCCGGACCTCTCTCAGGAGCCGTTCTGGGAACCCCTCATCGAGGTCATTGCCTGGGCGGCCCAGGAGGTGACCTCCACCCTCTGCTCCTGTCTCGCCACCCACGCGGTGCTGCAATTTCAGTATGGACAGCATCGCTATCCGTTGCCCGAGAAGCGCTGGGGCGTCTACCCGCACCGGGTCGTGGACCGTACCCACCCCCTGGTGCATGACGTCAACACCCTGTTCGACGTGCCTCACTCGCGCTTCAACGAGATTGGCCGGCACCAGTTCGACGCCGCCGGGCTTTGGGTCCTGGCGGAGAGCGCTGAGGCCGGAGTGCACCTGGCGGTGAGCGCGGACGGGTTTCGGCAGGTCTTCTTCCAGGGTCACCCCGAGTACGACACCATTTCGTTGCTCAAGGAGTACCGGCGAGAGGTGAGGCGGTTTGCCTCCGGAGAGCGTCCGGACTATCCGCCCTTCCCGGAGAACTACATCGATCGCAAGCACCGGGCCATCTTGGACGAGCACCGAGCCCGCGTGGTGGCCGCCCTGAGCCAGGGGCGGGAGCAGCCCCCCTTCCCGGAGGCGTACATCGCGCGCTCCCTCGATAATACCTGGCACGACACGGCCGAGGGCGTGTTAGGCAACTGGATGGGCCTCATCTACCAAGTCACCAACCAAAGCCGCAAGCTTCCCTTCATGGAGGGGATAGACCCTGGGGACCCCCTGGGGCTCAGGCGCCGGTGAGTCGGGCGCCGTCCGGCCTGCAGCCGGGCTGGACCGTGGTTGTCAGCGCAACTGCGTCTTATTGGATACAGACTTGGGGCCTTGGACAGGTTTTTTTCCCGGCTCTGGTGCGAGACACGAGCGGCTAGTCTCAGGGGAACATTGGGAAAGCCGTTACGCATGCGCAGCAAGACTTCTCGAACTGTAAAGAAAATACTGTTTCAAATTTGCAGCATCCGTGATTCTGTTCCATACTTAGTTTAAGTCGACGGCATGGGTGGCCGCCGACTGTTGTAGAGTCACCACAGAGGCGATCACCAGGTCATCGAGACAGCGGTCATGTTCGAGTCAAAAGCAAAAGTCATCAGCTACAAATGGGATCCGGCGTCGGAGACCGGATATCGGTTGCGGTTCGATCCGCGTCTCGCCCAACTGAACGGGCAAACGCCCTTCCGCGTGGAAGATTGGGTCCACCACATCGTCAACAATGAGTGGGGCTGCGAGACCCTGGATCAGGCGCTCAGTGTGCTCAGCGACCTTTTCAGTCTGGACGTCGGTGAAGAGCGCCGCCGCATCCAGGGCTGGCTGCCCCAGCCCGTCCAATAGTCTCGCTGACGGTTGGGACACACCGAAGGGGTCCTGCCGGGCGCGTCCGCCTGATGGGACCTAGGGGTGCCCCCCAGGTCCCGCGGGTCATAGATAGCGGGGGCTCGGGACCTGTGTCCCGGTGGTTGCGCTTCGCTATACTGGCTAGGTCGAATGGTCGAGCCAGTGGACATGCGCCCTACCGTTAGCTGTCAGCCACACCTGCGACGCCTGCTTCTCGGCGTCGCCCTGATTGCCATCGCAGCGCTCGCGAACTCGGCGCTGGCCCTGGAGGGCCCGCAGGAGGTCGTGCAGCGCGTGTCAAGCCGCCTCATGGAGGTGCTGCGACAGGATCGCAGCCGACTGAGCACCGACCAGGGCTACGTGCATCGCCTGGTCGACGAGCTTTTCCTACCGAATGTGGACTTCGACCGGGTCTCGGGTCTGGTGCTGGGCCCGTTCTGGCCCGCCGCGACCGAGGAGCAGCGCCAGGAGTTTCGACGCGAGTTCAAAGAGATGTTGATCCGCACCTATACCTCGGCGCTGGATAAGCTCGGTGAGTGGGAGATCCAGTATCCTCCTGTGCACCAGGAGCCTGGGGATCGGGAGCTGTCCGTTCCCACGCAGATCCTGCGACCCGGGGCCGCGCCGGTCGAGGTCAGCTACCGTATGGCTTTCGATGGGGCACGGTGGCGGGCCTATGACGTGTCGGTCGAGGGCGTCAGCCTGTTGACCAATTACCGCTCGACCTTTGTCCGCATGGCGCGGCAGAAGGGGCTCGATGGCCTGATTCGGGACCTGGCACAGCGCAACGCGGCACGCGCTGCCGTCGGGGGCTGAGGCCGGGGGCGGCGCGTCCGGTTGCGGGGCTCCGGTGGCTAGGCTCCGCCGCCCTCGGCGATCCAATCCCGAGGCACCAGGTAGCGCTCGTACAGCTTGGCCTCTGGGCTTCCCACCTCTGGACTCCAGTCGTAGCGCCAACTCACCTCCGGCGGGAGGGACATCAGGATGGATTCCGCGCGCCCCCCAGATTGAAGTCCAAACAGGGTGCCGCGGTCGTAGACGAGGTTGAACTCCACATAGCGCCCGCGGCGCAGCTTTTGGAAGGCACGCTCGCGCTCACCGTAGGGTGTCGCCTTGCGCCGGGCGACGATGGGCTGGTAGGCCGGTGCGTAGTGATCGCCGACGCTGCGCATCAGGGCAAAGCAGCGCTCGAATCCGCCTTCGTTGAGATCGTCGAAGAAGAGACCGCCGATGCCGCGGGGCTCGTTTCGGTGCCGCAGAAAGAAGTAGTCGTCGCACCACTGCTTGAGCCGCGGATAGACGGTCTCCCCAAAGGGGGCGCAGGCGGCCTGGGCGGTGCGGTGCCAGTGGACGGCATCCTCGTCGAAGCCATAGTACGGGGTGAGGTCGAAGCCGCCGCCAAACCACCAGACCGGGTCGGCGTCCTCCCGCTCGGCGAGGAAGTAGCGCACATTGGCGTGAGAGGTGGGGACATAGGGGTTGGCTGGGTGCATGACCAGCGACACCCCCATGGCCTGGAAGCGGCGCCCTGCCAGCTCCGGCCTGTGGGCGGTGGCGGAGGGCGGGAGGTTCTCGCCGAAGACGTGGGAAAAGTTGATCCCCCCCTTCTCGAACACGGCGCCACCCTCCATGACCCGGGTGCGGCCGCCGCCGCCTCCAGGGCGCTCCCAGGCATCCTCGCGGAAGGCCGCGGCGCCGTCTTCGGCTGCCAGGGCTGCGCAGATCCGGTCCTGGAGGTCAAGCAGGTAACGCATGACGGCCTGGGTGTCGGGTTGCTCGCTCATGCGCTCGCGTGCCTCCGGCGGGTGGCTGGGCTCAGGGGGCGGGTCGGGGACGCGCGGATGTTAACCCAAAGTCGGTCGCCCGAGGACCCGGCTTTGGTTCAGCAAGCCCTTAGGCGGCGGCTTGGGGGGCATCGGGGTGGAGGTGTACGGCGAGCCAGAGGCAGGGGGGCTCCAACGAGGTCTGCAGCAGCCGGTGCGGCGTATGGGCGGGGATGAACAGGTGGTCGCCGGGGCCTAAGTCCAGGGTCTCTCCGGCGATGTCCAGGGTGGCGTAGCCCTGAAGGAGGAGGACCCATTCATCCTGAGTCTGGTCGTAGGTGGTCGGCGGCGGGTGGCCGCTGCTGATGATGCGCTCGATCACCAGGTTGCGGTGCCGGAGCAGATCCTCGGTCACCTCACCAGTGGTCGGTTGCGGCAGCCGCTGGAACAGGTTCGCCGCACTCACGCTGGAGCACCGCCGGCCGGGCGCCGGTTGTTTGGGGCTCGCGTTGGTGGCCAGACCGAGCTCAGACCCGTCTTGCCCGATGGGTGCGCTTGGGCCGGCCTGAGCGCCTGGGCTCAGGCCATCGCCTTGATATGGGCGTTGAGACGGCTCTTGTGCCGCGCCGCCTTGTTCTTGTGGATCAGGCCGGATTGCGCCGCCCCGTCGATGACCGGCACGGCCTCTTGATAGGCGCTCGCGGCCCCTTCCTTGTCCCCCGCGGCGATCAGCTTCAGCACCTTCTTCACATAGGTGCGGAACATGCTCCGGCGGGAGGCGTTGTGCTGGCGGCGCACCTCGGCCTGGCGGGCGCGCTTGCGGGCTTGAGCAGAATTGGCCAAGGGTGATCTCCTGGAACCTGGGTATAACAGCGCATGTGCGTGGAAGACCGCGCATTTTGGTCATGTGGTGCCAGGTTGTCAATCGTGGTCCGACGGAGCGGACACGCCCGGTTTGGCCAGCCACGGGGGGATTGGACGAGCCGGCGCAGGCGCACCGGCCAGAGACCAGGGAGGACCTCGCGGACAGGTGCCTCGCCCGACGGTTCGATGGCTCCTGCGGTGGCTCTCCGCAAACCGGCGATTCAGGGGTCTGCGGCAGATCAGCTTTCCTTTTCTACGCCGACACCAATCTCGTCGAGTCGGCGCAAGTCGGCGGCGATGCCCGCCGCGGATCCCGCTTCGGTCTCGGGGTCGTCAGGTCTGCCCAGGTCCTCGCCCATGAGCAGCTCCCTCTGGACCAGGAAGGACTGCCTGAGCTCGCCCAGGGCGGCCTCGCGCCAGGTCTGCAGGCGGCGGCTATGGGCCCGGAAGACGTCGGCGAGGCGGTGGTCCAATCCCGCTGCGCGCATCTGCTCCCGCAGCGTCCGCCGCAGGGCGGTCGCTCCAGCCAAGGCCAGCAGAGGTGGACGGTGGGCGACAATTGGCGGCAGGGCCCCCGACGCGTCCAGGACTGGCAGGCCAGACGCCCGCGGCAGGTCCGCTGCGACCGCACCGGCCGCCTCGGATAGGGCCGCCTGCGCCAGGGCGCGCAGCTCGCCGAGCTGGCGAGCCGCAGCGGAGGCTGCAACGCCCGCCCGGGCCTGGGCCATCGACTCGACGAGGGGCGTTGCGTCGAGCTCGCGCGTGTGGCTCTCGTGCCAGATCAGCGCCGCATTGTGCGCAGCCTGGTCCAGGGCCGCGCTGGCCAAGCTGGCGAGGGCCAGGACCTCCTCAGGCGGCGTCCGCCTTGCCTGATCCAGGCGGGACAGTGCCTCGCCCAGCACCTGCGCGGCCTGCCGGCGGCGGGCTGAGGCCAACGCCGGGGCACCACCGGTTGTGGTCGCCAGACGCCGGGCCAGGGTCGCCCGAACCGCATCGCGGAGCAAGGCGCATTTTCGCGCCAGGGCCTCTGCCGCCAGGCGCTGGCCGTCCGCCAGTCGCGGCCGCAGGACGGACTCGAGCCAGTGCTCGGTCAGCGCCGAGGCCTCGGGCCGCGCGCTCACCGGATGGACCGGGACCGTGGCACCCAGGCGCTCGGCCAGGCGCCGGCGGATGAAGTCCAGGGACTGCTCGAGGTCCTGCCCAGTGAGGAGATCGGCCTTCGCCAGCAGGACCTGCGCCCCGGCGCCGGTATGGTGCAGGGCGTCCACAAGTTGCACGTCGGCGTCGGTCAGGGTCGCCGCTGCGTCCACCAGCACCAGCCCTAGGTCGCAGCGGGGGAGATAGGCGAGGGCTTCCGCACCCGCCGGGTCCTCCACTACCCCGACGACTGAGCCAAGGCCCGGCGTGTCCACGAAGGCGATGCCGTCGCGCAGCAAGGGTGCGGGGAGACGTACGGCGAGGCGCGTCACATGGCGCGCATTGCCGGGGTTCTCCTGGGCGCTGACGAATTCGCCCAGGCGGGCCAGGTCGAAATCCTGCGGGCTTGCATCCATGAATTCCACATGGCCCAGCGGCGGTTCTCCATACACGAGGCGCACCGGGATCTCGGTGACCGGCGTCACCCCGACCGGCAGGACGCTGGTGTCGAGCAGGCGGTTGAGCAGGGACGATTTTCCCGCCTTGACTCGGCCGAAGACGGCCACCTCCAGACCCGGAGCGGCCAGGCGCTCGGCGAGTTGCGCGAGGGCGGGGCGAAACCCGATCAGGCCGTGTGTCGCGACCACCCGCTCCAGCTCCGCCAGGGCGTCCGCATTGGCCCCGTGGATGCCGATGCGCCGCAGCCGGGCAGCCAGGGCATCGCCTGGACCCTGGGCGAGGTATGCCTCCATCTGGTCCAACCAGCCCGAACACTCCGCCGCCGCCGTGCGCAGCTCGCGGGCATCCTCGTCGACGACGGTGCCGTAGCCGGCCAGGATCTTCGGTTCCAGGTCCGCCACGGCGACCCGGGCCGTCATCAACAGGGTGCGCGCCGACCAGACGCCACTGACATCCGGGGCAGGCACCGCCACCCCGAGACGTTCCAGCGAGCCGCGCATGGCCGAGCGCAGCCGGCGGCTGTAGTCCGCGTTGCATTGCCGCTGGACGGGTGCGGCGTCGGCACGCCACGGCGGGAACAGCCGGTCCTCGGCCGCGGGAGCGAGTCGCAGATCGGCCTCCGCGAGGAGCTCGTCGATGCGGCGCATGGAGGCCATCAGGTGGCGACGTTGCGCTTCATTCATGCTCGAAACAGCGGCTCGGCCGCACATGAACGCAAATAAGCCCGAATCATTGGTGCTTACAACCAGTCCCGGTTCCCCTGGCAGGCAACCTGGCGAACCGACAACACTGACGGAGTCATGCGTAACAGCTGCAGCCGCGTGCCGTACCGTTCGGCGAAGTCCTGGGCCATGTGGCAGCCGGCCCGGAGTGTTCGGATCATGGGTACCCCGCCCGGTCAGGGGGTAGGGGCCGCGCAGGGCCGATCAGGGGACAGGCCAAGTTCTGGACCGCTCTCCTTGGTGCGGCCACCGCGCCCCGTCCGCCCTGCGGCTGGAGGCTCGCATCCCTGTCAGGTGCGCAGCGCGGCTTCCAGCGCGGCGATGCGCTCCAGCGCGTGAGCCAGCTCCTGCTGCCTGGCGGCGGCCTGCGCCTCGCCGCGCAGGCGCAGCGCCCGGCCTTGGTCGATGGCGGACTCGATGCCGGCGATGGTGGCCTCGATGCGGTCCAGCATCTCGCCGCGGAATTCGCTCACGCTGCGCTTGATACGCTCGTCGAAGTCGTGCCGCAGCCGGCCCGCCTGAAGGTCGACGAGATCCGCCGCCCGCCTGCGTGCCTGGCGCAGGAGCATCGGGTGCCCGATGAACCCTGGCAGGAGCCGCATGAGGCCGTTGGTCAGGGTCAGCAGGGCTGGAGGCTCCTCCCACAGCTTGTAGTAAAAGTCCGACGGGTGCCGCCACAGGGAGCCGGCGCTCTCCGCCGCGAAGGGGATGGAGAACAGTTCAGCGGAGTAGCGCAACAGCTCGTCCACGGTGGCCTGGATGTGCTCCCAGAAGCGCCCGCACAGTGTTTCGCAGCGCTCGCCCAGGGCCGCGTCCTCTTGCGCGCGCCACACGTCGTAGGCGACGCGCACCGCCTCGATCAGACGTTGCTCCAGGCCTTCCTGCAGGGCCAAGGAGCCCTGGCCGCGCAGCTCGTGATACCAGGCATCGAGATCGGTTAGCAGACGCGGCAACAGCGTGTGTTTGAAGCTCTCCAGGTCGGGCTCGATACGCTCCTTCACCAGGCGCCGGCTGTCCGCCTGCAGCAGGGCGTCGAAGTCGGAGCGGGCCTGCAGGGTCTCCCCCTTCTTCACCGCGAAGGCGGCGACCTTGGCCTCCAGTTCCGCCAACGGCTCCGTCAGGGTCTTGTGCTCAAGCTCCAGGCCAAGCCGCGCCTCGTTGAGGAGGCGGAGCAGACCTCGGCGCAGCGATTCAGTCCAGACCTCGCCGCTTTCCTCCTCCAGGAAATGGCGCAAGGCCGTGTCGAACTGCGGCACGCGGCTCTCCTCCGCACGGCCCTGCCTCGCCAGCCTGGCCGAGACCGGAAAGATGCGGACCTGCTCGCCGAGGACCTCACGGAGCGTGCCCGCCGCGAAGGCAACGGATTCGGCCAGCTCCGCCTCGGTCAGGATGTCGATCTTGTTCAGCAGGCAGAACACCTTCCCCGCGTAGCGCCGGATGTCGGCGAGAAAGTCCAGCTCGGCGCGGCTCATGGGCTGGTCAACCGACGCGACCAGGATCACCGCGTCGGCCTGGGGTAGGTATTGATAAGTGACATCGGTATTGTGCTGATGGGCTGATCCGATGCCAGGGGTGTCCACGAGCCGGATACCGCCTTTCAGCCAGCCGGCGGGATAGGTCACCGCCACCTCACGCACCCCTTTGGTGTTCCTCGGATTGGCCTTCTCCGTCACGTAGTCGGGCAGCGCGGCCAGGGAGATCTGTAGGCTGTCGCCACGCTGGAAAAAGACCGTGGCGGCGGGCTCCTCGCCCCACTCCAGGCGGGTGACCACGGAGGTCAGGGGCACCACGCCGGTGGGCAGCAGGTCCGCCCCAAGCAGGGCGTTGATCACGCTGCTCTTGCCCCGCTTGAACTCCCCCGCCACGACCAGGTTGAAGGCGTGTCGGCGCAGCTTGTCGCGCAGATTGGCCAGGGGCGCCGGCGCGATGCCGGGGACGGCCGCGGCCTCCTCCAGCAGGGCGGCAAGGTCGCGGTGCAGGCCTGGGTCAGGTGCCATGTTCGGTGGTCCTTTCGAAGGTCAGGCCGTTGGACATCAGCGGGGCGGTGTACATGGCCTCCTGGCGCGCCAGTATGGAGCTGCGCCAGGGCCTGTCCTCGGTTTGGTCGGTCTGGGGCGGACACCTTGCCGGCGCGTCGGTCGCAGAGCCGGTGAGTCGCGCACGCCTGATGGCGCTGGCCCGGAGCCGACCACTGGGGCGAGGGCCCAGGGTGCAGCCGCTCCGGGTCAGGGTGAGCACCAGCCTTGGTGGGACCAGGAGCCTCTGGGGCGCACCGCCCAGGGATTGGGTAGCCATGCGGGTGCGTAGGCCGATGCCCGGTCGGTCAGCGGGCAGGGCGCTGGGACACACACCGGAGACGGCGGTAAAGAAAGCGAGGACGTTCATGGCCCCCCATGAGCTAAGGCCGGAGGGCCAGGGGATGGCGATCACGCGATGCGCCTACCCGCGCCGGTCCGGGCGTGGTGGGTAGGCATCATTAGCCGGCCGGGCCGGCGGTTGGTGGAGGCATGCCATCTCCGTTGGCCCGAATGCTAGCGCAGACTGGCGGCCAGAGCCAAGGGTGCCGGGCCGCGCGGATGGTCGAGCTCCAGCACGCCGGATGCCAGGTGTCCCGATCGGCACTGGCGTTGGCCCAGGCGTTGGCCCCGGCATTCGCTCTGGGCTTGCTGTGGCGCTCGCACCGGGACACCGCCGGGATCACGCTGTGCCCGGACTTGGACGCCCGGCCCAAACCACGTCTGGCCCATACCGATGCTTCCTGGCGGGGCGAATGCGCTGGCGGGTGCGGTGCCATGGTTGAGCGAGCACCCTGCCATCCGCGGGCCCGGCTGGCAGGCGTTGCACCAGGCGAGTCGAGTCATTGCGAACCGGGTGACAAGCGGTTACACTCCTACGGCTTGAAACGCTCCGGGGCTGCGCGGATGTCGGCTGTAATTTGCAGGGGCCGATCAGATGCCGGATCGGCGGTCGCGGTCCGGCCGTGAGATCGGCCGAACAGCGGTCGGCCCAAGACCCGGCGTTGGCCTCAGGTCTGGGAAGGTAGTGTAAAGGAGACCCCGGGGGCGGGGTTTTTTTGTTTTTCGTGGCTGCTTGCGCACCCTTGGCGCCGGGGCCGACGGAGATGAAGAGACTGGGCCTTCGGCCCATTTTTTGTTTTTGGGCCCGGGCGGTGCCCGGCGCAGGGGGCCATGCGGCGCGCCGACGACAGATTGACCAAGCTGGCCCGTGCCGTGGTCGAGCCCATGGGCTACGAGCTGGTGGGTGTCGAGTTTTTCCAGCGCAGCGCGCGCAGCTCGCTGCTGCGTGTGTACATCGACCACGAGCGCGGCATCAGCCTGGACGACTGCACGGCGGTCAGCCACCAACTGAGCGGCGTGCTCGACGTGGAAGACCCGGTGCCCGGCAACTATGACCTGGAGGTGTCTTCCCCGGGTCTGGACCGGCTGCTGTTCAGCGTGGAGCAGGTCCAGCGCTTCAAGGGGCATCGGGCTCGGGTCAGGTTGGCCGCCAAGCTGGACGGGCGGCGCAATTTCGAAGGGGTGCTGGGGGATGTGCAGGAGGGGTGCTTGGCCCTTGACCTGGGCGGGGAGGTCCGCGAGCTGCCCCTGGAGCAGATCGACACGATCCGGCTGATACCGGAATTTTGATTCGGAAAGACTGGAATGAGCAAAGAGATCCTGGCGGTTGTAGAGGCGGTATCAAACGAGAAGGACGTCCCCGAGGGCGTGATCTTCGAGGCCATCGAGGCCGCCCTTGCCATGGCCACCCGCAAGAAGCACGGCGGGGACATCGACGTGCGCGTCTCCATCGACCGCAAGACGGGGGAGTACAAGACCTTCCGCCGCTGGGAGGTGGTGGAGGACCCCGCCGAGGGCGAGGAGCTCGAGGAGCCCGAGAGCCATCTGACCCTGGCGCAGGCACGCCTGCGCGACCCCAAGGCGGCGGTCGGCGACTTCATCGAGGAGCCTCTGCCCTCGGAGCTGTTCGGCCGCATCGCTGCCCAGACCGCCAAGCAGGTGATCGTCCAGAAGGTGCGCGATGCCGAGCGCGCCAAGGTCGTGGAGACCTACGAGCACCGCAAGGGGGAGTTGCTCACAGGCCTGGTGAAGAAGGCCGAGCGGGGGACCATCCTGGTGGACCTGGGCGGTAACGTTGAGGCCTTGGTTCCGCGCGACCAGGTCATCCAGCGCGAATCGGTGCGCGTCGGCGACCGCCTGCGCGGCTACCTCTATGACGTGCGGGCGGAGGCCAAGGGGCCGCAGCTGTTCCTCAGCCGCACCGCCCCCCAGCTCCTCATCGAGCTGTTCAAGCTGGAGGTCCCGGAGGTGGGCGAGGGCATCGTCGAGATCTTGTCGGCGGCCCGCGATCCCGGGGTCCGGGCCAAGATCGCCGTGCGCAGCAGGGACCCGCGCATCGACCCGGTCGGGGCCTGCGTCGGCATGCGCGGCTCGCGCGTCCAGGCGGTCTCCAATGAGCTCAATGGCGAGCGGGTCGACATCATTCTGTGGGATGCGAACCCGGCCCAGTTCGTCATCAACGCCATGTCGCCGGCCGACGTGGTCTCCATTGTCATCGACGAGGAGGCGCGCAGCATGGACGTGGCCGTGAAGGAGGAGAACCTGTCCCAGGCCATCGGACGGGGCGGTCAGAACGTGCGCTTGGCCAGTCAGCTCACGGGTTGGAACCTCAACGTGATGAACGAGGAGGAGGCCGCCGCCAAGAGCGAGCAAGAGGCCCAGCGGCTGACCGAATCCTTCATGAAGCAGCTCGGCATCGATGAAGACATCGCCGGTATCCTCGTCGACGAGGGGTTCTCGAGCGTGGACGAGATCGCCTATGTGCCCCTCGCGGAGATGCAGGCGATCGCGGAGCTCGACGATGAGACCGTCGCCATGCTCCGGCAGCGGGCCAAGGACGTGCTGCTCGATCGCGCCATCGCGAGCGAGGAGGGGGCCGAAGGGCAGCCCGCCCAGGATCTGCTCGACCTCGAGGGGATGGACGACGCCTTGGCCTTCGCCCTGGCGCGGGTTGGTGTCAAGACCGTCGAGGACCTCGCGGAGCAGTCGGTGGACGAGTTGATGGAGATCGACGGCATGGACGAAGAGCGCGCGGCAAGGCTCATCATGAAGGCGCGCGAACCCTGGTTCGCGGATGCGGATCGAGACTAGGGTCGGAGGTGGACCATGAGTGAAGTAACCGTCAAACAGCTGGCCACCGCCGTGGGCATCCCCCCGGAGCGGCTCCTCGCCCAGTTGAAGGAGGCCGGGATCTCTGCCACCAGTGCGGAGACCACCCTGAGCGAGCAGGAGAAGCTCCAACTCCTCGCCTATCTGCGCCGCAGCCATGGCAAGAAGGAAGGCGAGGCGGGGGCCGCCGCGCCCGATCGCGTCACCCTGACGCGCAAGTCCGTCAGCGAGCTGCGGCAGCCAGCCGTGAGCCCGCGGCCGAGCGCCGCCGCTCGTGCCAATCCGCTGGCCAGACCTGCCCCGGTGGTGCGCAGCAAGACGGTGAGCGTGGAGGTGCGCCGCAAGCGGACCTACGTCAAGGTGGGTGGCGAGACGGAGCCCGAGGCCGAGCTTCAGGCCGCGCCCCCTCTCGGTCCACAGGTCACACCCCAGGGTCCCGGCGCGACCTCGGAGGTCGTCGCTGGGCCGGTGGCGTCTGCGTCCTTGGTTGCTGCGCCGTCAGCGCGTGCAGCCGCCGCCGTCAAGCCCGCCGCGCCTGCTGCGCCCGCTGTGCCCGCTGCGGGGGCTCGTGGGGTTCCGGGCCGCGAGCGCGAGCGTCTGCGCCGTCCCGGGGAGGCCGTTGGGCGCGGCGCCCAGCCCTCCAGCGATGCGCGCCGCCGCCATGAGCTCGAGGCCCGGCGCGCCGAGGTCGAGGCGCGGCGGCTCGCGGAGCTGGAGGACCAGGAGCAGCGCGAGCTCAAGGAGGAGGCTCGCCGCCGAGCCGAGGCTGAGAGCAGGCGCAAGCTCGCCGAGGCCGAGCGGCTGCGCCTCGAGGCGGAGGCGGCGCGCGAGGGGGTCATCGAAGCGGGCTCCCCGCTGCCAGGGGGCCTGGCCGAGGAGGTTGTCGCGCCCGCCGAGGGGCCTGCGACCGATGACGAGCTTGAGTTGGCGCTGGGCCGTAAGGCGGTCAAGAAGCCCGCCGAGGTCCCGGCCAAGGACAAGGGTGCCAAGAAGGCCGCAGAGCCGGCGGTGGGCGACAAGGAGCGCACCGTCAAGAAGGCGGCGCGCAAGGACGCGGTGCGTGCCCGAGAGCTGGAGGTCCTGCCGGTCGTCGAGTACGAGGAGACCGACGTCGAAGCGCCGGCCACCGGCTCCCGGCCCGCGCGGCGCAAGAAGAAGGCGGCCAAACCGCAGCTCCAGGACAAGCACGGGTTCCAGCGCCCGACCGCCCCGGTCGTCCGCGAGGTGGAGGTGCCAGAGTCCATCACCGTCGGCGAGCTGGCGGCGCGCATGTCGGCCAAGGCGGCGGCGGTGGTCAAGGCCCTGTTCAAGCAGGGCATGATGGTGACGATCAATCAGGTGCTCGACCGCGATACCGCCATGCTCGTGGTCGAGGAGATGGGCCACAAGGCGGTGCCGGCGGAGGAGATCTCGGTCGAGGATGAGCTCATCAAGGCGGTGTCCCAATCCCTGGACGAGGCCGAGCACCTCCCGCGCCCTCCGGTGGTCACCATCATGGGTCACGTCGATCACGGCAAGACCTCGCTGCTCGATCACATCCGCAGCACTCGGGTCGCCGCCGGCGAGGCGGGCGGCATCACCCAGCACATCGGTGCCTACCATGTGAAGACCGACCGCGGGATGATCACCTTCCTCGACACCCCGGGCCACGCGGCGTTTTCCGCCATGCGGGCGCGCGGAGCCAAGGTCACGGACATCGTGGTGCTGGTGGTGGCGGCGGACGACGGCGTCATGCCGCAGACCATCGAGGCCATCCAGCACGCCCGGGCCTCCAATGTCCCGGTCGTGGTCGCGGTCAACAAGATGGATAAGCCGGCGGCCAACCCGGATCGGGTCATGCAAGAGCTGGCCCAGCACGGCCTGCAGGCCGAGGAGTGGGGCGGCGATACCATGCTCGTTAAGGTCTCGGCCAAGAGCGGTCAGGGCATCGACGACCTGCTGGAGGCCATCCTGCTCCAGGCCGAGGTGCTCGAGCTCAAGGCGCCACTGGACGGTCCCGCCCGCGGGACCATCATCGAGTCGAGTCTGGACAAGGGGCGCGGCCCGGTGGCGACGGTACTGGTCCAGGCCGGGACCCTGCACCGTGGCGACATGATCGTCAGCGGCGCCGAGTTCGGCCGGGTGCGGGCCATGTTCGACGAGTCGGGCCGCAGCGTGAAGGAGGCCGGACCCTCCATCCCGGTGCAGGTCCTGGGCCTGTCCGGCACCCCCAATGCGGGCGATGACGTGGTCACCGTGGACGACGAGCGCCGGGCCCGCGAGGTGGCCGAGCTGCGCAAGGGGCGGGAGCGCCAGAGCAAGCTCGGCGACCAGCTCGGCGTCGCCCCCGGGGTCAGCCTGGACCAGCTCTTCTCCCAGCTCAAGGAGGGCGAGCAGAAGAGCGTCAATCTCATCGTCAAGGCCGATGTCCAGGGCAGCGTCGAGGCCCTGCGCGAGTCTCTGCTCAAGCTCTCCACCGACGAGGTCAAGGTCGTTGTCGTGGCGTCCGGGGTTGGCGGCATCACCGAGTCCGACGCGAACCTGGCGGTGACATCCAATGCCATCCTGCTCGGCTTCAATGTCCGCGCCGACGTGGCGGCGCGCCGGGTGGTGGAGGAGAAGGGTCTGGACCTGCGCTACTACAGCGTCATCTACGAGCTCATCGACGACGTCAAGAAGGCCCTTTCCGGGCTGCTCAAGCCAGAGATCACCGAGGAGATCATCGGTCTCGCCGAGGTGCGCGACGTGTTCCGGTCGTCGAAGTTCGGCGCCATCGCCGGGTGCATGGTCCTGGAGGGCGTGGTCAAGCGCAACAACCCCATCCGGGTGCTGCGCAACCATGTGGTGGTCTTCGAGGGGGCGCTGGAGTCGCTGCGCCGCTTCAAGGAGGACGCCGCCGAGGTCAAGGCCGGCATGGAGTGCGGCATCGGGGTCAAGAACTACAACGACGTGCAGGTCGGCGACCAGATCGAGGTCTTCGAGCGCACCGTGCGGGCGCGCCAGCTCTAGCCGAGTCTGCCGCCAACCATGCGCGAGTTCTCACGCACCGACAGGGTCGGCTCCGAGCTGCGGCGCGAGCTGGTAGAGGTCCTGCGCGACGAGGTCCGTGATCCGCGCCTCAAGGGGATCACGGTCCAGGAGGTACGGGTCGCGCGCGACCTCTCCCACGCCAAGGTCTACTTCACCTGCTTCCCGGTGGACGAGGGCGGCAAGGAGCAGGAGCGTCTGCTCAACGGCCGCCTCGCGGGCTACCTGCGCAGCGCCCTGTCGCGGCGGGCGCTCCTGCGCAGCGTCCCGCAGCTCCACTTCGTCCACGACGACTCGATCCTGCGCGGCGAGCACCTGACGCATCTCATCGACGAGGCGGTCGCCGCGGGCCGTCTGGATCCGTCAGAGGATTCAGAGGACTAGCGCTTGGGGTGCGGCACAGCGCCGGTGGCCGCAAGGCGGTTGATGACGGACACAGCACAAGACCAGCGGGGTCATTCATGGGACGTAGACGCGCGCAAGGGCGCAACATCAGCGGCATCCTGTTGCTCGACAAGCCCATGGGTCTGTCGTCCAACGCCGCCCTGCAACGGGTGAAGCGGCTGTACCGTGCCGCCAAGGCGGGCCATACCGGGAGCCTGGACCCGCTGGCCACCGGCCTGCTGCCGGTCTGCCTTGGGTCGGCGACCAAGATCTCGGCGTTCCTGCTGGACGCGGACAAGCGCTACCGCGTGCGCATCCGCCTGGGCGAGGTGACCAGCACGGCAGATGCCGAGGGCGAGGTCATCCGCACGGCGCCGACCGACGGGGTTACGGAGGTGGCCCTGCGAGCCGCCCTGAGCAGGTTTCTCGGGACCATCGCCCAGCTTCCGCCCATGTACTCGGCGGTGAAACACCAGGGCGAGCGGCTTTATAAGCTCGCCCGACAAGGGATGGAGGTGGAGCGGCAGCCCCGCGAGGTGACCATCTTCGAGATTCGGTTGCTCGACTTTTCCCTGCCGGAGGTCGAGATCGACGTGCACTGCTCCAAGGGGACCTATGTCCGCACGTTGGCCGAGGATCTGGGGGAGGTCCTGGGCTGCGGTGGCCATGTGGTGGGGCTGCGGCGTACCGGCGTCGGCCCCTACATCGAGGGAGAACGAGCCTTCGTGACCATGGACCAGCTCGAGGCCCTGAGCGAGCAGGACGCCGGCGTTTCGCCGGGGGCTGTCTCGGCGTCCCTGGCCGCCTCGCCGGAGACTGCTCCTGCGTCTGCGGCCTGTCGGCCTTCCCTGGCCGCCTCGCCGGAGACTGCTCCTGCGTCTGCGGCCTGTCGGCCTTCCCTGGCCGCCTCGCCGGAGACTGCTCCTGCGTCTGCGGCCTGTCGGCCTTCCCTGGCCGCCTCGCCGGAGACTGCTCCTGCGTCTGCGGCCTGTCGGCCTTCCCTGGCCGCCTCGCCGGAGACTGCTCCTGCGTCTGCGGCCTGTCGGCCTTCCCTGGCCGCCTCGCCGGAGACTG
>Ga0272446_1002801_pt1 | contig 23058 bp, 16 predicted proteins | sample YNPCB0061_FD_194587 | JGI IMG/M metagenome (GOLD analysis project Ga0272446, IMG submission 194587) | Hot spring microbial mat communities from Yellowstone National Park, WY, United States - YNP-CB-006-1 | ecosystem: Environmental > Aquatic > Thermal springs > Hot (42-90C) > Sediment | place... | reverse complement strand
CGTCTAACTAACTTATTTATCAACCGTATGAGCAAAAGCCCTAAACAACTTATTTTATGTGTAGATGACGAAAAAGTTGTCCTCAATAGTTTAAGACAACAATTGCAGAATTTTTTTGGCACCAAGTATGATTATGAAATTGCAGAAAACGCAGAAGAAGCATGGGAGATTATTACAGATTTGGAAAATGAAAATATAGAAATGGTACTTATTATCTCAGACTGGTTGATGCCAGGTAAAAAAGGAGATGAATTTCTTGTAGAACTGCATAAAAAATACCCTAAAACCGTTACAATGATGCTTACAGGGCATGCTGATGACCAAGCTATTGAAAATGCAAAAGAAAATGCCAATTTGTTTGCTTGTATCCGCAAACCTTGGTCAAAAGAAGAACTGATTGAAAATATTCAGAAAGCATTTGAAAAATTACATCAGTAAAAAATTATTGTATTCAACTCAAAATCAACACCATAACAAATATAATTTTTATTTTACTTGACATTTTCTGTTGTATATAGTATCTTTGCAGTCCAATTTTAAATAGGTTTCGAGATGTGGTGCAGCGGTAGCATACCTGCCTTGGGAGCAGGGGGTCGTGAGTTCGAATCTCGCCATCTCGACAAAATAAACTCTTTGTAACAAGCTGCAGGAGTTTATTTTTGTTTTAAGGCTCAATAATAGCTGTGATATTCCTTTAATATTTGAATATAAATTTGCAAAATCCAAGTATTGCCTATAAATTTGCAACCCTATTTTTTAATGACGTATGGACTTAATTAAACTAGTTGAGAGTGAATACCTCAAGAAAGATATTCCTACATTCAAAGCAGGAGATACGATAAAAGTATACATTAAAATTAAAGAAGGTTCAAAAGAGCGTGTACAGCAATTTCAGGGAGTGGTAATTTCTCGCAGAGGAACAAGCCTGGGTGCTATGTTTACTGTAAGAAAAATTTCTAATGGTGTTGGTGTAGAGCGCACTTTTCCTTTGCACTGCCCCAGTATAGACAAAATTGAGTTTGTACGTGCAGGTTCTGTTCGCAGAGCAAAATTGTATTACTTGCGTAAGCTACGTGGTAAAGCGGCACGTATTAAAGAAGGTAAAGTTAAAGAACTTACTCCTGCCAGCATGTAACACATTTCAATATACTTGTTACACTTAAAAAACCTTACTTGTTAGAAAGTAAGGTTTTTAAATTTATGACAATTTACGTATGATTTTACTTTTTGTTATAGGTAATTACTTTATCAATTAACCCGTACTCTTGTGCTTCGGTAGAAGTCATCCAATAATCTCTGTCTGCGTCTTTCTCAATTTGAGCATATTCTTTACCTGAATGGTGAGATAAAATGTCATATAGGTTTTTCTTTACTTTGTTAATTTCACGGGCTGTAATTTCTATATCCGAAGCCTGACCGCTCGCGCCTCCAAGAGGTTGGTGAATCATTACACGGCTGTTAGGTAATGCATAACGTTTACCTGCCGCACCTGCTGCCAATAATACCGCACCCATAGATGCCGCCATACCTATACATATAGTGCTTACATCAGGGGTGATAAATTGCATAGTATCATAAATCCCTAAACCCGCTGATACAGAACCCCCCGGGCTGTTGATGTACATGGATATATCCCGGTCTGCTTCCTGACTTTGTAACCATAAAAGCTGTGCCTGCATACCTGAAGCTACATAATCATCTACGGGATAAGTCATAAAAATAATACGCTCTTTGAGCAACAAAGAATAAATATTATGGCTTCCTTTACCCTCCTCTATAACATAAGGCGCAACGTCAGCAATAAAAGGAGTTTTTGCAACGGAAAACATCTGGTCAAAGACCATAGAGGTCATACCTTTGTGGTATATCGCATACTTGCGAAAATCATTGAAATCGTACATATATTGAATATAATTAAACTGCAATATAAACACTTAAATTAAAACCAAAAATTTCATTAGTCATTTTTTTGTCTGTTCAGGATAAACATATTTCAGCAAAGTTTATATTAATTTGACATTCAAGTATTACGATTTTATGGACTTGGGCGTGTCCCTACGCTAGCGCTTCGGGTCGGGCTATACGCTGCAAGCCCTCATTCGCTACGCTCATTGCGGGCTTTCCGCTCCTATCCCTCACGCAGGTACGCGCGTACATATACGTTGTAAGGATAAAAAGAAGTGTTTTTTACCTCATTTTCACTCGTGGGCGGGTGGGTGGGTAAACCCAACACCCCTAAAAAAAACACTTCTTTTGCGTTAGGCATGCGGAGGGCATGCGTAGCATGGTGCGACCAGCACCGAAGCGATAGCGCAGCCCGTAGCACGCCGACTGCGAAGCAGTAACGCCAAAAAAATAAAAAAAAACTAAATAGTTAGTCTTTTGTTTATACTTCAAATCCTATTTTTGCAGCAATGAATAAACTTTCAGAATACTATCTGGCTACCAAATGGCAACAGGAATGGCATAACAACCTTAAAAACAGCAAAAATATCCATTTATCGGGGCTTGCGGGCAGTTTGGATAGTATTGCCATAGCTGCCGCATTTCAAAAAGGCACGGATAAAGCATTTTACCTTGCCCAGGATAAGGAAGAAGCACTTTTTATGTATAATAACTTGACTAATCTTGAAATACCTGCTTTATTTTTACAATCCTCCTATAAAAAGCCCTATCAGTTTCAAACCTCTTTCATAGAAAACACGAACATTTTACAAAGAATAGAAGTTTTTCATCATATCGCACAAAATAAACCTTTTGTGGTCGTTACCTACCCCGAAGCGGTAGCAGAAAAAGTCATCAAACAAGAACTGCTTGAAAAAAACAAAATTCAGGTTCAGGTATTACATACGTTGGATATAGATTTTTTGACAGAGATACTACGAGAATACGCTTTTGAACAGGTAGATATTGTGTACGAAGCAGGGCAGTTCGCTGTACGCGGAGGCATTATAGATGTATTTTCCTACACAGCGAATTTACCTTATCGCATAGAACTGTGGGGCGATGAAGTCCGTTCTATCCGCAGTTTTAATCCTGAAACACAACTTTCTATTGAAAATTTAAACGGAATTACTTTATTGCCTAATGTTCAGAAACAATATCAGGAAGGTTCTCATGTTTCTTTATTAGAGTTTATACCGTCTGATACAGTATTTTTTGTTAAGGATTTAGCTTTTTCAGAACAAATCATTACCAAATGCTTTGATACCTCTGTAAAAATCTTTTTTGAAAGTCAGCAGAATGCAGATATTCAAATCAATTACGTGCCTGAACTCGCATTTATTACAGGTAAAGAGTTTTTGCAACAACTCCAAGAACGTCATAAAATTGTAGAGTGCGGTAACAAACCTTATTTGCCCAATGAACACGTAACGCACATAGAAAGTCAGGTTTTGCCTGCTTTTATGCGTAATTTTGATAATTTCATTAAACACATTCAGCAATACGAAAAAGCCAATTACAAAGCGTTTATTTGTGCGGAAACCGAAAAACAAATTACACGTATTCAAGAAATTTTTGAGGATAAAGGCGTACAAGTGCATTTTACACCGTTAAACATTGGCTTGTCTGCGGGTTTTATTGACCACACCCATAAAATAATCTGCTACACTGACCATCAGATTTTTGAAAAATACTACCGCTACAAAGAACCTAAATCTTTCAAAAAAACAGAAGCACTCACTATACAAGAGTTCAAAGAACTTAAACCCGGGGATTATGTTGTCCATATTGACCACGGTATAGCTAAATTCGGTGGGTTGGAAACATTAGAACTGGCAGGTAAAAAACAAGAATGTATGAAACTGTTCTACGAAGGAGGGGACGTTTTGTACGTGAGTGTACATAGCTTACACAAGGTATCCAAATATGCAGGTAAAGAAGGCGGAGTACCGCGTATGCATAAACTCGGTTCTGCGGTGTGGAAAAAAACCAAAGAAAAAACCAAAAAACGCGTTAAAGAACTCGCTTTTGACCTTTTAACTTTATATGCCAAGAGAAAACTCCAACAAGGTACAGCCTGCGCCCCTGATAATTACTTGAATTACGAATTGGAAGCCAATTTTATGTACGAAGATACCCCTGACCAAGTTACGGCATGGGAAGAAATTAAAAAAGATATGGAATCTCCCCGCCCAATGGACAGGCTTTTATGCGGTGATGTTGGTTGTGGTAAAACAGAATTAGCCATTCGTGCCGCTTTCAAGGCAGTAGTCAATGGAAAACAAGTTGCTATTTTAGTGCCTACTACGGTGTTAGCTACACAACATTATCATACCTTTCAGGAAAGATTACAGAATTTTGGCGTACATGTGCGCGTATTAAGCCGTTTTAGACCTCCAAAGGAAATCAAAGAAACAATAGAAATGGTGAAAAAAGGCAAAGTAGATATTGTCATTGGCACACACAGATTAGTATCCAAGGATGTGGAATTTAAAGATTTAGGTTTATTGATTATTGATGAAGAACAGAAGTTCGGAGTAGGTGTTAAAGAAAAACTGCGTTCTATGAAAGAAAATATAGATACACTTACCCTTACGGCTACTCCTATTCCCCGCACTTTGTATTTTTCGCTTATGGGTGCAAGAGATTTAAGTACCATTAAAACCATGCCTCCAAACCGCCAGCCCGTACATACAGAAGTGCTGAGTTTTAATGAAGAAACCATAAAAAACGCCATAGAATACGAACTTGAACGCAACGGACAAGTGTACTTTGTACATAACCGAGTAGAAGATATTTACAGCATTGCAAATCTTATTCAAAGTTTAGTATCTCATGCACGCGTACTCGTAGGACATGGACAAATGCAAGGTGAAAAATTGGAAGAAGTAATGACAAAATTTATTGAGCATCAAGCTGATGTATTGGTTTCTACAACGATTATAGAAGCAGGTTTAGATATTCCGAATGCGAATACGATTATCATACATAATGCCCATCTATTTGGATTAAGCGATTTACACCAGATGCGCGGGCGTGTAGGTCGTTCCAACAAAAAAGCCTTCTGTTATCTTTTAGCGCCTTCTTTAACCGCACTGCCCACAGAACAACGCAAGAGGTTAGAATTACTAGAAGAATTTTCAGATTTAGGCGCAGGCTTTTCCATTGCTTTAAAGGATTTGGAAATCCGTGGTTCAGGAGATTTACTCGGAGCAGACCAAAGCGGATTTATTAACGAAATGGGCTTCGAAACGTATCAGCAGATTTTGCATGAAACCATTCAGGAGTTGAAAAAAGAAAGTTTTGCACACATTTTTTCCGAAGAAGAGAAAGATTTTACCGCTTCGGAATGCATCATTGAAACTGATGAAGAACTGCGCATACCTGATTACTATATCCCAAATATAGCACTGCGCATGAATTTATACACAGAACTTTCTAAAATTGACAATGAAAAAGATTTAGAGTTATTCAAATTGCATTTGCAAGACCGTTTTGGAACAATACCTGAGATGGCACAAAATCTTATTCAAAGTATGCAACTCAAATGGTTGGGCAAACAATTGGGATTGGAAAAAATCAGTTACAAAAACGGAATGCTTAAAGCATATTTTGTCCCTGATAAAAATGCACCGTTTTTCAAAAGTGAAGCCTTTGGTAAATTGTTGGAATATGTATCTAAAAACGGTAAAACTCATAACTTAAAACAAATCAAAGAGCAATTGATTTTATCTGTACAAGGGTTGAAGAATATTACGGAGGTATCTGCACAGGTGAATGGTATTCTTTCCTATATTTATGCACAAGAATCCGCAACATGAGTAAAACACTAGAAAAAAAACGTGCAGACAGAAACAGAACCCTAACCGTTTCAGAAGAGGAAAGAAAACTGTTTTCTCAAAATTTATACAGAGCTGATGAAAATAACATGTTTGAACAGGATAAAATTATCAACAAAATCATTCTCGGAGATACAATGCAAGTTTTGGATAAACTCCCCAAAAGTTTTGCAGACGTAATCATTCTTGACCCACCTTACAATTTGGATAAAGATTTTCACGGGTTCAAGTTCAAATCCTTGCATAATCATGCGTATTTGGAATATTTGCGGTCTTGGTTTCCAAAAGTAGTAGATGTACTCAAAGAAAATGGTTCATTATACTTGTGCGGGGACTGGAAAAGCACTTCTATTTTACAGCAAGTAATGGAAGAAAATTTGTTTGTACTTAACCGAATAACTTGGCAAAGAGAAAAAGGCAGAGGAGCATTAAAAAACTGGAAAAACGCTATGGAGGATATTTGGTTCGGGGTAAAAAACAAAAACGATTATTATTTTGACGTAGAAGCCGTCAAGATGAAAAGAAAAGTAATAGCCCCTTACAAGGTTAATGGAGTGCCAAAAGACTGGGAAGAAACCGAAGACGGAAATTTTAGGATAACGTATCCCTCCAATTTTTGGGACGATATTAGTGTGCCGTATTGGTCAATGCCTGAAAATACAGACCACCCTACTCAAAAACCCGAAAAACTGATTGCCAAATTGATTTTAGCTTCCTGCTCTGTGGGAGGTGTAGTATTTGACCCTTTTCTCGGTTCAGGGACTACGGCTGTGGTTGCAAAAAAACTTGCACGCAACTATGTGGGCATAGAAATGAACGAAGAATACTGTATATGGGCGGAGAAGCGTTTAGCTAACGCAGAAAAAGATACTTCTATTCAAGGTTATGTGGGAGGTGTTTTTTGGGAACGCAATACGCTGAACAGCCAACAAAAAAACATCAATAAAAAAATCTGACATGGATAATATGTTCATTTTGTAAAAAATAACGCTCTATTCTACTTTTAGGGTGGGTACATCAAGATTGAATGTTTTATTTGGGCGTTCCTGCTGCGCAGTCGGCGTGCTGCGGGCTACGCTATCGCTTCGGTGCGTTGCACCATGCTGACGCATGCCCTCCGCATGCCTAACGCAATTTTATGCGTGTTTATACGAGGGCGGGGGCTTCGCCCCCGCCCTCGTAGTTTATCCTTTATTCCTTTGAAAAAGAACCTATTACAAGGTAAAGCAATGTTTTTTACTTTGTTTACGCGTGAGGGATAGCAGCGAAAAGCCCGCAACTTGCATAGCAAGTGGAGTACAGACGTGGCATGCCACGTCTCTGCCAGCGGATAGCCCGACCTGAACGCAGTGAAGGGCACGCCCAAAAAAATTTTTGACATATACACATTAGTTAAAAATTGTCCCTTAAAACTCAATAAGAGCGAAAAAAATAAGGATAAAGGTGCTTTACCTCTATCCCGTCATGACACATTCTAGTATTTTGGCATAGAATTGTCTATTTGGTCAGACCAGGCATGCACCCCCCCCACCAAATTACGTACATTTACAAAACCTTGTCCTTTCAAGAAAGCAACGGCATTACCACTTCTTCCCCCTGTACGACAATACACAATAATTTCTTTGTCCTTATGCTCACTGAGTTCACTTAATTTTTCAGGGATAGTACCGAGAGGAATAAGTGTACCGCCGATATGGCAAATTTCGCGTTCATGAGGTTCTCTTACATCTATCAGGATAATTTCTTCTCCTGCGTCTAAGCGTTGTTTTAATTCTTGAACGGTAATATCTCCTGTTTGCATAAATGATTTTTTTAGTGGAGAATATCGGATTCGAACCGATGACCTCTTGCATGCCATGCAAGCGCTCTAGCCAACTGAGCTAATCCCCCATAACAGAATGCAAAAATAGTAAAAAAACTTAAAACGTCAAACCAAAAATGTATTTTTTTGATGTTCGCGTACTTGTTTACCTTTCAGACTTTGGGACAAAGCACGCAGTTGGGTCATTAACAAACTAAATTGTTCAGGATACAACGCCTGCGGTCCATCAGAAAGGGCTTTTTCAGGACAGGAATGTACTTCTAGCATCAAACCGTCTGCTCCTGCGGCTACTGCGGCTAACGACATAGGAATAACGCGATTTCTGTTTCCTGTACCATGACTGGGGTCAGCGAAAACAGGTAAATGACTTAATTCATGTACAATAGGTATGGCAGAAATATCTAATGTATTGCGTCCTGAGTTGTCAAAAGTGCGGATACCGCGTTCGCATAAAATTACTTTTTCATTTCCACCTGATAAAATGTATTCTGCCGCCATAAGCCATTCTGTAATTTGGGCAGACATACCTCGTTTAAGCAATACAGGTTTATTTGCTTTACCCAACTGTTTAAGCAGATAAAAATTCTGCATGTTGCGCGTACCTACTTGTATCACATCTGCATATACGCATATATCTTCAATCTGGGAGGCGTCTATAATTTCAGTTACCACACGTAAATCGTACATGTCTGCGGCTTTACGTATCATTTTCAAGCCTTCTATACCTAACCCCTGAAAAGAATAGGGAGAGGTGCGCGGTTTGAATGCCCCGCCCCGTATAAATTTAACTCCTTCCTGAGCAATCAGAGATGCCATTTCAAAAATATGTTCTTCGCTTTCAATAGAACAAGGTCCTGCAATAATGTTTAACTCTTCTCCGCCCACAGATACTCCTTTTATATCAAAGGTAGTACTGTTTTTTTTCCATGTACGGCTGGCTAATTTGTAGGGTTCATCTACCCGGTACACATCTACCACACCTTTGAGCAGACTTATTTTGCGTATATCAAAATCAGGGTTAACTTTATTCGCAATAGAAATAATAGTTCTATGTTCAAATTGTGCAATATAAGCCTCAAATCCCCATTCCTCTAATTGATTAAGTACATCGGAAAGTTCTCCCGTCTGAATACTTTTATGCAATACGATTATCATACACTAAATCATTGCAAATATAACGTTTTTTATGAAGATAAAGTTTACAGAAGTTTCAATAAATTTTGAAAGTTTCTTGAAAAACCGTCCTTTTGTAACAAAAAACCTGTTTTTCATAAAAAACAAGTACCCATGGTTTAAGGTTAATTTTTTTCTGCTTGAATTTCAAACACTTCAAAAAAAAAAACATCAATTATTTGAAATGTAAAAACCGCTTTTTATGTTTGCAGCACTATGAAAAAAACAAAAATTATCGTACTTTTGCTGGCGATGCTTGCCACAGGTACAATAGGATTCGTCAGTTGCTAAAAGCAACTCAAAGAAGAAGTTAGCAGTGCAAATACTACTTCTACTGCAAAAGAAGATAAAGACGAAAAAAGATGATGAAAAACTTCAAAGCAGAGAAAATGAATTGAAGTACTATGCTTGCAAGATGGTGGTATTGGACCTAGATGCAGGTGTGTAAATGCAATATCTTTTGATTTAATAAATTCACTATAAATATGACCTTAAACAAAATAAAATTCACAACAATTCTATTTGTATTCCTAATGGGTACGTACTCACATTGTCAAAATATAAAACTGATTGACAGTGTGGGTATACCCATACGTTTTCCTTCTGTGGTGTACTCTGCATGGGTAAATGGTAATGCCAACTATATTTTTTTAATAGATGAGAACTACTCTTTAAATACATATGACTATTCAGGTAAAAAATCCTCTTTACATTTGGACACTGCCTTTGCAAAAAAATTACAGTATTATGCCAGCAAGCGGTTAAGTTTCAACGTTCTTACCTACATCAACTCATATCATAATGGTTTTGCTATCAAAGTTTACGACACTTTTTTCCTGTTAGATTCTAATCTTATTGTTCAGAATAAGTATGGTTACAAAAGACCAAAATTTACTAATACAGTGTTTCCTATGTATAACCGAAAACTATTTTTATCGGATAAAAACAAACAATTGATAACTTTTATGGGTTTTACAACTGCACCTATTGGCGGCATGGAAACTCGTAAAACCAAAGTAATGCGAAATATAAATACTTTTCTTACTTGTTCTCTTTCTGATTCTACAAAAAGCTATTCCATAACCAAGTACTGGGGCAGATATGATACCATTTATCATAAACGTCTTTTACCATACTTAATAAGAAGATGTGACGCAGATATCAACATGGATTTTACAAATCTATATTCTTCCCAAGCGGCTACGCACGCTATTGAACTATGGGATATTCAACACCAACAGCTTATAAGACGTTTTGGTGTACCTGCCAAACACTTTAATCCTGAATATCATACTCCCGTTGCATGGAATAAAAAAATAGATAACAGCAGAAAATTAGATTATTCTCCGTTTATGCAAAAAAGCATAGAGTGTACAGTTTATGAAGGTATAGAATATGATGATGCACATCGTTTATTGTTTAGAACGTACTCCATTGGCAAAAAAGATACTGTAAGGCATCATATTAAAACCAAAGAGGAATGGAAAGCCTATAAGAAAAAAAACAAAAAACTTTGTTCAAGCGAATTACCCGAAGTATGGGAAAATCAAATAAAGTTGTATCAGTCTAAACAGTATGGCTTACAAATCTACAATGAAAAGCAGGAATTGGTATATGATGAAATTATGCCTACCCCGTTTAACATTCTCAAAATAGAAAATGATGAGATTTGGGTACATGGTAAATATGATGAAGTCACCGAAAAATACTGGATATACAAGTATACAATAGAATTGCCCAAACCGTAACAATTCAAGTTAAGTTACAAAACAAAAAACAGAACCACAATTAACTCATGGTTCTGTTTTGTATTTCCAACAAGGTTTTTTAGAAGCGGTCAAGATTCATCACTTTGTTCCATGCTTTCACAAAGTCCCTGACAAATTTTTCTTTGCCGTCTTTACTTGCATATACTTCTGCAATAGCTCTCAATTCACTGCTTGAACCAAAAATCAAATCTACGCGGGTAGCACGCCATTTTAACATTCCTGTTTTACGGCTATGACCTTCAAATTTATGTTTTTTCTCATCTACGGGTTTCCATTCGGTATCCATATCCAACAGATTGATAAAGAAATCATTGGTCAATGTTTCAGGGTTTGAAGTGAATACACCATAATCAGAACCGTCATAGTTTGCCTTTAAGGCACGCATACCTCCTACAAGGACTGTCATTTCAGGGGCAGTCAAGGTTAAAAGTTGAGATTTGTCAATCAAAATGTGTTCTGCACATGCGCCTGCATTACCTTTGGCATAATTGCGGAAACCGTCGGCTACGGGTTCAAGAACAGCAAAAGATTCTGCATCTGTTTGTTCTGCGGTAGCGTCCATTCTACCTGCGGTAAAAGGCACAGTAATATTGTGTCCTGCTTTACGGGCGGCTTCTTCAATAGCGGCACAACCTCCAAGTACAATTAAATCCGCAAGAGAGATTTTTTTGCCATCTTTTTGGGCATTATTAAATTCAGATTGAATTTTTTCCAAAGCAGAAAGTACTTTATTTAATCTTGCAGGATTGTTTACCTCCCAATTTTTTTGAGGTTCTAATCTAATTCTCGCACCGTTAGCGCCTCCGCGTTTATCAGAATTGCGGAAGGTAGATGCAGATGCCCATGCCGTAGTAACCAGTTCAGAAATAGTTAACCCTGATGAAAGAATTTTTTTCTTCAAATCAGTAATATCATTTTCATTCACTAACGGGTGATTAACCACAGGAATTGGGTCTTGCCAAATCAAGTCTTCTTTGGGAACTTCTTTTCCAAGATAGCGGGATTTAGGTCCCATATCTCTGTGGGTAAGTTTGAACCATGCACGCGCAAACGCATCAGCAAACGCATCAGGATTTTCGTAGAAACGGCGGGAAATTTTTTCGTACTCAGGGTCAAAGCGAAGGGATAAATCTGTGGTCAGCATACCCGGTTTATGTTTTACATTAGGGTCATGGGCATCAGGAATAATGTTCTCTGCATTTTTAGCTACCCATTGCCAAGCACCTGCGGGACTTTTGGTTAACTCCCATTCATATTCAAATAAATGTTTGAAATAATCATTACTCCATTTAGCGGGGGTTGTTGTCCATGTAATTTCAATACCGCTGGTAATGGTATCCCCTGCTTTACCTGATTTGTACTTGCTATTCCAGCCGAAGCCCATATTTTCAATAGATGCTCCTTCGGGTTCTGCTTCAAGAAGTTTGGCATCACCTGCGCCGTGTGATTTACCGAAGGTATGTCCGCCTGCAATGAGGGCAACAGTTTCTTCGTCATTCATAGCCATACGTCTGAAGGTTTCTCTGATGTCTTTGGCGGCGGCAAGTGGGTCAGGTTTTCCGTCTGGACCTTCGGGATTAACATAAATCAAGCCCATTTGTACCGCGGCAAGCGGATTTTCTAGTTCTCTCTCTCCATGATAGCGTTTATTGGCTAACCATTCGGTTTCTGGACCCCAGTTGATGCTGTCATCTGGTTCCCATGCGTCTTCACGCCCTCCGCCGAAGCCAAAGGTTTTGAAACCCATAGATTCCAGCGCTACATTGCCTGCAAGTATCATTAAATCTGCCCAGGAGATTTTATTGCCGTATTTTTCTTTGATGGGCCACAACAAACGGCGGGCTTTATCCAAGTTCGTATTATCAGGCCAACTGTTAAGCGGAGCAAAACGTTGAAAACCCCCTGCGGCGCCACCTCTGCCGTCAGATATTCTGTATGTGCCTGCGGCATGCCATGCCATACGGATAAACAAAGGTCCGTAATGTCCAAAATCTGCGGGCCACCAGTCTTGGCTATCTGTCATAAGAGCATGGAGGTCTTTTTTCAAACCATCATAATCCAAACTTTCAAAGGCTTTTTTGTAATCAAAGTCCTCGTCCATAGGATTAGACAAGTTGGAATGCTGTCTGAGTATATGTAAGTTCAGACGATTAGGCCACCATTGGTTATTTTTTGTGCCAAATCCACTGCTATGACCGTTATCCATGAAAGGACAACTTTCTGCATTATTATTTTTATTCTCCATATTCAAGTATTTTTGCTACTGTATTGATAAGACAAAATTAACTATATTCAAGTTCATAGCAAATAAAATTTTGTTAAATATTCGTGTTATTCGCTGATGTTATGCATTATAGGAATATTTAGGGCGTGTCCTTCACTGCGTTCAGGTCGGGCTATCCGTTGCAAGTCCTCATTCGCTTCGCTCATTGCGGGCTTTTCGCTGCTATCCCTCACGCAAAAACAAGGTAAAAACGTTTGTTTAATATTTTTGATGTAGTATTGCTTTTGAAGAATTTGCGATTTTTTGCGAGGGCGGGGCGAAGCCCCGCCCTCGCAAAAAATCGCAAAAACACGCATATTTGATAAAAAGAAGTGTTTTTTACCTCATTTTACCTCGGGGGCGGGTGGGTGGGTAAACCCGAAAACCCCACAAAAAACACTTCTTTTGCGTTAGGCATGCGAAGGGCATGCGTTAGCATGGTGCAACGCACCGAAGCGATAGCGTAGCCCGTAGCACGCCGACTGCGCCGCGCAGCAAGCAGGAACGCCCAAAAGTCATCTTGTATAACATCAGTTTTTAGCTATTTTTATGAATTTCTCTACCGTTTGCGAAAACAATCCATTTTCTAACGTCCATTTTTTATTATACGCAGCAAATTTAGGTTTGAGTTCTTCAATACTTTGGAGCGCAGCGTTCAACACCGAAGCTAACTTTTTAGACGTAAAATTTCTAATAATAAATCCATTTTTGCCATTGAATATAAGGTTTTCCGTAGCAGGAGTATGGTTAACCACAGGTATTGCCCCTGCATATCTGCCTTCTGCCAATGCTGCTGAATAGCCATCATAAATGGGGGCGGAAACAAAAATATCCGTCATTTTCCATAACGCAGGCATGTACGAGGAAGGTAAATAAGGCACGTACACAAAATTTGGATTTTCCTGCGCATACTTTTGTATGGTATGAATAAACCCCTGATTGCCTCCATAACTTGCTCCCAACATTACAAACTTTATTCTATCACCCCAGAAGCCAGCTAAATGCTTAAATGCGTCAAAAATAATATCCGCCTGATAAATGGGTTTTATTCCTCGTGGACTTAACACTATTTTTTGATGCGGTTTGAGTTGTAAAAGTTGGCGTATATATTCTGTATCTTGCTCAGTAACAAGGTCAAATTTTTCGGTTTCTATACCCCAGTAAGCAACATGATATTTTTCTTTGGGTACGTTGAACCAATGTTCTAATCCGTGGGCAATCCACTCATTGTCAGGAATGAGGTAGTCCGCAAAATCACAGAATTTTTGTACCTGACGGGTAAAGTATTTATGCTTAAACTCCTCAATAAGCGTTCTTTTAGGGCTTAACTTTGCTTTTGCCCACCCACGCTGTTGAACAGTATTGTACAAAGGTTCGTTTTTCGGTGCGTATTCTAATACATCAGCGCCCATAGCTTGTGCTATGACGGGTATCCCTGCATTTGCCCATCTTGCCCACGTACCAAATGGCGTTAAGTGCATAGGATTAAGAACGTCTATTTTTTCTTGCTGTATGGTTTTTTTTAAGCGGTTTCGGGTTTTCCAAAAGGTAAAATAATTGTAACTCCCCTGATGCAAAGAAACAACTTTGATATTAGGAATATCGGCATTTTCCAAAGAAAATACAACTACTTCAAAACCTGCCTTGTGTAAAGCAATTGCCCACTTCTGACAGTGAAAATTACTTGCCTGTGATAAAATACCAATACGCATTATGCGTTAACAAAAAACATCTGAATAAGTGTATCCGCAATTTTGCGGTCATTGCTTAAACGGGGAAGTTTATTTTGTCCACCGAGTTTACCAATGGATTTCATATATTCCACAAAACCGTCTTTGGGTACAATCCTGATTTTTAACTCCTGCAATATATTTCCTTTGCGCAAATCTTTGTAATAGCTGTTTAAGGATTGCATAAGGGTATCCAAATGGGTAACAAACGCATTAAGGTCATCAGGAATTTTTGCAAATTCTACAAACCATTCGTGATAAGGCAACTCTTGATGTCTATCGCCTAAATAAGGGGCTACCGTAAATTCTGCAATTTCTGCATTGAATCTTTCCGTGGTCTGCAACATGGCTTTGTTCACCTCTTCTGCAATAACGTGTTCTCCAAAAGCAGAGATAAAATGTTTGATTCTGCCTGTAACTACTAATCTATATGGGTTTTTACTTACAAAACGTACCGTATCTCCGATATTGTATCCCCATAAACCTGCACTGGTATTGAGAATAATAGCATAATTCACTCCAATTTCCACATCTTTAAGTGAAATACGTGTGGGTTTTTCATTAAAAAACTCATCAACAGGAATAAATTCGTAGAAAATATCATTGTCCAATACCAACAACATTCCTTCTTTATCCAATGTGTCCTGATAGGCAATAAAGCCCTCTGAAGCAGGGTAGCATTCCAACATTAGCAATTTTTTACCGATTGCTTCATTAAGTACTTTTTCATACGGTCTGTAATCTACACCGCCTTGAATAAAAACCGATAAATTAGGAAACACCTCTGCAAGTTTTTTACCCGTGAGTTTGTACACTTCTTCGCAGTACATTTGTACCCAAGGTGGAATACCTGAAATGAGTCGTAAATCTTGTTTTATGGTTTCTTCGGCAATTTTTCGGATTTTAGTTTCCCAGTCGGGTATGATATTCGTTTCCCATGAAGGCACTCGGTTACGTAAAAAAAGTTTAGGGACATGATGTTGTACAATCCCAGACAATCTGCCGATGGGAATCCCATTGCGTACTTCATCAAATTCGGGACTTCCACTTAAAAACATCATTTTGCCGAGCATAAAGTCTGCTTTGTTAGTGTTGTGGGCACATAAAAACACAGCATCACGCGCAGCTTGTATGTGCGTAGGCATAGACTCCTTGCTGATAGGAATATACTTTGTGCCTGAGGTAGTGCCTGATGTTTTAGCGAAATAAAGGGGCTTGCCTGTCCATAACACGTCTTCTTCTCCATTGAGAATACGCTCAATATAAGGTTTTAATCCCTCATAGTCATAAACAGGTACATTATGCTTAAAATCCTGATAGGTTTTTATGGTATTAAAATGATGGTCTTTGCCAAAAGCAGTATTTTTAGCAGTCTGAATTAAGTATTGAAATGTTTTATTTTGAAAAGATATGGGGTTATTTGCCCAATCCTGTATTTTTTTGTGTCTTTTCTTTGCTAACTTTTTAACAATCCAATTAAGCATATTTTTCGTATGTACAAGGCTGCAAAGTTAGCAATTCTTTTACAGGATTGCAAAACCTGTCATGCAGCGGTGTCAATACAATATGGTATTGCGTGAGGGATAGCAGCGAAAAGCCCGCAGCAGGCGTCAGCCTGTGAGGACTTGCAGCGCATAGCCCGACCCCGAAGCGCAAGCGCAGGGGGCACGCCCTAAAAATATCATTGTAAATCCGTAGAAAGTTTGAAGCGGCACACGCGGTTGTTGTCTTTATCCGCCACATAAACCATTTTTCTGAAATACGCAACTCCCACAGGGTTATTGAATTGTTTAGGTCCGTTGCCTACTCCTCCAAAAGAAACCAATACTTGTTTTCTGAAATTAGAATTAGCAGGTTTATTAACTCCTTCATAGCCTGCACGGTTAAAAATAAACAAACTGTCTTTACCACTGTCTACCACAAAAATATATCCTGACGCATCAGGTGCTATGCATATATCTTCAGGCTGAGAAAAACGAAAAGATTGATATAAAAACCTATCCGCTTTACTTGTATCTTGGGTGAGTAAAGAAACATTTTCTGTATAGGAAGTACCTAAATCCACATCGTCAATGCGTTTTATCCATAAGACAGCATACTCTGCTTCAATACCTGTTTTTTGGGTAAGCAAAAAATCTTTGGAAGTGTTAATCCCTGAAACCAACTGCGGAGGCGCAGCAAATCCCGCTATCCCACTTACTTTGACCGCAGAACGTAGATTGGTGTTAATAGGGTCTAATTCTGTGATGTAGTTTGTATTTTGAAAATCCTTGTTGAATACCAAAATAGCATTATCAGGTGCAGGGAATCCCGTTCCTGTATTGAGTGTCCCTGTACGGCTGACATAAAAACTATTATCGTGTAAAGTGGCTACTCCCGTAAAACTGACCTGTTCGTCTTCGGGTCTGAATGGGATACTTGCACGGGTAATATCACAAAAAGGGTGAATGAGCGTATCTATAATTTGATGGCTATTGGTAGGAGCATCTTTAATGATGTAAATGGCAGGCAAGTTTTTAATCTGCGTAGACGTTCCAATAGTAACAGGGTAATTGATACGTCCTACAACATAAGTAAGCAAACGCCTATCTTGGGTAACATCTGTTGCATTAGGAATAGGAATAGTCTTGTATTTTGTACCTTTTTGGTCTAAAATATGCAAGCCTTCGGCATCAGTTACGTACACCATTTCATCATATCCTACATATACATCAGTGGGTTGATTGAATGACCATACGGGGTTAATAGGTACATAACCAAGATTGGAAATGGTAGATGTAGGGTCTATGTTGCCTTGTTGAAATACATCATCTACTACAGGGTCTTTTTTTGTACCCAGCAAAACATCACACCCATAGAAAGAGGTTAAAACGACCAATAAAACAATGTAAATTATATTTTTTTTCATATTGAAAAGCGGTTAAAAACTGACACCGACACCAAATTTATGCGTAAAGCCTAAGCGTTCTTTATTCGTAAAGGCATAATCTATCCTTAAAGCACCAAAACGTTGCGTAAACTTCAAGCCAAAACCAAAAGAAGGAATATGACTTTCATCAGCACCTATTTGATAGCCTGTTCGAAAATATAACAATCTATTCCAACTGTATTCTGCGCCTACGTTAAAGGTTTCTTTATTGTCGGTAGGGTGGTTAAGCTGTCCTGACAAAGTAAAAAGATGATTATCATTTTTGATAGCGTCCCATGCAAAACCGACCTTAAACATAGAAGGTACAGTAACTTGCTCAAAACTATTTACGGTTTGTGTTCCTGTCAATTTAATCACTTCCAGCTCGCCTTTGGGTTTTACATTAAAGCCGAAGTTCGTCATAGTAACGGCAAACCGAAGGTTTTTGTATCCAATATCATATTGAAAGCCTAAGTCAAAAAGCAGGGTGTTGGTTCTTAATCCGAATATACTTTCATTGGCGTATTTAGAAGTTACGCCGAAGGAGAAGTTATCGGTAAGTTTTTTTGCGTAAGAAAGACCTATCGCCGTGTTGGTTGCAGTAAATTTTTGTCCCGTACCAAAAGGCTGAAATTCCGTAGTTACGTCCATTTCCCCTGAATTAAGGTGGGTTACACTTACGCCAATGCAATGTTCATTTTTAAGTTTAATAAATCCTGCACCATAGTTCATGGTAATATCTGCAAAATAACGGGTATATGCGCCTTGCAGGTGAATACGTTGACTGTCTGCTATGGTCATACCTGCGGGATTCCAATACAAAGAAGAAGCATCATTTGCCACAGCGATAAAACTTTCGCCCATACCTGCACTGCGGGGGTCTACGGGGATTTTCAAAAATTGCATGCCTGATGTGCCTGCTCTTTGTTTGCCCAAAGGAGGTAAAACTTGCGCCTGAGCAACCCAAAAAATACCGATAGACAGTAGAAAAAAGAATATACGTAGCTTCACACCCACAAAAGTAAGCAATTGTAGGATATGCACTTCATTAAAAAATTATAAACTTGACTGTAATGGTTTATCTTTTTTTGGGCGTGTCCCCTGCGCTACGCTTGGGGTCGGGCTATGCGCTGCAAGTCCTCACTTGCTTCGCAAGTTGCGGGCTTTCCGCTGCTATCCCTCACGCGGGTGCGCGCGTACATACACGTATCACACAAGGTAAAATTATAATTTTTCAATTTCTTCTTGGGTTAGTCCTGTTTTTTCTTTGATGATTTCAATGCTCACCCCCATAGATAAGAGTAATTTTGCTGTTTCAAATAGTTTCTTCCGTTCTTGCTCAAGTTCTTTTTGTTTTTGCTCTGCTCGTTTTTTCTCTTCATTAAGAAGTTTTTCTTTCTCCTCTGCACGTTGTTTTTCTTGTTCTGCACGTTGTTTTTCTTGTTCTGCACGTTGTTTTTCTTGTTCTGCACGTTGTTTTTCTTGTTCTGCACGTTGTTTTTCTTGCTCTAATGCTTTGTCTTTCTCTTCTAATGCTTTATCTTTTTCTTCTAATTCTTGTTGTTTTTCCTCCATCTGCGCCTGTAAATAAGAAATAACATTATCTCGTTCCTCTAATACTTTCAGATATTCATCTTCTATGTGCATTTTTTCTTCTAAATCTGCTTTTTGTGAAGATACTATCTGTAACCGCTTAACAACCCTCTCTAAAAAACCGGGTAAAAACCTGCGGATTAACCGCAACCTGTGCTGATTATCTCTAACTACGGATTTTTGGTCAAATAATTTCAATAAACTGTATAAATTCCGCTTGTATTCATCATGCAGGTACTCTTCTTCTTTGATATTGTACAGGTTGGGCAGTTGAACTACATACATATCATAGCTCAAATGGTCTATAAACTCATTATGCTGTGTAAAGATATGATTTTTGAATACTCCTGTTTTTACCCTGTTTGTAGCGATAACTAAATCATTGGCTTCGTTTTCTATTCTGAAATTTAAGATAAAAATGGGAATTAAACGTATGGGAACGTCTATTTCCTTGGCTTCACCTGTGCGCGGGTCTGTGAGGGTGCGAGGGCGTTTTTTCTGAAAGTTTTTCATGATATACCGCTTGAAACGGAATATATCATCGGGTTCAGAGGCTTTTTGCAGTTCTATCATAACCATTTCTTCTGTGCCGTCAGACAGTTCTATAATTGCGGTAAAATCCAAATGAAACAAGCGTATCACTTCATTGGTTTGAGGGTCTGTGAGTTCGTCATCTTTTTCAGTATGGGTTAAAGGTTCAGGAATGAGGGTTTTTATCTTTTGGTTGATGATGGTTGAAATGACAATTTTAGCACTTTCAGTATCTTCCATGAGATAGCGGAATACCACATCATAAATGGGATTAGGTATGATGATATATTCGTCTTCTTCCTGTTGAGGGATATTTTTCTTTTTCATCTTGAAAGTACAGCAAAAATACAGAATTTTGGGTAAATTATTGCTATTACGCGCGTACATACACGCGTTAGGCATGCGGAGGGCATGCGTGCTTGCACGCATGGTGCGAACCGCACCGAAGCGATAGCGTAGCCCGCAGCACGCCGACCTGCGTAAGCAGGGAACGCCCAAAAAATACACGTACATAACATCATCTAAACTATATTTAGCTGAATTATAACCAAGTAAGTATACCACTAACAAAATATTGCGTTGTGCTAAATATTTTTTATCTATTTTTGTACAGTGATACCTTTATATGCTGATATTAAGATAGGTTCAGTCTTTACACCATTGGAATGGGGGCTTTGGGCAGTACGTAAATACAATCTCACAGAAAAATGGTTGCAAGGTGCTACCTTGTTTGACCCCACCTGTGGAGAAGGGCATTTACTGGAAGCCTTACTCATAGATGCTATACAAGCAGGTAAAAACACAGCAGAACTCCCTTTGCATAATCTGTATGGGGTAGAAATGAATGTGCAATCCTATAATAATCTGCGCCATAAAATGCGTGCAAAATATCAGTGGAAAGTGGACGTAGAAAAAATATCCTGTGAAGATTTTTTCTTTTATGATGCTCCAAAACGCTTTGATATTATTTTCGGTAATCCGCCATGGCTGACGTTTAATGACTTACCTGAAAATTACAAAACCATCACAAAACCGCTCTTTATAAAGTATGGACTTGTAGAAAATGCGAAAGAAGTATTACTCGGCAATTCACGTATTGAACTTGCGGCACTCGTGATTATCAAAAGTGTGGCACAACACCTGAATACAAATGGAGAAGGGATTTTTTTTATACCTATGTCCGTTTTGCAGAATGACGGGGCAAATAAGCAATTCCGAACCTATCAGGCACAAAAAACAGATTTTGCCATCAAAGAAATCCATGATTTTGGCGAAAAATCTATTTTTGAGGAGATAAAAACCCGTTATGGACTAATTCATATTCGCAGAAATGAAAAAATGTCTTTTCCTGTGTCTTACTATCAATTCAGGGAAAATTCATGGCAGGAATACTATGCCAAACCTGTTTTTCACGATTCAGACCCGTTAAGCATTATTGAGAGTGAAGTGTGGGTACAGGAACTTACTCAAACTCAAAATATTATTTTGCCCAAACAAGCTGTACCCCGTCAGGGTATCAACACCTGTGGTGCGAATGATATGTTTATTTTTGATGATTGTCAGGAAGTAAATGCTGAATTAGTATCTCTTTCCAATAAAAAACAAAAAAATGTGGTCTTGCCCAAAGAATTTGTGTATCCTTTATTGGTCAGTAAAAACTTTAATAGCGCCGCACATAATCAGGAGGTAAATAAATGGGTGCTTTTACCGTATCAGACGAATGGTAAGCCGTTAGAACCTGCACAAATAGAACTTTACCCCGAATTACAGGATTATCTGCATTTCAAACGTCCTTTTTTAGCGTATCGGCGAGGAACTATGATAAATACATGGATAAAAAAAGGATACTTCTGGGCATTGCTTGGGGTTGGTAAATATAATTTTAAACCTTACAAAATAGCTTGGGAAGCCTACGGCAGAAAAGAATTTAGACCTAAATTATTTATGGGGAGCTGGCAGGCTAATCAGTCTTTGCAAGCATATATCCCATTGGAAGAACCTTATCAAGCACAGCAGGTATTATGGCACCTTTCACAAGGCGTTATTGAAAAATATTTGCAATCCATGAATATGCAAGGCACAATGAACTGGGCGCAACCGGGTAAAATCAAACGGCTTATACAATTTGAATAGATACCTATTTATAAACCATACTTAATTGCCAAAGTACATAACAGCAAGACGTAGCACAATATTACAAGACTTAAAGAGGTATACAACGAAGGTTGTATGTGTTTTATTCTGTATAAATATATTGCCAAAAGCATTTTTTCAAAAAAATAGGCTATAACCGTAGCTACAGCCACGCCATATATACCCCAGAAGTACGCTAAAACAACAGAAAGTATAACATTGATAGCCAATTCTATACAAGTAACCTTAAACTGTATTTTATCCATTCCCAAGCCGAGTAAAATGCTATTTGAAAATATAAACCTGCTGACTACCAAAAGTAACATTATATCAAATATCACACTGCTGGGTGTGTACGCATTCCCATACACGTACCTGTATGCAGGTGTAGAAACAAGCATAAACAGTATGGAGATACCAGTTCCCGCTATCATATACTGAGTGCTTTTACGTTTTACTAATGCGAGTATTTCCTTAATATTTTCTCTTGTAGTGTGTGCTATATTCTGAGTTATCCACAAAGATAAACTGTTTGCCAATATGATAAAAACAGGTATTTCCCTTGCTCCATAACGAAACTGTGCCAATACTTCTTTGCCAAATAAAAAATCTACGAGAAAGCCGTCTGTATACTCTGCACTGCCTGCAACCAAAAAAGTAAGCATTAACCACGTTAAACTGTGAAAAAAATCCTTGTTCAAGCGCACATACTTAAAAGGAACATATACAGCACAAAAAATCACCCTAAAAGCTAAAACACCTATCCAAACGCCATACACCATTTGTAAAGACATTGACAGATAAGCGGTTATGCTTACAGAAATCAGCCAGATGCTGTAAAACCAAATGCTGTACTGAATAAGTCGTTTATTTTTCTGTTGGGCTATCAAGTACATTTCCAAAAGCGTTCCGAAAGGATAAAACAACACATATAAACCTGAAAAAACATAGTTGCTATTCCACAGACTGTACAACAATATTCCTGCACCTGTACAAAAAGAAGCTATTAAAATAAAAGTGGCATAATGGTTATAGGAGTACAAATTTTTCTTCAAAAAATGGGTTTGTATTGCCTGTAACCAAAAAAAAGTGGTGAGATTTGCTACTAATAGCGTTTTTTCTGCTATACCTACCTCCTCAACTGAAAACAGTCGACTTAATACCCAGAACACAAACAACGTGCTTGTAAAGCGTATAAACTGATAAATCTGGATACTGTTGAGCATTTGTCAAGAAGATATTTTCCTACAAAATAAAAGAAGTCTATGGAAAAAGTAGGTATTTAAAGAAATTTGGGCGTGCCTGCTTGCTTCGCGGCGCAGTCGGTGCGTTACGTACTGCGCTTCGCTTCGG
>Ga0272446_1002800_pt1 | contig 23067 bp, 23 predicted proteins | sample YNPCB0061_FD_194587 | JGI IMG/M metagenome (GOLD analysis project Ga0272446, IMG submission 194587) | Hot spring microbial mat communities from Yellowstone National Park, WY, United States - YNP-CB-006-1 | ecosystem: Environmental > Aquatic > Thermal springs > Hot (42-90C) > Sediment | place... | reverse complement strand
CGGCGACACCGCTGATCGCGATCGTCTCGATCGGGCTCGTGCTTGCCTTCGTCCTCGGCTTCCTGGCCAACCGGCTGCGCGTCTCGCCACTCGTCGGCTACCTGCTCGCCGGCGTCGTCATCGGCCCCTTCACGCCGGGCTTCGTGGGCGACGCCAGGCTCGCGCACGAACTGGCGGAACTCGGCGTCATCCTGCTGATGTTCGCGGTCGGGCTGCATTTCTCGCCGCGGGACCTGGCGCGGGTTCGCCTCATCGCCGTGCCGGGTGCGCTGGCGCAGATGGCGGTGGCGACGCTGCTCGGCACCGGCTTCGGGCTGCTGCAGGGCTGGGGGCTCGGCGCCGGCGTGGTGTTCGGCCTGTCGCTCTCGGTCGCCTCCACCGTCGTCCTGCTGCGCGCGCTTCAGGAACGCCGCATCCTGGAGACGGAGCGCGGCCGCATCGCCGTCGGCTGGCTGATCGTCGAGGACATCGCGATGGTCCTCGTCCTCGTCCTGCTGCCGACGGTGGCCGCGTTGGCGGCGGCCGGGAACGCCGCCCGGCCCCTCGACATCGCGCTCGCCGCAGGCCTCGTGCTGCTGAAGGTCGCCGCCTTCGTCGCCGTGATGCTGTTCGGGGGCCGCCGCTTCATCCCGTGGCTGCTGCACGGCGTCGCGCATTCCGGCTCGAAGGAGCTGTTCCGGCTGGCCGTCTTCGCCGTCGCGCTCGGCGTCGCCTACGCGGCGCATGGGCTGTTCGACGTGTCCTTCGCGCTCGGCGCCTTCTTCGCCGGCATGGTGCTGTCGGAAAGCCAGCTGTCGCAGCGCGCGGCGCAGGAGGCGCTGCCGTTGCGCGACGCCTTCGCGGTGCTGTTCTTCGTCTCGGTCGGCATGCTGTTCGACCCGGGGATCGTGCTGCGAGACCCGCTCGGCGTGGTCTCGACGGTCGCGATCATCGTGCTCGGCAAGTCTGCGGCCGCCTACGCCATCGTCCGCGCCTTCGGCCACACGCGCCAGACGGCGCTGACCATCTCGGCCAGCCTTGCGCAGATCGGCGAGTTCTCCTTCATCCTCGCCGGGCTCGGCGTCGCGCTCGGGCTCATCGGCGAGCCGGCGCGGGACCTGGTGCTGGCCGGCGCCATCCTGTCCATCCTGCTGAATCCCGCGCTGTTCTTCCTGATCGAGGCGCGGGGCCTGGAACTCCGCCCCGCCCGCGCCCCCTGGGTGAACCTGCGTCCGATCCCGCCGCGCAAGGTGGAGACGGCGCCGGACCTCCCCCCGCCCCCCGGCCCCGCTGCCGCGCCGGAGCCCGATCCGGAGCCGCCGACCAGGCTGACCGGCCATGACGTGCTGGTGGGCTTCGGCCGGGTCGGCAGCGCGATCGGGCGCGGGCTGCGCGCTGCCGGACGGCCGGTGCTGGTGGTCGAGGAGCGCGCCGACCAGGCCGACGCCGCCCGCGCCGAGGGCTTCGAGGTGATCGTCGGCAACGCCGCCGACCCGGCGGTGTTGGCCCGCGCCAATCTCGGCGGCGCGGCGCGGCTGCTGGTGACGCTGCCCGAGGCCTTCGAGGCCGGCCAGGCGGTGGAACAGGCCCGCCGCGCCCGCCCCGACCTGCCGATCCTCGCCCGCGCCCACAACGAGGAGGAGGTGGCGCATCTCGCCGGCCTCGGCGCGAGCGCCGTGGTGGTGGCCGAGACGGAGCTGGCGCGGCGGTTCCTCGGCCTTTCGGGCGCGCCCGCGCCGTAGCGCAGGCTGCACATGGCCGGAACCCGCTCTGCGCGGGAAGCTCCTCGCCGAGCAGGGCCGCGGCAGCTTCGCGCCATCGGAAACCGTTCTAGCCCCGCTCCTGGAACAGGCTCGCCATCAGCGCCGCCACATGGGCATCCAGCGCGGCCCGCACCTCCGCGTCGCGCAGCTCGCCGCGCGCCGCCGAGGCCGCGGTGTCGAACACCCGCGCGATGAAGAGCTTCGCCGCCGCTTCCGCCGCGCTGCGGCGCGCCGCGTCGCCGCCGTCCGCCATCGCGCCTCCTTCCCCCGTCAGGGGGCGATCACCCGCACCGGCTCGCCCTTCAGCCAGCCCAGCACGCATTCCAGCGCGCCGCGATACATGCCGCGGTAGTTCTCCTCCGTCACATAGCCGAGATGCGGCGTCAGCAGCAGATTCGGCGCGCTGCGCAGCGGGTGGCCCGCGGGCAGCGGCTCCTCGTCGTACACGTCGAGCGCGGCGCCCGCGATCTCGCCGTTGCGCAGCGCGGCGAGCAGCGCCGCCTCCTCGACGATCGGCCCGCGCGAGGTGTTCACCAGCACGGCGCCCCGCTTCATCCGCGCGAACTCGGCCGCGCCGACGAGCCCGCGGGTGCGCTCGGACAGCACCAGATGGATCGTCACCACATCGGCCCGGACGAACAGTTCGTGCTTCTCCACCCGCTCGGCGCCGGCGGCGGCGGCGGCCTCCGCCGTCAGGTTCTGGCTCCAGGCGATCACCTTCATGCCGAAGGCCGCGCCGACCTTCGCCACACGCTGGCCGAGCCGCCCAAGCCCGAGGACGCCGAGCGTCCTGCCCTCGACCCCACGCCCGACCGTGGTCTGCCAGCCGCCGGCGCGCATCGCCGCCGCCTCCTCGGGGATGTGGCGCAGCAGGGCGAGGATCAGCCCCCAGGTCAGTTCCGGCGTCGGCGAGGCGAGCGAGGGCGTGCCGCAGACCGTGATGCCGCGCGCCGCGCAGGCGGCCACATCCACCGCCGCGTTGCGCAGCCCCGTCGTCACCAGCAGTGTCAGCTTCGGCAGCCGCGCCACCAGCGAGGCGGTGATCGGCGTGCGCTCCCGCATCACCACCAGGCAGCCGTAGGGGGCGAGGCGTTCGGCCAGCACGCCCTCGTCCGTCTCGTGCCAGCGCAGGCTCTCCACCTCGATCCCGCCTGGCAGCACCGACCAGTCGGCGAGCGCCGTCCCCACCCCCTGCCAGTCGTCGAGCAGCCCGATCCGGCGCAACTCCGGCATGCCCGCCCCTCCACAGCCGCACAGCGCGCGCGCCGCGTTCCACAGCTCGGCGACGCCGGGCGCGCCGGGCAGCAGCACGCCGCTGGACGGGCCGCGGCGCCGGCCCCCCCCTCCGCCACAGCGGCGCGCGGTTCACGACGCCGCCACCACCATCGGCTGCAGCGCCGCGCGGAAGGCGGGCGGCAGCGGCTGCGGGCGGCTCTGCGTCGCCGCGTCCACATAGACGTGGACGAAATGGCCCTCGGCCGAAACCGTGTCCTCCGCGTTGCGGAAGATGCCGATCTCGTAGCGCACCGAGGTGGTGCCGATGCGCGCCACCCGCAGCATCGCCGTCACGTCGTCGGGGAAGCCGAGCGGCCGGTGGTAGCGGCAGCAGGTCTCGACCACCACGCCGACGAGATCGGTCTGCCGCGGCACGACAAGGCCGGCCTGGATCAGGAAGCGAGCGACGACCGTATCGAACCAGGAATAATACACCACGTTGTTGGCGTGGGCGTAGACGTCGTTGTCGGCCCAGCGCGTGGTGATCGGCACGGCGAAGCGGTAGTCGGCGCGGCGCGGCAGCGCCTTGGGCGGGCGGTCGGTCATCCCCGCTGTGTAGCCCCGGCGGCGGCGGCGCGGAACCGGGGCGAAAACGCTTGTGGATAAGCCGATCGGCGCGCTTCGCCCCGGCTGGCGGCTTCTGTATAGCGACTCGGCCGAGGCGCGGACCCCCGTCCGAGTCGCCCGCGGCACAGGAGGCGGTGAAGCGCATGTCGGCCGCGCCCAAGGCCATGATCGAGCCGTTCCGCCTGCGCGGCGGGAACTTCAACCTGCTCGTGCTCAGGCTGCTGGACCACCGCGCCGAGGTGGTGGTGCCGGCGGTGGCCGACCAGTTCCGCCGCGCCCCCGGCCTGCTTCGCAACGCGCCGATCGTGCTGGGACTGGCCGATCTGGATGCCGACCCCTCGGCGGTGGATTTCGCCGCCATCGTGCGGGGGCTGCGCGCCGCCGAGATCAACCCGATCGGCACCACGGGCGGCAGCGCCGGGATGCGCGCCGCCGCCCAGCAGGCGGGGCTCGCGCCGCTGCGCTCGGCCGGCGACAGCGAGGCCCCGGCCGAACCGGCAGCCCCCGCCGCCCCCCCTGCCCCGCCGCCGCCCGCCCCTGGCACGCAGCGCCCGACGCTGGTGGTCGAGCAGAACATCCGCGCCGGCCAGCGCGTCTGGGCCGAGGGCGCCGACTGCATCGTGCTCGGCGCCGTCAACGCCGGCGGCGAGGTGATCGCGGACGGCCACCTGCACATCTACGGGCCCTTGCGCGGCCGCGCCATCGCCGGCGGCGCCGACAACACCGAGGCGCGGATCTTCGCGCTGAACTTCGACCCGGAACTCGTCTCGATCGCGGGGTTCTACGCCACGCGCGACGGGCTCGGCTCGGCGCCCATCGGCAGGCCCGCGCAGGTGCGGCTGCGCGGCGAGGCGCTCGCATTCGACAGGCTCGGCTAGGAGGGGATCGGCATGGCGGAGATCATCGTCGTCACATCCGGCAAGGGGGGCGTGGGCAAGACCACCTCCTCCGCCGCCTTCGCCACGGGCCTCGCGCAGACCGGCAAGCGCACCGTCGTCATCGACTTCGACGTGGGGCTGCGCAACCTCGACCTCATCATGGGCGTCGAGCGGCGGGTGGTGTTCGACATCATCAACGTCATCCAGGGCGAGGCGCGGCTGAACCAGGCGCTGATCCGCGACAAGCGGGTGGAGACGCTGGCCATCCTCCCGGCCAGCCAGACCCGCGACAAGGAGGCGCTGACCAAGGAGGGCGTCGAGAAGATCCTCGAGGAGCTCTCGAAGGAGTTCGACTACATCCTCTGCGACAGCCCCGCCGGCATCGAGAAGGGCGCGCTGCTCGCGCTCTACTTCGCCGACCAGGCGCTGATCGTGACCAACCCCGAGGTGTCGTCCGTCCGCGACTCCGACCGCATCCTCGGCGTCATCCAGTCGAAGTCGAAGCGCGCGGAGGAGAAGCGCCCGCCGGTGAAGGAGCATCTGCTCGTCACCCGCTACGATCCGGTGCGGGTCGAGAAGGGCGAGATGCTGAAGCTCGACGACATCCGCGAGATCCTGGCGATCCCGCTGCTCGGCGTGATCCCGGAGAGCGAGAGCGTGCTCCGCGCCTCCAACACCGGCACGCCGGTGATCCTCGAGGAGCAGTCGGCCGCGGCGCAGGCCTACAAGGACGCGGTGGCGCGGTTCCTCGGCGAGAACCGGCCGATGCGCTTCCTCGAGCCCGAGAAGAAGGGCCTGTTCGCACGCCTGTTCGGCGGGAGGGCGGCGTGATGTCCTGGCTCGACATCTTCCGCGGGCGGCGCGCGCCGCCGACCAGCGCCGCCTCCGCCAAGGAGCGGCTGCAGATCGTCCTCTCGCACGAGCGCATCAGCCGCGACGGCGAGGATTTCCTGCCGAAGCTGCAGCGCGACCTGGTGGAGGTGGTGGCGCGCTACGTGAAGGTGGACGCGGAGAAGGTGAACGTGTCGCTGGAGCGCGGCGCGGATCTCTCGACGCTCGCCATCGAGATCGAGCTGCCGGGGCCGCAGGCGCTGAAGCGGGCGTCGTAACGCGGGCGGGGGCTTGCGGTTTCTCGGCCCCTCCCGAATAGATGGGCCGCCAAACCATCCCCTCCGGAGGCCCCATGCGCACCCAGGTCGGCATCATCGGCGCCGGTCCCGCCGGCCTTCTGCTCGCGCATCTGCTGCACAGGCGCGGGATCGACAGCATCGTCCTGGAATCCCGCAGCCGCGCCTACATCGAGGGCCGCATCCGCGCGGGCCTCTTGGAACAGGGCGCGGTAGACACGCTGCGCGACGCCGGGCTCGCCGAGCGGCTGGACCGCGAGGGGCTCGTCCACAACGGCCTGGACCTGCTGTTCCAGGGCGCCCGCCACCGCATCGACCTGCATGGGCTGACGGGCAAGCGCGTCACCATCTACGGCCAGCAGGAAGCGGTGAAGGACATGGTGGCCGCGCGGCTCGCCACCGGCCGGCCGATCTACTTCGAGGTGTCCGACACCGCCGTCCACGACGTCACCTCCGACCGCCCCTCCATCACCTTCACCCACGGCGGCGCGCAGCACCGCATCGAATGCGACATCATCGCCGGCTGCGACGGGTTCCACGGCATCTCCCGCCCCGCCATCCCGGAGAGCGCCGTCCGCATCTACGACCGTGTCTATCCCTTCGGCTGGCTCGGCATCCTGTCGCAGTCGCGGCCGGTCTCGGAGGAGCTGATCTACGCCCGGCACGAGCGCGGCTTCGCGCTTGCCACCATGCGCAGCCACACGATCTCGCGCCTCTACCTGCAATGCGCGCCGGACGAAGACCTTTCGCTGTGGCCCGACGCCCGGATCTGGGAGGAACTCCACACCCGCCTCGCCTGCGGCGACGAGCTGGAGGAAGGCCCGATCCTGCAGAAGGGCGTCACCGCCATGCGCTCCTTCGTCGTCGAGCCGATGCGCCACGGCCGGCTGTTCCTGGCAGGAGATGCCGCGCATATCGTGCCGCCCACGGGGGCGAAGGGCATGAACCTCGCGATCGGCGACGTGCGGGTGCTGGATGCCGCGCTCGGCGCCTTCTTCGCCAAGGGCGACACGGCGCTGATGGACCGCTACTCCGCCATCTGCCTCGACCGCATCTGGAAGGTGCAGCGCTTCTCCTGGTGGATGACGCAGATGCTGCACGTGTTCGACCACGCCGACGCCTTCGAACACCGGGTGCAGCTGGCCGAGCTCGACTATGTGGTGAACAGCCAGGCGGCGGCGACGACCCTCGCCGAGAACTACGTAGGCCTGCCCTACGCGGTCTGACGGATGGCGCGCCACAGCGCCTCCACCCCGGCCATCAGGTCGGCGATGTCCATCGCTTCCGCCGGGTTGTGGCTGCCGTTCGCGTTGCGCAGGAACACCATCGCCGAAGGCACGCCGTTGCGCGCGAACTCGGCGGCGTCGTGCCCGGCGCCGGAGGCCATCGCGTAGGGCTGCGGCAGCGCGGCCTCGATCGCCGCGGCGCGGGCGGCATCCAGCGCCACGGGCGCGGCGCGCACCGCGCGGCCGAAGTCGAAGCGCACGCCGCGCCGCCGCCCGATCCCGGCGGCGGCGTCCGTCAGCACGCGCTCCATGCCGCGCAGCACGGCCGGGTCGGCGCTGCGGATGTCGAGGCTGAAGGCCACCTCGCCCGGGATGCGCGTCGGCGTCGCGGCGTCGGGCTCGGTGGACAGCATCCCGGCCGTCAGCACCAAATCCGCGCCTTCCTGGTCCTGCCGGGCCCAGAGCGTATCCAGGTCCATCAGCAGCTCCGCCACCGCCATCGCCGGGTCGTGGCGGAGATGCCGGGGGACGACGCCGGAATGCCCGGCCTCGCCCAGGCAGCGGGCGGCGGGGTAGCGGAGGTGGCCGCGCACCGCGGTGACTGCGGCGGCGGGCAGGCCGCGGTCCAGCAGCACCGGCCCCTGCTCGATATGCGCTTCCCAGAAGGAGGTGACGCGCGTGATCTCGGGCAGCGGGCGGCCTGAGCAGGCCGCCGCCGGGTCGCCGCCGGCGCGCGCGATGCAGGCGGCGAGCGGCACGCCGTCGCCGCGCCGCGGCTGCGCCAGCTCCGCCGTGTCCAAAAGGCCGAAGGCGGCGCGGGTGCCGACATAGGGCGCGCCGAACCACGGGCTCTCCTCGCCGCGCAGGGCGACGGCGCGCAAGCCGACGCCGGCGCGGGCGGCGCGAAGCGCCACCAGCAGCCCGGCCACCGCCCCGGCGGCGCCGTCGTAGTTGCCGCCCCGGGGGACGGAATCGCAGTGGGAACCGCAAGCCGGCGCCGGCGCGTCGCCGAGGCCCGCGGGCTGCAGCCAGAGGTTGCCCACGGCGTCGCGGTGCGACACGAGGCCGCGCGCTGCGCCGGCCTCGGCCAGCAGCTCGTGGCAGGCGGTCTCCGCCTCGCTCCAGGCGGGGCGGGAGATGCCGCCCCTCGGGTCGGCGCCGATTTCGGCGAAGCGGGCGAGCAGGCGCTCGGCCAGCAGCGCCTCGTCGCGCAGGTCGCTGATCGCGTTCATTCCGCCGCAACCTCCACCACGCGGCGGCGCGCGGGCAACGCCATGCCCGTCAGCTCCGCGACGCGCGCGATGCCCTTCCGCGCGCAGAAGGCCGACAGCCCCGCGATGATGCGCGGCATTGCGTCCGGCGCGATGAAGGAGACGGTGCCGACCTGCACGGCGGAGGCGCCGGCCATCAGGAACTCGACCGCATCCTCGGGCCGCGAGATGCCGCCGCAGCCGATGACCGGAATGCCCACCGCCTGCGCGCATTGCCACACCATGCGGAGCGCGATCGGCTTGAAGCCAGGCCCCGAATAGCCGCCCATGCCGGCGCCGAGGGCGGGCTTCGCCGCCTCGATATCAATGGCAAGTCCGAGGATGGTGTTGGCGACGACCAGCGCCTCCGCCCCCGCCTCCTCGCAGGCGCGGGCGACGCCCGTCAGGTCGCCGGTCTGCGGCGACAGCTTGGCCCACACCGGCAGGCGGGTCGCGCGCACCATCGCCGCCACCGCCGCCGCCGCGGGGCCCGGGGAGGCCGCGAAGGCGCGGCCGTCCTCCTCCAGATTGGGGCAGGAGATGTTGGCCTCGATGGCGGCGACGCCCGGCTGCGTCAGGCGGCGCGCGGCCTCGCCGAAGGCCTCGGGGGTGGGGGCGGAGACGCTGACGACGAGCGGGGACGCGAAGCGCCGCCACACCGGCAGATCCCTCTCGATCCAGGCCGGGATGCCCTTGCCCGGGATGCCGATGGAGTTCAGCAGCCCCTGCCCGGCTTCCGCCACGCGCGGGGTGGGGTTGCCGGCGCGCGGCTCGGGGGTGACGGATTTCGTCACCAGCGCGCCAAGCAGGTTCAGGTCGAACACCTCGGCCAGTTCCGGCCCGAAGGTGCCGGAGGCGGGCATCACCGGGTTCGCCAGCCTGAGGCGCCCGATGCGGACGGAGAGGTCGGTCATGCCCAGGCCTCCACCGCCTGCAGGTCGAACACCGGGCCTTCGCGGCAGACGCGGAGATCCTTCACGCCCTCCTTGGTCCGGATGCGGCGGACGCAGGCGAAGCACATGCCAAGCCCGCACCCCATGCGCTGCTCGATCGCCGCCTCGCCCGGGATGCCGCGGGCGGCGGCGAAGCGCTGGGCGAGGCGCAGCAGCCGGTCGGAGCCGCAGGTGAAGACCGCATCCGGCGAGGAGCCGGCGATGCGCGCGGCCACCACCTCGGGGGCGGAGGAGCCGTCGGGATCGAACACGCGGTGCACGTCCATCGCGTCGCCGCCGGTGAACTCGGCCTCCATCAGATCGGCCGGTTCGCGGGCGGAGAGCACCGCCTCCACCGCCACCCCCCGCGCCGCGGCGCGGCGGGCAAGCAGCGACAGGGTGGCGAGCCCGACGCCGCGGGCGAGCAGCAGCACCCGCCGCCACTCCGGCCTGAGCGTGAAGCCGCGGCCGAGCGGCCCCAGCGCATCCAGCGTGTCGCCGGGCCTGAGGCCCGCCAGCGCCGCCGTCCCCTGCCCCGCCACGCGAAATAGAAAGCCGAGCGGCTCCCCGGGCCCGGCGCGCCAGACGCTCATCGGCCGCCGCAGATACACGCCGGGGCAGAGCAGATGGCAGAACTGCCCGGCCTCGACGGTTTCGGACAAATCCGGCGCGTCGGCCAGGATCATGTGGTAGCGCGCGCCGACGGGCCGGCTTTCCAGCACGCGGGCGCGATGCGCCGCGACCCGCGGGGGCGATGGAACCGGGCTGAGGGCGTCGAGCATCGCAGCGTCCACGTTCCTGGAGATATCCAGGATCGTGGATCTCGCTGCCCGCCGTCAAGCGGAATCGGCGCGCCGCGTCAGAACCGCGCCGCGACGCCGATGGTGCCGCCCAGGAACCAGCCGAAGGAATAGACGCTGTCGTTGTCGGCGCCGCCTTCCAGCATGCGAAGGCCGCCCGTCAGCTGCCAGCGCTCCGACAGGTCGTAGGCGGCGCGCAGCGCGAGGTCCACCGCCCGGCCCTGCGGCGCCGCAAGCGCGTCCACCTCGGCCAGCAGCGTCCAGCGGGGCGCGACGCGCCATTCCGCGGCGGCGTGCAGCAGGGGCACGACGCCGATGTCGGTGTCCCGCGCGCTTGTGCCGCCCTGGCGCAACTCGATCAACGCGTCGCGCACCAGCACGGTGCCGCCGAGGCGGAGGCGGAAGCTCTCGCCCTGCCAGACGGTGTAGCGGTAGGTGACGCGCCAGGTGTCGAAGCGGTAGCGCCCCTCGGTCGGCACGCCGCCGGCGAAGGTGGCGCCGGCGAACAGCGTCGCGCCGGGGAGCGTGCCGATGCCGTCCGTCCGAAGCGCCTGGTAGGAACCGCGCAGCCCGTGGCGGCCCCAGTCGAAATCGAGGGTGGCGCGGCCGAACGCCTCCGGCCCGTCGCCGGTCAGCCGCTGCAGGTCGAAGCGGGTGCCGCCCGGGTTCGGGATGCGGACGTCGTTGTTCAGCGTCCAGGCGCCGCCGAGTTCGAGTTCGATCCGCGCGCCCTGCGGCCAGGGCTCGGCGGCGGCGGGGGCGGCGACGGGAAGCGCGAGGGCGAGCGCGGCGGCGAGCCGCGGCAGGAGGCGAGGCATTCGGATGTCCCGGCTGTTCTTGGTGCGGCGGGAGATGATCGCGCGGCGTGCCCGATGCAAGCCTGTCACGACAGCAGCGCCCGCAGCCTGGCCGCCGCCGCCTCCCCCTTCAGCGACGCCGCCCAGAGCCGCTCCGCCAGGCGTTCGTAGAGGGCGACCGCCGCCGGATCGGCGGTGATCGTCGCCACGCCCAGCGTCACATTCGGCCGGCCACCCAGGCGGAAGGGGCTCGCCGCCGCCACCGCGCCGCGCGGGCCCGACAGGATCTGGAAGGTCTGGCTCGGGGGGGCGTGTTCCAGCACGCCGATCGCAACCCCGAGCGGCGGGTCGGCGCAGAGCGCGGCGATGCGCGCCACCTCCTCGGCCGCCCAGGCGCGGCGTTGGGCGAGCACGGCCTCCGGCAGCCCGTCGCGCCCGACCAGCCCCTCGCGCAGCATGGCGGCAAGCCCGGGCAGCGAGACGATCGAGATCACATCCCGCCGCGCGGCGCCCGCCTGGGCGCGGCGCTTCGCGAGAGCGGCAAGCGTGCGCTCGGCCGCCGCCAGCCCCTCCGCGTCGCCGGCGAGGGACTCCCGCAGCATCAGCCCGAGGCGCTCGGCATAGGCGGGTGTGGCGAGCAGATGCGAGGTCGGTTCGAAATAGGCGAGGATGCGCGAAGCCTCGGCCTCCAGCTGGAACAGCCGCTCGAAGAACACGGCGGCCTCGGCGTGGTGCTCGGTGCCGATCCCGAGCAGGTTGCCGAGGGAGACGCCGAGCACCTCGGCGATGCCCTCCACCAGGTCCAGCCGCGTCACCCCGTCCTTCTCGTAGTTGTAGAGCGCGGCGCGGCTGATGCCGAGGCGGGCCGCCACCTCCTCCGGCCGCAGCCCTGCGCCGACGCGGTGCGCGCGCAGCCGCCGGCCGATCTCCGCGGGGTCGAGTGCCATCGGCGTCTCCTTCCTCGGGGCGGGGATGGACGGCAGGCCGCGCGCGCGGTCAAGTGCCGGGATGGAGCCCATCGTCTATCGCGGCATGACGCAGGCGGAGCTCGACTCTGCCTACGACAACCAGCGCCATGTGCCGGACGCGGCGGAATGGATCGCGGAATACGGCAGGCGGAGCAGGGCGGCGCGGGCGCGGCTCGCGCCGGTCGGGCCGCTCGCCTACGGGCCGGGGGCGCGGCAGGCGCTGGAGCTCTATCTGCCCGCGCGGCTGCCGGCGCCGGTGCATGTGTTCCTGCATGGCGGCGCCTGGCGCGCGCTGTCGCGCGAGGAGGCGGCCTGGCACGCCGAGGGCGTGGTGTCGCAGGGCGTGGCGTTCGCCGCCGTCGGCTTCGATCTCTCGACCGAGGTGCGGCTTGCCGAGATGGTGCGGCAGGCGCGGGCCGCGGTGGCCTGGCTGTTCCGCCACGTCGCGGCCTATGGCGGCGACCCCGCGCGGATGACGATCGGCGGCCATTCCTCGGGCGCGCACATGGCGGCGATGGCCGTGCGCGACGACTGGCAGGGGGCGGCCGGGCTGCCGCAAGACGTGCTGAAGGGGGCCTATCTCCTCTCCGGCCTGTATGAGCTGGAGCCGGTGCGCCTTTGCTACCGCAACGCCCTGCTCGGGCTCGATCCGGCGGAGGCGGCGGCGCTGTCGCCGATCCTCGGGCGGCCCGCCTGTCCCGTGGCGGTCGGTGTGGCGGAGCGCGAGACGCCGGAGTTCCGCCGGCAATGCTTCGCGCTCGCCGCCGAATGGGGCGCGCGCCTCGTGTTCGACGCGCCGGGGCGGCACCACTACGACGTGGCCTGCGACATGGGCGATCCGGCGACGGTGGCGGGGGCGGCGCTGTCGCGCGTGCTGGCCTGGTGAGCGGGGCGTTGCCGGCGCCGCGGCGGCGCGGCTAACGAGGGGTGTCCGCGCGGGCGTGGCGGAACAGGTAGACGCAGCGGACTTAAAATCCGCTTCCGGTGTGCCGGAGTGCCGGTTCGATCCCGGCCGCCCGCAGGGCGCCCGCGCGTAACCCTTGGGCGCGGCGCGGCGAAGAGAGGGTATTGCAACCGCCCGGAGGCCCCGATGCCGACCCGCCGCTCCCTCGCGGCGCTTGCCGCGCTGGCCCTGCTTCCCGCGCCGCCCGCCGCCGCCGCGGAGCGCCAGCCCTTCACCGCCGCCGCCTTCGAGGCCGCGCAGGCCGCCGGCCGCCCGATCCTGATCGAGGTGACGGCGCCCTGGTGCCCCACCTGCCGCGCGCAGCGGCCGCATGTGGACGCCGTCGCCGCCGACCCGCGGATGCGCGAAGCCGTGCTGCTGTCGGTGGATTTCGACAGCCAGCGCGACGCGCTGCGCCTGCTGAACGTGCGGAGCCAGTCCACGCTGATCGCCATGCGCGGCCGCGAGGAGCGCGGCCGGGCCACCGGCATCACCGACGGCCAGGCGATCCGCGCCTTGCTGCTGCGCGCCCTGTAGCCTCCGATGCTGCCGCTGCTGCTCGCCGGGCTGGCGGGGATGCTCGCCAGCCTGTCGCCCTGCGTGCTGCCGATCCTGCCGATCGTGCTGGCGGCGGCGGCGTCGGAGCACCGCTTCGGCCCGCTCGCCCTGGCCGGCGGCCTCGCGGTGACCTTCGCGGCGGCCGGGTCGCTGCTCGGCCTCGCCGGCTTCGCCCTCGGGCTCGATCCGGAATGGCTGCGCGGGGCCGCGGCGGCGCTGATGCTGGCGGCGGGGCTGCTGCTGCTGGCCGCAGGCCTCGCGGCGCGGCTCTCGGCCGCGGCGGAGCACGCGCTGCAGCCGGTCTCGGCCTTCGCCGCGCGGATGACGGCGCGCGGGGTGTCCGGGCAGTTCGCGCTCGGCGCCGTGCTGGGCCTCGCCTGGGCGCCCTGCACCGGGCCGGCCCTCGGCGCGGCCGTGGCGCTCTCGGCGCAGGCGGCCACCGCGCCGCAGGCGGCGGCGGCGATGCTTGCCTTCGCGCTCGGCGCGTCGCTGCCGCTGGTCGCGCTCGGCTACGCGGCGAGGGGCTCGGTGCCGGCGCTGAAGCGCGGGCTCGGCGGCGCGGGCGGCGCGCTCAGGCCGCTGCTGGGCGGGGTGCTCGCGCTGTTCGGCGTGCTCGTCCTCACCGGGCTCGACAAGCGGATCGAGGCGGCGGCGACCGCCGCGCTGCCGGAGGCCTGGGTCAACCTGGTGGTGCGGTTCTGACGCCCAGCGCCGCGCAGGGCAGGCCGCGCACCCGCTGCGCGACGCGGGGTGCCGCGGCTGCCGCCCTACCCCCGCCTGCGGAACCGCTCCACCGCCGAGACCAGCGCCGTCCGCACGCCCGGCTCCAGCGCCGAATGCCCGGCGTCGGGGATGATGGTCAGCCGCGCCTTCGGCCAGGCGGCGGCGAGGTCGAAGGCGGTTTCGGCCGGGCACACCATGTCGTAGCGGCCCTGGATGATCTCGGCCGGAACATGCGCGATGCGGTCCATGTGGGCGAGCAGCCCGCCCCTCGGCAGGAACAGGTCATTGGCGAAATAGTGCGCCTCGATCCGCGCGAGGCCGAGCGCCGAGCGATCCTGCGCGAAGGACGCCACCGTGTCGGGCGAGGGCAGCAGCGTGGAGCAGGAGCCCTCATACTGGCTCCACGCCCGCGCCGCCGGCAGGTGCACCGCCGGGTCGGGGTGCGTCAGGCGCTTGAGGTAGGCGCCGAGCAGGTCGCGCCGCTCGGCCGGCGGCAGGTGTTCGGCGAAGGCACTCCAGGCATCGGGGAACACGCGGCGGAGGCCGTAGAGGAACCACTCCACCTCCGCCGGGCGGCCGAGGAACACGCCGCGCAGCACGCAGCCCGCGACGCGCTCCGGATGCGCCTGGGCGTAGGCGAGCGCCAGCGTCGAACCCCAGGAGCCGCCGAACAGCAGCCAGGACTCGATGCCGAGGTGGCGGCGCAGCACCTCGATGTCGGAGACGAGATGCGGCGTGGTGTTGTCGCGCAGCTCGCCGAGCGGGCGGGAGCGGCCCGCGCCCCGCTGGTCGAAGATCACGACGCGCCAGTGCGACGGGTCGAAGAAGCGGCGATGCACCGCACCCGCCCCCGCGCCGGGGCCGCCATGCAGGAACAGGACGGGCTGGCCGCGCGGATTGCCGACCTGCTCCCAGTAGAGCACATGGCCGCCGCTGACGGGCAGGAACCCCGTCTCGAACGGGGAGATGTCGGGGAACAGATCGCCGCGTGGCATCGCGCCCAACCATATCGGCGGGCCGCGCATGGCGGCAACGGGGCGGCCTTGGGGCTGATGCGCCCGCGGCGCGGATGCGCTACCCTCGCCGCATGGCCGAAACGCCCCCAGCCGGGTCGCGCCCCGCTCTCCCCAACGCCGCCAAGGGGATGGTCCGCTGCGCCGTCTGCGGCGCCGAGAGCCGGCAGCCACCCTTCCGCGCCGCCGCGCCGGAACAGGCGCCGGACCTCGACCTTCGGCCGGGCGAGCCGCTCCGCTCCACCATGGCCCGCTGGCTGCAGCAATGCCCGCGCTGCGGCTATGCCGCGCCGGACATCACCTCGGCCCACCCGGCGGCGGCGGCGGCGGTGGCGGCCGCGCCGTTCCGCGCCCTGCTGTCGGACCCGCAGCACCCGCCGCTTGCCCGCCGCTTCCTCGCCTGGGCGCATGTGCTGGAGGAGACGGGCGCGCTGCACGCCGCCGCCGAGGCCACGCTGCAGGCCGCCTGGGTGGCCGACGACGCGGGGCGGGCGGATCTGGCGCGGCAGTGGCGGGCGGATGCGGTGTCGCTGTGGCGGCAGGGCCCGCCGCTCGATCCGGAACAGACGGTGCGGGTGGTGGATGCGCTGCGCCGCAGCGGCATGTTCGAGGACGCAGCGGCCACCGCCGATGCGGCGCTGGCGGCCGACCCGCCGGAGGCGGTGCGGGAGGTGCTGGGGCTGGAACGGCGGCTGGCGCAAGCGAGGGACGACGGGCGCTACACCCTGGCCTCCGCGATGCCGCCGCCGTCGCGCCGCCCGCATGCGGCGCAGCGCGGGGTGTCGCCGGGCGGCGGCTGGCTCGAGTGGCTGCGGCGGCTGTTCGGGCGGCGCTGACCGGGGCTTCCCGGCCGGGGCGTGTGATACTATAACATCCTGCATGCATCGCCGATCCCTCCTCGCCCTGCCCGCCCTGCTGCCGCTTGCCGCCCGCGCACAGCCCGCGCCGCTGCCGGTGGTGGCCAGTTTCACCATCCTGGCCGACATGGCCCGCCAGATCGGCGGCGACCGCGTCGCCGTGCGCGCCATCGCCGGGCCGGATGCGGACGCGCATCATTTCCAGCCCCGCCCGTCCGACGCTGCGGCGCTGCGCGGGGCGGCGCTGCTGATCCGCAACGGGCTCGGCTTCGATGGCTGGGTGGACCGGATGGCGCGATCCGCCAACTGGCGCGGCCGCACCGTGACGGCGACCGAGGGCATCTCTCCGCGCATGGTGGTCGGCGGGCATTCGCACGGCCATTCGCATGGGCGGCCTGGCCAGCCCGCGCCCGATCCGCATTGCTGGCAGGATCTGGCGCTCGGCCGGCGCTACGTCGCCAACATCGCCGCCGGGCTGTCGGCCGCCGACCCGGAGGGCGCGACGCACTACGCCGCCCGCGCGGGCGCCTATGACGCGCGGCTGGCAGCGCTGGACGCCGAGGTGCGCGCGGCCATCGCCACCGTGCCGGAGGCGCGGCGCATCGTCGTCACCTCGCATGACGCCTTCGGGTATTTCGGCGCCGCCTATGGCGTGCGCTTCCTCTCGCCGGCCGGCGTCTCCACCACCGCCGAGCCCTCGGCGCAGCAGGTGGCGCGGCTGATCCGCCTGATCCGCGAGCAGAACGTCACCGCGCTGTTCATGGAGAACATGGCGAATCCCGCCAATCTCCGGCGCATCTCCGCCGAGACGGGGGTGGCGATCGGCGGGCGGCTCTATGCCGACAGCCTGTCCCCCCCCGACGGCCCGGCACCGACCTACGAGGCGATGTTCCGCCACAACCTCGCCCTGCTGGTGCCGGCGATGCGCGGCGCCTGAGCGCGTTTCGGGCTGGCGCGGCGGCGCGTTCGGTCGTAACCACGCCGCATGGCTCGCATCTGGCTTGCGTGCGCCGCCCTGCTCGGGCTCGCCTTCGTCGCGCTGCTGGCGCTGTCGGCGCATGGGCCGCAGCTGCTGGCGGCGCTGTTCGACATCCGGGTGCCGGCCCTGGGCGGCGCGGACGCCGCCGCCGGCAAGGCGGCTGGCGCTCTGGCGGCCGCCCCGGCCGCGGCGGGCGCCGGACCGCTGCGGCTGAGCCCGTTCGAACAGGCGCTGGTGGTGCACGGGTTCCACGCCCTCGCGCTCGGGCTCGCGGCGCTGTGGATCGGGCTGCGCGGCGGGCTGTTCGCCAATCTCGCGGCGCTCGGGCTGCTGGGGGGCACGCTGCTGTTCTCGGGCGGCATCTATCTGCGCGCGCTGGGCGAGTCGGTGGACCCGGCGGTGACGCCGCTCGGCGGCACCATCCTGCTCGGGGCCTGGGCGGTGTTCGCGCTGGCGGCGCTGTTCGGCGGCGCCTCGGCGGGGGCGCCGTCCTCTGCACGGCCGGTGGCGCGCCCCGCCCCGGCCGCAGCGCCTAGGCCCGCGGCGCGCCCGGCGGCCGCCTCCGCCGCGACGGTGTTCACCGGATGGGCGACGGCCGCCGCACCGGCGACCGCCAGGGCTGCCGCCGTCCGGCAGCCGGCCCGTCCGCCGCAGGTCGAGGCGCGGCACCAGGACGCCCAGGGCGCCCGGCCCCCCGTCTCCGGCCCGCCCAAGCGCCCCACCGTCAGCCGCTGACCGCGCCGGTCCGATCCGCCTATCTGGCCGCGGCGGGGTTCGAGGCCGATCTGGCCGAGGAACTCCGCCGCTCCGGCCGCGCAGTGACGGCGTGGCACGGGCGGCTCGCGCTCTCCCCCGACCCGCCGGGGCCTGCCGCCTGGGCGCTCGACATCTGGACCGACTGCCGCGAGATCGAGGCGCCCTCGATCGCCGCCGCCGCCAGGGCGCTCAAGGCGATCCAGCGGAACTGGAGCCTCTATTCCGCCGCGCATCACCGGCGCGGGGCGCTGATCGTCGCGGCGCTGCCGCCGGTGGCGGCGAAGCCGCTCGTCTTCCCCTCGCCTGCGCCGGCCGCGCCGCTCGGCGCCTTCACGCTGCTGGACCCCACGCGGATCCTCGCCTCGCCCGCCAAGACCTCGCCGGTGCCGAACGGCGAATGGCGCTTCGTCGAGGACCGCGAGGGCCCGCCGTCCCGCGCCTATCTGAAGCTGTGGGAGGCGCTGACCCGGCTCGGGCGGCATCCGGCGCCGGGGGAGCGGTGCCTCGACCTCGGCGCCGCCCCGGGCGGCTGGAGCTGGGCGCTGGCGCGGCTCGGCGCGCGGGTGGTCGCGGTGGACAAGGCGCCGCTCGACCCGCGGGTCGCCGCCATGCCGGGGGTGGAGGTGCGGCAGGAGAGCGCCTTCGCCCTGGACCCGGCGCGGGAGCGGGCGGCGTGGCTGTTCTCCGACGTCATCTGCTACCCGGAGCGGCTGCTGGCGCTGGTGCGGCGCTGGATCGCGGCCGGCACGGCGGCCAACATCGTCTGCAGCGTGAAGTTCCAGGGGGCGACGGACCACGCGGCGGCCGAGGCCTTCGCCGCCATTCCGGGCGCCGTGCTGTTCCACGGCAGCCACAACAAGCATGAACTGACCTTCGCCCGGCTGGCGACCGTCGCCCGGCTGGCGACCGGGTAAGGCGGCTCAGCCGCGCGAGACCCAGGGGCTGCGGGCCCAGCGCGCGCTCAGCGCGGCACGTTCGGCGCCGAGCGCCTGCAGCCACGCGGCCGGTTCGCCGGTGCCGGGGCGGGCGCCGGTCTCCTCGGCCCAGGCGCGGAACTCCGGGTCGGCGCGCAGCGCGCGGAGCGCCGCGGCGAGCCGCCCGGCGCCGGCGAAGCCCGGGCGCGTCACGAAGCCGCGCTGCACGCAGGCCAGCAGCGGGATGCCGCGCTCCGACAGGGTCGGCACCGCCGGATGGTCTTCGAGGCGCGCGGGCGTCGCGCTCGCCACCGGCAGCAGCCCGGGGATGGCGGCGCGGCGCAGCTCCGCCACCGACAGCATCACCCCGGCCACATGGCCCGCCGCGGCGGCGCGGGCCGCCGCCATCGCCGAGGCGAAGGGCAGCGCGCGGCCGTCGCGCAGCGCCTCGGCCAGCTGCAGCGCGGCGAGGTGGGAGGCGGTGCCCTGCGGCCCGCAGCCGATCAACGTCTCGCCCGGCGCGGCGGCGGCGACGAGGGTGACGCCGCCCGCGCCCTGGCGGGCGGCGAGCAGCAGCGGTTCCTCGGTGACCGGGCCGAACCAGGAGAGGCGCTCCGGCAGGCCCTCGTCGGCGGCCTGGATGCAGCGGGCGAGCAACCCCGGCGTGCTGACGAAGCCGAGCAGCGGCGGCGCGCCGGGCGCCTCGGCCACATGGCGGGCAGCGGCCATGCCGCCGGCGCCGGGCAGGTTCTCGACCGTCAGGGTCACGCGCTGCCAGTGGCGGGCAAGGAAAGGGATGACGCTGCGCGCGACCAGGTCGGGCGCCGAGCCGGGCTGGGCGCCGACGACGACGCCGACCTGCCAGCGCGGCGCCCCGGCCAGCGCCGGCGCGGCCAAGGCAAGGCCACCGGCCGCACCCAGCAGGGCGCGGCGGCCGAGGGCGTGCCGGCTCATCGCGCCGCGGCGGGCACGGCGGCGCCGTCACCCGCGGGCCGCAGCTTGCGCCCGCCGGTGTAGAGCACGATCGGCGAGGCGATGAAGATCGAGGAGGAGGTGCCGACCACCACGCCGAAGATCAGCGTCCAGGCGAAGCCCGACAGCGTCGGCCCGCCGAACAGCGCAAGCGGCAGCGCCGCCAGCAGCAGCGTGGCCGAGGTGCCGATGGTGCGGTTCATGGTCTCGTTGATCGAGAGGTCCACCAGCTCCCGCAGCGGCATCTGCTTGTACTTCCGCAAGTTTTCCCGCACCCGGTCGAACACGACCACCTTGTCGTTGGCGTTGAACCCGATGATGGTCAACACCGCCGCGACCGTCGTCAAGTTGAACTCGATGCCGGTGACGACGAGGAAGCCGATGACCTTGGTTGTATCCAAAAGAAGTGTTGCAACCGCGCCTATGGCGAACTGCCATTCGAAGCGGAACCAGATGTAGATCAGCATCATCAGGAAGGAGATCCCGAGCGCGATCATCCCGCCCTGGAACAGCTCGTCCGAGACCCGGCTGCCGACCGCCTCCACCCGCAGCATGCGCGCGCCGGGGGAGGCTTCCTCGAGCGCGGCGCGGACGGCCGAGACGGCGCGCTGCGTCCCCGCCTCGTCCGCCTGCACGGGCAGGCGGACCAGCACGGTATTCGCATCGCCGAACTGCTGCAGCCCGGCCTCGCCGAGCCCGAGCCCGCCGATCGCCCCGCGCAGCCGCGCGAGATCGGCCGGCTGCTCGGTGCGCACCTCCATGATGATGCCGCCCTGGAAGTCGATGCCCTTGGACAGCCCGGGCCAGACGAGGGCCGCGAGCGACAGCGACGAGATCACCGCCGAGGTGACGAGGCCGATGCGCGCGCCCTTCATGAAGGGGATGCGCGTGTTGTCGGGGAACACGCGGAACAGCGGGCGGGCCAGGCGCTGCATCAGCGACGCGCCGGGCTTCTCCAGCACCGGCAGCTCCTTCGGCCGGCGCCCGCGGTACCAGAAGGCGATCATCAGCCGCACCAGCACCGTCGCCGTCCACATCTGGATGACGGTGCCGATCGCCACCGTGACGGCGAAGCCGCGCACCGGGCCCGAGCCGAAGGCGTAGAGCATCGCCATCGCGATCAGGTTGGTCAGGTTGCTGTCCACGATGGTGCCGGTGGCGCGGCGGTAGCCGGTCTCGATCGCGTTGGCGGGCGTCCGCCCGGCCTTGATCTCCTCCCGTATGCGCTCGTTGATCAGGATGTTGGCGTCCACCGCGGTGCCGAGGATCAGCACGATGCCTGCGATGCCGGGCAGCGTGAGGGTGGCGCCGAGCAGCGACAGGGCAGCCGCGATCAGCACCACGTTCACCACCAGCGCGGCGCAGGCGAACCAGCCGAACAGCCCGTAGGCGAACCCCATGTAGAGGAACACGAACAGCGTGCCGGCGGCGAGCGCGAGCATGCCGGCGCGGATCGCATCCGCGCCGAGTTCGGGGCCGACCGTTCGCTCCTCCACCACCGTCAGCGGCGCTGGCAGCGCGCCGGCGCGCAGCAGCACGGCGAGATCATTGGCGCTGCGCACGGTGAAGTTGCCGCTGATCTGCCCGCGCCCGCCGGTGATCGGCTCGCGGATGACGGGCGCGGTCAGCACCCGCTCGTCGAGCACGATGGCGAAGGGGCGGCCGACATTGTTGCGCGTCACCTCGGCGAAGCGGCGGGCGCCTGTGGAATCGAAGGTGAAGTTCACCACCCATTCGCCGGTGCGGCTGTCCTGCGCGGCGCGGGCGTCGGTGAGGTTGGCGCCCTCCACCTCGACGCGGCGGCGCACGGCATAGACCTCGGGGTCGCCGGGGCGCGGGTTCTCCGGGCGGAGGAACATGACGCCCGGCGGCGCGGGGCCGGCGCCGGGGATGGCCGTCTCGTCCAGTAGGTGGAACGTCATCCGCGCGGTGCGGCCGATCAGTTCCTTGATGCGGTTCGGATCCTCCACACCCGGCAGCTGCACCAGGATGCGGTTCTGGCCCTGGCGGGCGATCAGCGGCTCGACCACGCCGGTCTCGTCAATGCGGCGGCGGACGATCTCGATGGACTGCTCGACGGCGTTGGTCGCCTTGGCGCGCAGCGACGCCTCGGTCAGCGTCGCGGTCAGCAGCCCGTCCGGCGCGAGCGACACCTCGATGTCGGGCGCGGTGCCGCCGAGGCCGCCGAGCGGCACGGGGTTGGCAAGCTCGCGCACCGCGCGCAGCGCCGCCTCGGCCTGCGCCATGTCGCGCAGGCGGAGCGAGATGCGGCGGTTGGCCGGGTCGGAGGCGAGGTTCACGTAGCCGACATTGGCGGCGCGCAGCCCGGTGCGGGCGCCGTCCACCAGCGCCTCCAGCCGCTCGCGCACCACGCTGTCGGTGTCCACCTCCAGCAGCAGATAGGAGCCGCCGCGCAGGTCGAGGCCGAGCGAGATGCGCGTCTGCTGCAGCCAGGAGGGCAGCGCCGAGGCCGGGACCAGGTTCGGCAGGCTGACCAGCAGGCCGGCGAGGCAGACCGCGAGGATCGCGGCGATCTTCCACCGCGCGAAGTGCAACATGGGGGAGGCAGCCCTCCGGCGTGAAACTCGCCGGGCGGATATGGGGGTTCGGCCCGCCCCGGCGCAAGACGGAGTGCGTAGGGCAGCCGCGCGCGCGCGGCAAGGGTCGCCGCCGCGCGCGATCCGGCGTATCGGGGCGCCGCGTTCCTCGCCCGGAGTCCCTGCCCATGCGCCTCGCCCTCGGCATCCTCGGCGCCGGCCATTTCGGCCGGTTCCACGCGCTGAAGGCAGCGCAGGGCGCGCGCACCCGGCTGGCCGGGGTGCATGACCTGGACCCGGCGCGGGCGGCGGCGGTGGCGGCCGAGGCCGGAGCGGCGGCGATGGAGGCGGACGCGCTGATCGCCGCCGCCGATGCGCTGGTGGTGGCCGCGCCCACCGCCGCCCACCGCGAGCTCGCGCTCGCCGCGATCGCCGCCGGCAAGCCGGTGTTCGTCGAGAAGCCGCTGGCCGGGACGGTCGAGGAGGCGGAGGAGATCGTCGCCGCCGCCGCCGCGCGCGGGGTGCCCTTGCAGGTCGGGCACATCGAGCGGTTCTCGGCCGCCTTCGCGGCGGTGGCCGGCGCGCGCAGGGGCGGGCGGGCCTGGCACTACCACGCGGTGCGGATGGCGCCGTTCCGGCTGCGCAGCCTGGACGTGTCGGTGGTGCTGGACCTGATGATCCACGACCTGGACATGATCTTGACATTGGAAGGATCGGACCCGGTGGCGGTATCGGCGACCGGGCGGCGAATCGCCTCGGGGCGGCTCGACCAGGTGGTGGCGCGGCTGGATTTCGCCTCCGGCGCGCGGGCGGAGGTGGCGGCCTCCCGCGCCTCGGTCGCGCTGGAGCGGCGGCTCCGGGTGCTGACGGGCGAGGGCGAGATGGCGGTGGATTTCCTCGCCCGCAGCCTCGCGGTGCTGCGGCGGGGCGGGGCGGAAGCGCTGCCCGAGATGCCGGGCTTCGGGCTGGACCGGCTTGCCTGGACCGACCATGACAGCCTGGCCGCCGAACAGGCCGCCTTCGCCGCCGCGGTGCTGGACGGCACGCCGGTGCTGGTGGACGGGGCGGCAGGGCTGCGCGCGCTGAAGGTGGCGCTGGCGGTGGAGGCGGCGGCGGACGCCTCAGCCGGCTGAGCGACTGTGTTGGTGGTCAATGGTCGTTCTGCCTTTTGATGCTGGCCGGGAGCCCGGTGCGGTTCAAGGCGGGCGCTGCGCGCCCCCGCCTTCGGCGGCTTCGGCCTTGAGCCGCCCCGG
>Ga0272446_1002798_pt1 | contig 23073 bp, 15 predicted proteins | sample YNPCB0061_FD_194587 | JGI IMG/M metagenome (GOLD analysis project Ga0272446, IMG submission 194587) | Hot spring microbial mat communities from Yellowstone National Park, WY, United States - YNP-CB-006-1 | ecosystem: Environmental > Aquatic > Thermal springs > Hot (42-90C) > Sediment | place... | reverse complement strand
CCTTCGGATTGTGCTTGGCCAGCACCTTCGTGATCGCCGCCGTCAGCGTCGTCTTGCCGTGATCGATGTGCCCGATCGTCCCGATGTTGACGTGCGGCTTGCTGCGGTCAAATTTCTCTTTCGCCATGAGCTGTTTCTTCTCCTGTCCGAATCAGTCGAACCTGGCTTGTGAAGCCTCCTGCCATCTACCTGGCAACCTTGCCCTGCATCCGGCTGACCACCTCCTGGGTGACCGACGCCGGCGCCTCTTCATAACGGCCGAAGTGCATGGTGAAGCTGCCGCGGCCCTGCGTGCGCGAGCGCAGCTCGGTCGCGTAGCCAAACATTTCCGACAGCGGCACCATGGCGCGGATGATCTGCGTGCCGCCCTTCATCTCGACGCCTTCCAGCCGCCCGCGGCGGCTGATCAGATCGCCGTTGACGGCGCCCATGTACTCGTCTGGCACCACCACCTCGACCCTCATCACGGGCTCGAGCAGCACCGGCTTGGCCTTCTGCGCGGCGTCCTTCAAGGCCATGGAGCCGGCGATCTTGAAGGCCATTTCCGATGAGTCGACTTCGTGGTAGCTGCCGTCGTACAGGGTGACCTTGAGGCCGGTCATCGGATAGCCGGCCAGCACGCCGCCTTCCATGGCCTCGACGATGCCCTTTTCGGCGGCGGGGATGTACTCTTTCGGCACGACGCCGCCAACAATGGCGTTGACGAACTCGTATTCCTTTTCCTGAATCGGCTCGACGCGGATCCTCACGTGGCCGTACTGGCCTCGGCCGCCGGTCTGGCGCACGAAGCGGCCCTCGCCTTCGGCCGCGCGGTTGATCGTCTCGCGGTAGGCGACCTGCGGCTTGCCCACGTTGGCGCCGACGCCGAACTCGCGCTGGAGGCGGTCGACGATAATCTCCAGGTGGAGCTCGCCCATGCCGGAGAGGATGGTCTGCCCGGTCTCGGCGTCGGTGTTGACGCGAAGCGTCGGGTCCTCGGCCACGAGCTTGGCGATGGCCATGCCGAGCTTTTCCTGGTCGGCCTTGGTCTTGGGCTCGATGGCGAGCTGGATCACGGGTGCGGCGAAGTCGATGGTCTCAAGCAGGATCGGGTGCGTCTCGTCGCAGATCGTGTCGCTGGTAGTGACGGTCTTGAGGCCGACGCAGGCGGCGATGTCGCCGGCGCGGATCTCGGTGATCTCCTCGCGCTTGTTGGCGTGCATGCGGAGGAGGCGCCCGATGCGCTCCTTCCTGTTCTTGCCGGCGTTGAACACCGTGTCGCCGGTCTTGACCACGCCGGAGTAGACGCGGATGAAGGCGAGCTGCCCTACGTAGGGGTCGGTCATGATCTTGAACACGAGGGCCGAGAACGGCTCGTCGTCGCTTGCCTTGCGCACGAGCTCGCGCGAGGGGTCGGCCGGGTCGGAGCCGCGGACCGCTTCAATGTCGACTGGCGAAGGCAGCAGATCGACCACGGCGTCCAGCAGGTTCTGCACGCCTTTGTTCTTGAACGCCGATCCGCAGACAACAGGGAAGATCTTGAGCGAGCAGGCGCCCTTGCGCAGCCCCAGCAGAATCTCCGCTTCGGTGAGCTCCTCGCCGTTGAGGTACTTCTCCATCAGGTGGTCGTCGCACTCGGCTGCGGCTTCGACCATCTTTTCTCGGTATTCGAGGGTCTTTTCCAGGAGCGGCGCCGGGATTTCGACGTCGTCGTAAGCGGCGCCGAGCGTTTCGTCGCGCCACAAGCGCGCCTTCATCGTGATGAGGTCGATGACACCCTTGAACTGGTCCTCGGCGCCGACGGGGATCTGGATGGGCACCGGGCGCGCCTGGAGCTTCTCGACGATCGTATCCACGGCGTGGTAGAAGTCCGCGCCCACGCGGTCCATCTTGTTGATGAAGCAGATCCGGGGGACCGAGTACTTGTCGGCCTGGCGCCAGACGGTTTCCGACTGGGGCTGCACGCCGGCGACGGCGTCGAAGACGGCCACCGCGCCATCGAGCACGCGCAGGGAGCGCTCGACTTCGGCGGTGAAATCGACGTGGCCGGGCGTGTCGATGATGTTGATCTGGCAATCGCGCCATTGGCAGAAGGTCGCCGCCGAGGTGATGGTGATGCCGCGCTCCTGCTCCTGGACCATCCAGTCCATCGTGGCCGTGCCCTCGTGCACCTCGCCGATCTTGTACGTGCGGCCGGTGTAATAGAGAATGCGCTCGGTCGTGGTGGTCTTGCCGGCATCAATGTGGGCCATGATGCCGATGTTCCTCATCTTCTCGATTGGAATGGTGCGGGGCATATCAGTCGTCGCAGGCGCGGCGGCTCAGCTCGGTTTCTCCTTTACCAGCGGTAGTGAGCGAAAGCCTTGTTGGCTTCCGCCATGCGGTGCACGTCGTCCTTCTTCTTGATGGCGGCGCCGCGGAGGTTGGCGGCGTCCATCAATTCGTTGGCCAGCTTTTCGGCCATGCTTTTTTCAGCGCGGGCGCGGGCGCCGGTGAGGATCCAGCGGATGGCGAGCGAAGTGCGGCGGTTGGCGGGCACTTCGACCGGCACCTGATAGTTGGCGCCGCCCACGCGGCGCGTCTTGACCTCCACGACCGGCTTGCAGTTCTCGACCGCTTTCTTGAACAGCTTGAGCGGATCGTCGCCGGTGCGCTCGCGGATGGTGTCCATGGCGGTATAGAAAATGCGCTGGGAGACGGTTTTCTTGCCGTCCCACATCATGGAGTTGATGAACTTCTCCGCCAGCGTCGAGTTGTAGACGCTGTCAGGCGGGATCTGGCGAACTTCCGCGCGTCGTCTGCGGGCCATCCTCTCAGACTCCTTCCACTACTTCTTGGCGGGCGCGCCGGCCTTGGGCCGTTTCGCGCCGTACTTGGAACGCCCCTGCATGCGGCCGCTGACGCCAGCCGCGTCGAGCGCGCCGCGGATGACGTGGTAGCGGACGCCGGGCAGGTCCTTCACGCGGCCGCCGCGGATCAACACGATCGAGTGCTCCTGCAGGTTGTGCCCGACGCCCGGGATGTAAGTGGTGACTTCGATCCCGTTGGTCAGGCGCACGCGCGCCACTTTGCGCAAGGCCGAGTTCGGCTTCTTGGGCGTGGTGGTATAGACGCGCGTGCAAACGCCGCGCTTCTGCGGGCAGGCCTGCAACGCCGGACTCGCCGTTTTGTAGCGGGGCGGCTTTCTCCCCTTGCGAACGAGCTGGTTGAATGTCGGCACGTACGTTCCTCGAAAAACCTGTTCAACCCCAACCGGCCGCCGAACCCCGCCACACGTCCGGGCAGCCGCAAGGGGCCGCACCGGCGCGCCTGTCCGGCAGCATCCACTTCCAAATTCGAGTTACTGACTCAGCGCACGGCAGGAAACGGCCTTGCCAGCGCTTGTTGTAGAGGGCCTTCTTCGGACACGCCCATGCTCCGCTCAGCGCAAAGTCTGAAGGAACCTCGGGGCGGGCCCCCGGTCGGCTTCCCGCGGCTTGGCTCAAAGGCCCGGCCCAGGAAGGGTTACCAGGAGCGGAACAGAGAACTCCTCAAACTCTTTCAGCGTAGCTCGGCGCTCCGAAGCTTGTCAACCCGGGGTCGGGCGCGCCCGCAGCAAGGGCCAGGAAGAAGCGCTCGCGGGAGCCACAATCCGATGCAGGCCGGCCGCACGTCGCCGCCGGCTGGCCTATGATCGAATCAGGATGCGCGGAAAGTGGATCCTGATCGCCGGCCTGGTGTTGCTGGGATCGGCGGCGGCCGGCGCGCTGGTCTGGCTGCGAAAGCACGCGCCGGCGCCGGCGGTGAAACAGGCGCAGGCGGAGCTGCCCGCGGGCACGGAAATCACCCTGGAAGGTCTGATCCGGGCCGTCGAGAGGGTGGCGGTGAACGCGCCTGTCTCCGGCGTGCTGGAGGAGTTCGCCGTGGCGCCGGGCGATGAAGTGCACGAGGGGCAGGTGATCGGCCGCGTCGCCAACGATGCGATCCGCGAAGACGAAGTGGAGGCGCGGCTGGAGCTGGAGCGCGCCGAAGCCCGGGTGCGCGTGGCCGAAGCCGAGCTGACGGCGCTGCGGCTGGAGGAATCGCGGCTGTCGGCGGAAGCGTCGCGGGCGCGCGGCGAGCTGGCGCGCATTGAGAAAATCTATCAGCGCCAGGCGGTGCTGATCCGCGAAGGCGCCACTCCGAGGCTCGTCTACGAGCGCGCCGAAGCCGAGCACAAGCAGGCTGTGCAGGAGCGCGACCGCGTGGAGGCGTTGCTGGCGGCGGCGCAGGAGCGGGTGAAGGAAGCGGCGGCAGGACTGGAGAACGCGCGCAAAGCCGCGGCCGAGAAGCAGGCGCGGCTCGATGAAGCGCGCGAGCGCGCCGCAAGCTGCAACATCGTGGCGCCCGTGGACGGCATCGTGGTGCGGATCCGCAAGAGCGCGGGCGAGACGGTGGAAGAGGGCTTCGAGGGGCTGGTGGAGATCGCCTCGGAGTGGACGAATCTGGAGTTGGCGGCCGATGCGCCGGAGGCGTACACAAAGCGGCTCGGGCCGGGCGATGCGGCGCTGATCGTGGTGGCCGAGCTGCCGCAGGGCGCGCTGGAGGCGCAGGTGAAGACGGTGGACAAGCAGCAGGTGGTGATCGCCTTCACCAGCCCGTCGCAACTGGTGCGGCCGGGCATGTCGGCGGTGGCGCGGCTGAAGCTGCGCTGAGCGCGGCCGCGCGCATCGCGCTGCGCGGGGCGCGGGCGCTAGGATGGGATTGTCGGAAGGAGCCGCACTCATGGAATTTCTCAAGGACAGCCTCATCGAGCTGATCACGCAGACATCGGTCAATCTGCCGCCGGACGTGCGCGCCGCCATGGGGCTGGCGCTCGAGCGCGAGCAGCCGGGCACGCAGTCGCACCAGGCGCTGTCGATCATGGCGCTGAACACCGACATGGCGCACGACGACGAGGGGCCGATCTGCCAGGACACGGGCATGCCGACGTTCTTCGTCCATACGCCCGCGGGCGTGAACCAGATGCAGATCGCGCGGGCGATCCGCGAAGCCGTGGCGGAAGCCACGCGCCGCGGCAAGCTGCGGCCGAACAGCGTGGACTCGATCACGGGCAAGAACTCGGGCGACAATCTCGGCGCGGAGACGCCCGTGATTCATTTCGAGCAGCACGAGCGGGACGACATCGAGATCCGTCTGATCCTGAAGGGCGGAGGCTGCGAGAACAAGAACATTCAGTATTCGCTGCCGTGCGAACTGCCGCGGCTGGGGCGCGCCAACCGCGATCTGGAGGGCGTGAAGAAGTGCATCCTGCACGCGGTGTGGCAGGCGCAGGGGCAGGGCTGCGCGCCGGGCGCGCTGGGCGTGTGCATCGGCTCGGACCGCGCACACGGCTACCATCTGGCGAAGATGCAGCTTCTGCGGACGCTGGACGACGTGAACCCGGACCCGGTGCTGGCGAGGCTCGAGACCGAAATCCTGGAAGAGGCCAACAAGCTGGGCATCGGTGCGATGGGGCTGGGCGGGCAGGTGGCGCTCATCGGTTGCAAGATCTGTGCGGCGAACCGCCTGCCGGCTTCGTTCTTTGTCTCGGTGGCGTATGACTGCTGGGCGTTCCGGCGGCTGGGCGTGAGGCTGGATGCCGCGAGCGGCGCCATCACGGAGTGGCTCTACCGCGACCCGTCCCGCCCGGTGGACCGGCTGGCGAAAGACAGCGGCTTCCCGCTGACGGGCCGCGAGATCGTGCTGACGCCGCCGCTCACCGCCGAACAGATGCGCGCGCTGAAGGTGGGCGACGTGGTGCTGATCCGCGGCGAGATGTTCACCGGGCGCGACGCTGTGCACGCGCACCTGATGAAGCACGAGCCGCCCGTGAACCTGCAGGGCGCGGTGCTGTACCATTGCGGGCCGGTGATGCTGAAAGCGGGCGAACGCTGGGAGGTGAAGGCGGCGGGGCCGACGACGTCGATCCGCGAAGAGCCCTACCAGGCCGAGATCCTGCGCCGCTACGGCGTGAGAGCCGTGGTGGGCAAGGGAGGCATGGGCAAGAAGACGCTGGAAGGACTGAAGGAATGCGGCGCGGTGTACCTGCACGCCATCGGCGGCGCGGCGCAGTTCTACGCGCGCACAGTGAAGAAGGTGCTGGGCGTGCATCTGATCGAGTTCGGCATTCCAGAAGCCATGTGGCACCTGCTGGTGGAGGATTTCCTCGCGGTGGTGACCATGGATGCGCACGGCAATTCCCTGCACGCGGAGGTGGAGGAATCCACCGGAGCGAAGCTGGAAGAAGCGAAGATCTGAGGGCGAACTCCGGAGTGTGAAAAAGCGGGCCGGCCTGCGGGAACGCGGGCCGGCCCTTTTCAGGTGAGACGCAGGGGCGGTGGATGAATCAGAATTCGAGCCGCAGGGAGACCTGCCCTGTGCGGCCGCCGCCGAAGTCGACGCCGCGGCTGCCGGTGATGCGGCCGAAGTTGTTGTCGGCGATGTTGAGGTTGGGATCGCCGAGATTGGTCCAGTTGGGCAGGTTGGTGAAGCTGCCTTCGAGGCGGAAGCTGACGGACTCGCTCAAGGCGATCCGCTTGTGCATGCCGGCGTTCCAGGAGAAGGTGCCGGGGCCGGTGAGGATGCCGACGCCCGCGTTGCCGAAGCGGGCGATGGGGTTGGGGTCGCGGCCCGGGACGGCGCCGACGCGGCAATCGAACTGCAGCGCGCCGGGGGCGCGGCCGGGACAAACAAAGGCCGCGCGGTCGGCCCACTGATCGCGGGTGGGATTGGAGACGCTGCCATTGGCGGCGCCGAGGCGGTCCGGCCGTTGCGAGCCGCGGCTGGGCGCGTTGGTGCCCGAAGGATCGCCGCCGGAAAAAACGGGCGTGAGGAACGGGCCGGATTGCAGCGTGAGGATGGAAGAGATCTGCCAGCCGCCCAGCAGCAGATCCACGGGGCGGGAGGCCTGCGAGAGATAGCGGCGGCCCTTGCCGAAGGGCAGTTGATACACAAGCGTGCTGACAAAGCGGTGGCGGCGCGTGGCATAGACGTCGCCGCGGTCGGCGCGCCGGTCGAGCGAGTTGGTGACGCGCCCGCCGCCGTTTTCGCCGGCGAAGCCCGAGGGCGCGGGGCCGGCGTTGTCGGCCAGGTTCTTGGCGAGCGTGTAGGCGCTGGTGAATGCAAGGCCGGAGGCCAGGCGGCGGTTGATCTCCAGTTGCAGCGAATTGTAGAGGGCGTTGGCACCGGCGTCGCGGCTGAAGATCAGGCCGAAGTTCGGGAAGGGCCGCTCGAGGTTGCTGCGCTGGGAGAAGAAGCGGTCCGAAGGCAGCATCTGGTTGATGTCGGGCGCCCAGGGCATGTGATAGGAACGGCTGCCGATGTAGGAGGCGCGCAAGCCGGTGTGGCGGTCCAGTTCGCGGTCGATCGACAGCGACCACTGCAGCATCTGAGGGGGGCGGAAGTCGATCTGGTTGGCGGTGCGGAACTCGAAGGTGCCGATGGCGCCTCCGCGCACGCCGCTGCCCGGGGTGCGGGTTTCGGGAAGAGTGAAGATGGGGCGGCCGTCGGCGCCGACGTTGTTGAAGTTGCGCACGTCGCTCTGCACGGTGCCGGTGAGGGAGTAGAACACCGAGCCGAGGATGATCATGTTGTAGAAGCCGCCGCTGCCGCGGAGCGTGGTGCGGTCGTTGAGGCGGTAGGCAAAGCCGAGCCTCGGCAGGAACTGCGTCTTGTAGGTCTTGCGCAGGCCTTCCGGCAGGCCCGCGTCCTGCGCGGTTACGATGGGCGTGCAGGGGATGCCGTTGATGGCGGGCGCCGGGCAGGCGTTGAACGAAAGCGCGGCGCCGGGCGCGACGAACTCGCGCGCCTTGGGATCGGACATGATGAGCACGCGGCCGGTGACGGGAATGGAGCGGTCGAAGTTGGCGATGTTGAGGCCGTTGTCCATGTAGCCGGGGTGGAGTTCGTAGCGCACGCCGAGGTCGATGGTGAGGCGGTTGGTGGCGCGCCAGGTGTCCTGGGCGTAGAACTTGTAGTGCCACGCCTGGCCGTCATTGTCGCGGCTGACGACGGCGATGGCGCTCTGTGCGGGCACGCCGAGCAGGAAATCGGCGAAGCCGTAGCCGGTGAAGGCGGGGCCGAAGGCGAAATCGCCGTAATTGTTGCCGGTGGTGAAGCCCAGATCGGAGCGCGCGCGGAGGTTGCGGATGTCGCCGCCGTACTTCAGAGTGTGGCGGCCGCGGGTCCAGGTGAGATTGTCGATGAGCTGGAAGTTGTCGGAGATGCCGTAGCCGGGCCGGCCCTTGTTGAACGCCGTGTAGAGGTCGATGCTGAAGTTCGGGAGGCCGTTGAAGAAGATGTCGCGCTGGATGTCCTTCAGGCCCAGGCTGTTGGTGAAGGCGCGGCCGTCGAAGTTGAAAATGCGCGATGCGTCGGACCGCACGAAACCCATGCGCAGTTCATTGAGCAGGCTCGGCGTGACGGTGTAGGACCAGCTTCCCGTGGCCTGCCAGTATTTCTCCTGGATGGTGTCGGAGGGCAGCGTGAGGTTGTTGGGGGCCGAAGAAGGGATGCTCTTGTAGAAGAAGCGGCCGAAGACGCGGTGGCTTGTGCCGAGGTTCTGGTCGCCGCGGAACTCGAACTGGTCGGACTCGATATTGGTGGGGCGGTTGTCGCGGAAATTGGCGGCGGAACGGCGGTCCGTGGGGCCGGTGTTCGGATCCGGGTAGAAGGGAAGGATCGCGCGTGCGACCGGGTTGATGCGGGCGGAAGGGATGATGTTGCCGGGGAAGGGTTGGCCGGTGAGCGGATCGCGGATGGAAACGCCCTCGCGGCTGAAGTCGCCCTGCTTGACGAAGGCGGTGGGCACGGTGTTCTGGATGGTGCTCTGGCGCGGGAAGCGGAGCGACTCCCAGGTGAAGTAGAAAAACGTGCGGTCCTTTCCGTTGTAGAGGCCGGGAATGGACAGCGGGCCGCCGGCGGTGGCGCCGAAGGTGTTGCCGATCTTGGCCGGCAGCACATTCTGGCCGTAGGAGCGGGCGTCGAAGGCCTTGTTCTGGTGGTACCAGAAGAGCGCGCCGTGATAGTCGTTGGAACCGCTCTTGGAAATGACGGTGATGTCGCCGGGCTGGCCGAATTCAGCGGTGTTGCCGACGCCTTGCACGCGGATTTCGTTGATCGATTCCACCGAGAGGAACTGGTTGCGGTTGGGGCTGTTGCCCGTGACCTGCGTGATCGAGATGCCGTCGACGCTGGACTCGCTCTGGGCGGGCAGGCCGCCCTGCACGGAGAGCCCGAGGCCGTTGTCGGCCTGGATGCCGGGCAGGCTCTGCAACAGCGCGTAGGGGCTCGTGCTGCCCGCGCCGCGGACGTTGGAAGGCAGGTCGAGCACCTTGTTGGCGGTCAGGTACGAGGCGATGGCGGGCGTATCGGTGGCGATGACGCCGGCCGACGAGACCACCTCGACGGTCTGGCTCAATTCGCCGACGTCGAGCCGGGCATCAACGCGCAGGCGGACTCTGGCCTGCAAGACAAGATCCGTGGCTCGGAACTGCCGGAAGCCCGGGGCGGCGATGGTCACCACATAGGCGCCGGGCTTGAGATCCGGCGCTTCATAATCACCGGAGCTGTTGGTGCGCACGGAGAACTCCAGGTTCTCCGCCAGATTGCGGATCTTGACGTCAGCGCCCTGGACGGCGGCGCCGCTGGGGTCGGTGACGGTACCGAGAATGACGCCCAAGGTGCTCTGGGCCACCGCGCAAGGGGCCAGCAAGAGGGCGGCAGCGAGACTGGACAGCCTGAGAAAGGACAACGATTCCTCCTGAAACGGGGATTTGGAATAGCCCGCGCAGCGGGAGCGCGAGCGCCTTGCTCAGGGTAGAAAGAGTCTGTGACTTTCCGATGAAATCTGAATCTCGATTGCGTGACCGCAGACCGGCGCCGCTCTCCGGCTATGCAGGCGCGCGGGGCAGAGGCCAGCTTCAGAACGGAACGTCGTCGTCGGTAATGTTGCCGGACAGATCGGGCTCTTCCGCCGCCGGCTCGGGACGCGGCTTGGGCGCTGCCGCGGGGCGGGCGCTGCTGTCGAAGGATTCCCCGCCCGCATCGCCGCGGGAGCCAAGCAGGAAGATTTCATCGGCGACCACTTCGGTGATGTAGCGCTTCTGTCCCGATTCGCGGTCGTCATAGCTGCGGGTCTGGAGCCGCCCTTCGACGTAGACCTGCTTGCCCTTGGTGAGGTACTGGGCGAGGTTTTCCTGCCGCCAGACGGTGATGTTGTGCCAGTCGGTTTCGTCCTTCCACTCGCCGGTGGAGGCATCTTTCACGCGCCGGTTGGTGGCGAGGGTGAAGCGGGTCACAGGCACGCCGGACGGCGTGTAGCGGGTTTCGGCGTCGCGGCCGAGATGCCCGATGAGAATGACCTTGTTGACGCTGCGGTTGGCCATACTTGAGCCAAGCGTAGCACAACAGGGCGCGAACGGCGCAGAGGGAACGGGACGGTTCTTCCTGTCCGGTGTTGAACGGCGGCTCGTGGCAGCAGGGGGCCGGATGCCGGGAGGGCTACTTCCGCTTCTTGAAGATGTCCCGGAGGCTCACGGGCGGCGCGGGGCCGCCTTTGGCCGGCGCGGTCACGGTCCGGGCTTTCAGCTCCGGGAAGCTGAGGCTGTGCTCCTGCCGGGTGACAACCTGATTGCCGGGCAGGATCTCCAGCTCCTGTACAACGAGGTTCCAGGCGAACATCGCGCCGGGGACAGGCTGCTGGCTGAGGTGCCTGCTGATCTCGAACACGGCTTCCCGTTGCTGCCCCGGCGCAAGCTGAAAGCTGGCATTCGCCGTGTTGCCGGTCACCACGCCCATGCCCGCCACCGGGGGCTCACTCTGGGAGTAAGCCGCGCCGCGCTCGTCGATGGCCTTGCTGGAACGGTGCAGATAAGCCAGAATCAACGGGCTGTTGGTGAGGTTCCGGAATCGCGCTTGAATGCGGACGTTTTGCCGGCCGTAGGCCGTGCTGGAAATCACCTGCCGCACGGTGGCCACAAACGAGGGTGTGGCGTAACAGTCCGGCTCGCCGCCGCAGGCATCCTCGGCGGGGGGTGGAGGGGCAGGCGCCACAGAAGGAGCCGCCGCAGGTTCGGTGGCGGGCGCGCTTGCGGCCGCCGGGAGCTGCGCAGCAGGGGCTGCAGCCGCCGCCGGTGCGTTCTGCACCGGACGGGCGCCTGAGGTCAGCCCGTCGGCGAGTCCGTTGAACCGAAGCGGGAATTCCTGGCCCAGCCGGTATTGGGTCGGATTCACCTGGGCCATCTCGCGGACGGCGAATTCGAGGGCGAAAGTCAAACCGTAGATTGTGTTGCTCTGCGGAGACCAATGCAGTTCCAGACGCGCGTCCCTGGCTTCCCCGGGCGTCATGGCGAACTTCGGGTCCACCTGCCCGCCGCCGAGCCAGCCCAGCCCGCGGACGCCTGTGGAGTTGCGGACCAGGTAACGATTGCCGCGATCATCGGTGGCGACGGCAGAGTTGCCGACATAGCCGAGGATCAAAGGGCGGCTGAGGCGGTTGTGGAAGCGGATGTTCGTGGTCAGCACGCGGCTGCCGCCTTCCAGGCTGGTGCGCACATCGAGCAGCTCGGCGGCGAACGCAGCCGTCTCCACGCAGTGAGGCTTCCCTTGGCACGGCGATGCCGCCTGCGCGGCGAACAGCGGAAGGGCCAGCAGGAGCGTCAGCATCCCGGACCGGGCGTATGATGGTTGGAAGGTCGTTTTCATCTGGGCATCCCCTGTCCCGCATTGCGCGAAACGGGGCCGCCAACTGTCAACAAGGCGCCGAGATTCATGAACCCCAGCCCCACGGATGCATTGTTCGCCGCCGCCTATGAAGAGCTGCGCCGGCTGGCGTCCGTGCTTCAGGGGCGGGGTGATTCGCCAACGCTGAACCCTACGGCTCTGGTGCATGAGGCATGGCTGCGGCTCCGGCGTTCCGTGCCGGCATGGGAGTCCGAGGCGCACTTCAAGCGCATTGCCGCCCGCGCCATGCGGCAAATCCTGGTGGAGGCGGCGCGCCGCCGCTTGACGGCCAAGCGCGGCGGCGTTCAGCCGGAGCCTGTGTATCTCGATCACGACGCCTTCGAACCGGGTACGCAGCCGGTCGAAATGGAGAGCGTGCTGGCCGTGGACGGGGCGCTGCACGAGCTGGAAGCGCTGGATGCGCGGCAGGCGCAGATCGTGGAGGGCTATTTCTTCGCCGGGCTGGAGTGGAAAGATCTCGCTGGCGAGCTCGGCGTGAGCGAGGCTACCGTGTTTCGGGACTGGCGGATGGCGCGAGCCTGGCTGGCGGCGCGGCTCCGGACCGGGAACGCCGATGGCTGATGCGGCGCGCCATGCCCGCCTGAGGGCTCTGTTCCACCAGGCGATCGAGGTGCCTGTGGAGCAGAGGGCAGCCTGGCTGGAAGGGCTGGACGACGATCCGGCGGGCATCACCGGAGAACTCCGCCTGTTGCTGGAGCAGGATGAGTTGACCGGCGGCTGGCTGGCGGGTCCGGCAGCGCTGCTGCTCTATGGACAGTCCGGCGCGGCGCCGCCGCGCCACTGCGGACCTTACGAGCTGAAGGGACTGCTCGGCGAAGGCGGCATGGGCGCCGTATACCGCGGCTGGCGCAGCGATCTGCACAGCGAGGCTGCCATCAAAATCCTGCGCGACGCCTGGGTCTCGCCGCTTCGCCGCAGGCAGTTTGAGCGCGAGCAGAAAATCCTCGCGCGCCTCCGCCACCCCTGCATCGCCCAACTGCTGGACGCAGGCGTCACCGGCGATGGCACGCCGTGGATCGCCATGGAACTGGTCGAAGGATTGCGGCTGGACGAGTTTGTGCGCCAGCGTTCGCTGGGGCTGGATTCGATCCTCGCGCTGATGTCGCAGATCGCATCGGCGGTGCATTTCGCCCACGAGCGCGCCATCCTCCATCGCGACCTGAAGCCCTCCAACATTCTTGTGGACGCCAATGGGAATCCGAAACTGCTCGATTTCGGCGTTTCGACGTTCCTGGCCGCCGGCGGCGAGCACCGCACCGAGCCATGCTGGCTCACGCCGGGTTACGCGGCGCCGGAATTGCTGCGGGGCGAGCCTGCGGGCGTCTACAGCGACGTGTATTCGCTCGGCGTGCTGCTGTCGCGGCTGCTTGATCTGAACCCGGCTCTCCCCGCTCGCCGCGCCCGCCGGTCTCGTCAAGCCGAGGCGGCCGCGATCTGCGCATGCGCGGCAAACCCGGATCCCGAACGCCGCTACCGCAGCGCCGATGCCATGGCCAGAGACCTGGAGCGATGCCTGCGGGGCGAGCCGCTGCAGGCCCGGCCGCGCCGTCTCGCCTACCGCCTGGGTTGTTTCCTGCGGCGCCACCGCGCGGCGGCGGCCGTCACAGCCTCTTCGCTTATGCTCGCTGCGGCCATGGGGGCCACATTCACTGTGCAGCTCCAGCGGAGCCGCGATCAAGCCGCCGCGGCCGCGCAGCGCGCCGGCCGGCTGCGGGATCTGCTGCTGTCCCTGTTCGACGCCGGCGACCGGGAAGCCGGCCCCTCTCGAGAACTCACCGTCGGCGCTTTGTTGGATCGCGGCGTGCGGGAAGCCGCCAGCTTGCAGGCGGAACCCGCCACCCAGGCGGAGCTTTACGCCACCATCGGCCGCATGTATGCCAGGCTCGGCAAACTCGAGGAAGCCGACCGCACGCTCGATCTGGCCCTGGAACGCATTGCGGATCCGTCACTGCACGCCGCAGTCCTTCTCGAACGGGCGCGCCTCCGTATCACACAGTCGCGTCTGGACGATGCCGAATCGACCGCTCGCCTGGCCCTTGGGCGGCTGTCCGATCCTTCAGATTCCCTACGGACGGATGCCGAGGAGGTTCTTGCCACTGTACTTTTGGAGCGGGGCAAATACAAAGAAGCCATTGCAGCGCTGGAACCGCTGCTTGCCCGCCGCTCCCTTCCGGCAGCGCCTGAAGCCTGGGCTTCCACGGCCGCTGTTCTGGCCAATGCCTGCTATTTCGCGGGCCAGTACGATCGCGCGCGGGATCTCCAGCAGCAGGTGCTGCGCGCCTTGCAGGGCCGGAACGGCCCGCGCCACCCGTCCGTGGCCGGCACGCTCATCGACCTGGGCGCCATCGACTTCGATCAGGCGCGTTATGCGGAGGCGGCGCAGCGTTACCGCCAGGCTCTCTCGATCTTCGAGGAGTGGTACGGACCGGCCCATCTTCAGACTGCGCTGGCACTGACAAATCTCGGCCGGGCGCTGGTGTACCAGAAAAAGGTGGACGAAGCCGGCCCGGTTCTGGAGCGCGCCCTCGATATCCGCCTCGAGAGGCTCGGCGCCTGGCATCCTGCGGTTGCTTCCGTGCTCAACGACCTCGGCCACATCCATATGGCGGCGCAGCGCTGGAACGAGGCCGATGCGTGCTACCGGCGCATGGAAGCCATTTACCGCAAGGCGCGCGGGGACGACCATCCTGCCGTCACGACGGCGCTTTCCAATCAGGCCACGTTGCGCATGCGCCGTCAGGACTATCGCGCAGCCGAGGCCATGTACCGCACCGTCATCGAGCGATACAGGGCGGCGCTCTCCGACAGCCATCCCAACACGGCCATTGCCCGCATCCTCCTCGGGCGAAGCCTGATCCGCCAGGGCCGCTGCCGCGAGGCATTGCCATGGACGAAGTCCGGGCACGACGTGCTTGCAAGCCAGGACGGCCCACCTTCCAGTTGGCTCAGGAATGCGCGCGAGGATCTGGCCGAGTGCTACGCCGCCGCGGGCGATCGGATGAGCGCGGAACACTACAGAAGCCTCAGCGCAAGACGCGAGTGAACCGCGCCTTCACGCTCGCGCTTGCTGACGAGAGATCGATTCGATCCGCCCGGCCTGTCCCGCCTGCCTGGAGCAGGCGGCAGACAAAGGCGCCCGCCGTATTCCCTGTTGGGCGCCCGGCCAAGGATTTGAACCCACGGGCGGCGGCATGGCGGCCGGCCTCCGACCGTCATCCTGTCCCGAGCGGCCTGAAGACCGCCCATCGGCTGCATTTCTGCTCAAGGCAAAAGAGCCGGCCGGATGGGGCGGCATGCGCCGCGAGTCAGTTCGACGTCGTGATCTGGAAGGTGAACACGCGCCCTTCGACTTCGACCTGGAAGACGTTGGGGCCGGCGAGAGGGCCGGTGACGATCTCGGCGAGCCAGGAATTCGGGAAGACGAAACCCGTATAGCGGAGGTCGCGCACGAGGCCGCCGCCGGAGAGCGGCGCCACCCGGGGAGAAATGCCGGTCATGGCCAGCCCCGCTTTGTCGTGGACGCGGAAGTAGACTCTCACGGCAGAACTCGGGCCGGCATTCGAAGGAGACCGGCGCAAAACGATGATCGAATCCGGCGGCGTGCCTCGCACGCCGTACCAGTAGGGTACGCGAATGGCGGGAGGGAGGGGTTTTGCTTCAGGCTGGGGATCGGGTTCTCCCTCGCCGCCGCCGTCGCCCTCTCCGGCCGTAGCGCTGCGCCCGGAGGCCGCGGCTTTCGCGGTTGTGCGGCCGTCCTCCGGCTTGCCATTGCCTGACTCGCCGCCGCCGTTTTCCTCCCCGCCGTCAGACTCGGGCGGTTTCTCCATCGGCTTCACGATCACAAATCCCTGGTAAGCGCCCGGTTCGAGCCCCTCGGCGGCGAAACGGATCTTCACGGCGGCTGTTTCGCCGGGCGGAACTGTCAGTTCAGACTGATCCGCCTCGGGCTTGGCGGCATCGGCGGATTGGATCTCCATGGCGAGCCGCAACGGCTCATCGGAGAGGTTCCGCAGAAGCAAAGTCTTCTCCGATTGCACCCCCGTGCCGCCTTCGCCGAAGCTGATCGAAACCGGATCAGCGGCGATGGCGGATTTCATCGCCCGGGAAACGTCGAGAATGCCCGCGCCGGCAGAGTTGACAGGAGCCGTTTCCCCTGTGGAGAGCAAGAAGGGGTGCGAGGCGTTGATCAGCAGCGAGCGGTAGGCGTCCACGCCGAGGCCGGGCCGGGCGGCTTTGAGCACCGCCGCGGCGCCGGCCACGATGGGCGCGGAGAAGCTGGTGCCGGACAAAGTGAGATAACCGGAAGGATCGCAGATGTCGCACGCCCACCAGTCATCGATAACCGCAGCCGTGTAAACGCGGGCCCCGGTCGCCACGACATCGGGCTTGATGCGCAGATCGACCGAAGGGCCGCGGCTCGAAAACGAGGAGATCCGGTCCGGCAGCGCGCTGGCGGACGGGAAGCGCAGCGTCACCTGGAGGTCTTCCCAGAGGGTGAGATACTCCTTGAGGCGCGTACCGTCGCTGTTGCGAATGAAGAGCCCGGGGATGGTGGGGTTCTCATCCACGTTCATGATGATGAGATCTTCCGGCGAGCCGCTGGCCGGGTTGGCGGAGTTGAACACAATGGCCGCCGGCGCGCCAGCCGCAGCGGCGCGGGCCAGCTTCTCATGAAAGAAGCAGACGCCGCGCTCGATGAGCGGGATTTTTCCTTTCAGCGCTTCGCCGGGATACTCTTTGCACCCGTAGCGGTCGCCGAACCCGGCGGCATCGACAAGCGGCCCCGTGACGGGATCGAGGGAAACCACATTGCTGGAGGGCTGCGCCGGGGCGGGAAGGCCGACCGAGGGGATCACTTGCGTATCCGGCGCAGGATCATTCGATCCCGCCCCGATCACTTTCTCGGCTGACGCCGTGTCGTCCACCGTCATCGGCCCAGCCGTGTTGCCGGCGGCATTCACCACAACGAGGCCTGCGGCGATGGCGTTGCCCACGGCTTCCGCCAGAGGGTCGTTATCGGAGGAGGTGGCGCCCACCGAGCCGAAGCTCATGTTGACGACGTCCATGCCGTCCTTGACGGCGTCATCCAGCGCTTTGAGGACGAGATCGCTGTAGATCAGCCCGTCTTCGGGGTTGCTCACGCGATACACGCCGAGCCACGCCGCCGGCGCCATGCCGCTAATCATGCCGCGCGGGCTCTCATGGCGCACTCCGGCCGCCGCCATCGCCACGGCGGTGCCGTGCCCATCCGAGTCCCGGGCCGATCTGCCGTCATAGCTGCGGGCCACGAGGATCTTTGCATTCGTCAGGGCGCGGTTGTCCGCCTCGGGCTCGCTGACCCTCGGATAGCCTTCCGGCATCTGCCAATCCTTGGGGGGCTGGAATCCGGGGTGACGCGGGTCGATACCGGTGTCCAGGATGGCGATCTTGATGCCCTTCCCCGCCTGTTCGACGCCGCCGGCCAAGTCCCACGCTTCCTGCGCCCTGTGGTTGGCGAGCGCGCGGTTCAGGAAAAGCTCGTAGACGCGAACGGGCGTCACGCGGCGCACGCCGGGTACCCGCCGCAGGAGGGCTTCATCAGCCGCCTCAACGACGACCGCATTCAAAACCGTATCGACCCGCGCCCGGACGCGCGCGCCCCGCGCCCGCAGCAGCCCTTCCGCGTTGCGGTGCTGATCGCGGATCTCGGCGCGGCGCCGCTCAGGCTGCGCATGCCGCACGGCCGGTGCGCCGCTGAACTCCACGATGAAGCGGCCCGGCACGGCCTGCTGCCCGAAGACGGGCAACGCCGCCAGCAAGAACAGGAAAAAACGCAGGCTCATCATATGTCCGCTCCGGCTCGAATCACCCCGCCGCGGCCGGCAGGCGATTTCCACCCGATCCCATCGGCAGAAATCTCCGCCTTCAGCATATCCCGACGCGCCCGGGGAAGAAAATCCCCATTTTGTCTCAGCCCGCCATGAATAAAGCGCCGAGGGGCAGGCCATGGCCCGCCCCCCGGATCGTATCCGAAGCTAGTTTTTTCTATTTCGGCAGCACGCCGGACAGGTAGACGCCGGTCCACTGGCGCTGGCCGCGCGCGCCCGGCACCGGGCGCATGACTTTGAAAGCCACCGCGTCGCCCCGCTTCAGGCTGGATTGGATGCGCTTGACGTCCTCAAAGGACGACACGGGCTGGCGGTTGATGCTGACAATGATGTCGCCGGTCCGCATGCCGATCTCCTCGGCGAAGGATTCCTCCTCGACCACGGTCACCTCGACGCCGCCTTCCTGCGTAAATCCGAGGGCCTTGCGGCGCTCCTCGGTGAGCGGGCGGATGCCGATGCCGAAGCGCGCCGAACTCTCGTCGGCCTTGTCCGCATCGGGATCCACCATGTCGCGGCGCCCGCCGAGGCCTTCCAGATCTTCCTTGAAGACCTTGTCGCGCTCCTCGATGACCACTTTCTTCGTGATCCGCTTGCCGCCGCGGTCGATCTCCAGCGCGGCCTCGGCGCCGATCGGCATCTCCGAGATGCGGCTTACCAGATCATTGCCGTCCCTGACGGGCTTGCCGTTCAGCGAGAGGATGACGTCATCCGCCTGCAGGCCCGCCTTTTCCGCCGGTCCGCCGGGCGCCACGCTCTCGACGATGATGCCGTGGTCGAAGCCGAGCGCCTTGAGGGTGTTCTCGATCTGCGCCTCGTCTCGCGGGAAGCGGATGCCGATGGAGCCGCGCACGACGCGCCCGCTGCGGATGATCTGGTTGTAGGACTTGACCACCGTGTTGATGGGCAGCGCGAAGCCGATGCCTTCATAGCCGCCGGAGTTGGTGGCGATCATGGTGTTGACGCCGATCACCTCGCCGCGGATGTTGACCAGCGGGCCGCCCGAGTTGCCGGGATTGATGGCCGCGTCGGTCTGGATGAAGCGCTGGAACTGCTGGCGGGTGCCGAGGTCGCGGCCGAGGGCGGAAACAATTCCCACGGTCACTGTTTTTTCCAGCTCGAACGGCGCGCCGATGGCGATAGCCCACTCGCCCACCTGCACGCCGTCGGAGTTGGCGATCTTGACGGGCTGCAGGGCCTTGCCGGCATCGATCTTGATCACGGCGATGTCGAGTTCCGGGTCCGAGCCGATGAGCCTGGCCTTGTATTCGGTGCGGTCGCCGGTGAGCCGGACCTTGATGGAGGTGGCGCGGTCGACGACGTGCAGATTGGTGATGATGTATCCGTTCCTGTCCACCACGAAGCCGCTGCCGGTGCCCTCGCGGCGCCGCGGAGGCTGCGGCATCTGGCCGAACGGCGATTCGAAGAAGCGGCGGAACGGGCCGGGAATCACGCTGTCGCCGGGATCCTGCTCCTCGTCCTGCTGCTGCGGCGCGCGCCGCTGCGAGGTGGGCCGGATGCGGTACTCGCTGGTGATGTAGACCACCGACGGCTCGAGCATTTCCGCGATGCGCGTGAACTCGTTGCTGGACTTGACCGCCGGAGGGATGGCGAGCGGCGTGGCGTCGGGCGCCACGGCCTGGCTGCGTGCCGAGGTCACGCTGCTGGTGAGCGCCGCCCCGAGAACGACAATCAGCGCGGCTGCCAGGACCGCCGCCGAGGCGGCCACCCGCCGGTCGGCGGCAAGCCGCCGGATCCAGAACAAAAATGCGTGATTTTGCATGGAAAAACTCAAACTCCTATTACGTGCAGGTCAGGCCCCACTTTCTGGATGTCGCGCGGCGGCCGCGGGTTTCAGCTCCACCAGGACGATCGCTGCCAGGATCAGCGCCGCGCCGCCAAGCGAAGCCGCGGTCCAGCGCTCCCCGGCCGCCGCCCAGGCCACCAATCCGGCGAAGACCGGCTCGAGAGCGAAAATCAGCGCGGCGCGCGCGGCCGAAGTCTGCCCCTGAGCCCAAGTATAGAGCACAAATGAGACGGCGGTCGCCAGCACGCTGGTGGCGAGCAGGGCGGCCCACAGCCGCGCCGACCAGACCACGCGCGCCGGCTCGATCCAGGCCGCCGCCGCCCAGGCGAGCAGCGCCACGGCGCCGATCTGCATCAGGCTGAGCCTCTCGAAATCCATTCTCCGCGAATACCGCTCCACCGCCAGGATGTGGCCGGCGAAGGCCACGGCGCAGCCGGCGGTGAGCAGATCGCCGCGGTTCCACTGCGCGGGCAAGCCGCCGCTGAGCAGCGCCGTGCCCGCGGCAGCCAGCGCCGCGGCGCCCAGCTCCGCCAGGCGGGGCCTGGTTCTGTAGACGAGAGAGGCGAGCAAAGGTACCATCACCACGTACAGTCCGGTGATGAATGCCGAATTGGAGGCCGTGGTCCACTGCAGGCCGCCCGTTTGCAGGGCGTAGCCGAGAAAGAGCAACACGCCGCACAACGCCCCGCCGCCCCAGGCCGCCGGCGCGCGGCGAGCCAGCCGGGCGCGCAGCCAGAAGGCGAGCAGCAGCGTGGCGAGGGTGAAGCGCAGGGCGAGGAAAAGAAAGACCGAGACGTCGGCCAGGACCTCTTTGACGATGACGAAGGTCGAGCCCCAGATGAAGGCCACAGCGGCCAGCGCCAGCTCGGCGCGCGCGGCGCGGGAGGAAGGGATCATGGACGGGGCAGGCTCTCCAGCGCCAGGGCGGCCAGCAGCGCGATGCGGCGCAGGCCCAGCTCCCGGCCTTCGGGCGAGTACCACTCGTTGGGCGTGTGGGCGCCGCCGCCGGCGCCGCCGGCGCCGATGGAGATGGCAGGCATGCCCATCGAGAGGGGCACGTTGGCGTCGGTGGAGGCGCAATCCATCTCGGCGCGGATGCCGAGGAAGGCGTCGACGCTGCGCACGGCGGCCAGCAGCGGGCTGTCCTGGGGCAGTTCGCCGCCGGGGCGGGAGCCGGTTTCCCGGATCCGCAGGGAGACGCGGCCGGCGCGCGCTTCTTCATTCTCGAGTTTCGCCGAGCGCTCGAAAACGGCCGCCAGCGCCGCGGCCATCTCCTCCAGCGCGGCGGCGCTCTGGCTGCGCAAATCCACTTTCACCCGCGCCGAGGAGGGAATGGCGTTCACCGTGGCGCCGCCGTCGATGACGCCGAAGTTCCACGAGCTGGCCGCTTCTGGCGGCGCGGCGGAGCGCTCCTGGCAGAACCAGGCGATGGCGCGCGCCAGGGCATGGACGGGATTGGCCATGCCGCGGTCGGACCAGGAGTGGCCGCCCGGCCCGCTCAACTGCACTTCGAAGCGGCGGCAGGCCAGGGCCTGCGCCGTCACGTGGCCCACGTCGGGGCCGTCGAGCACGATCAGCGTGCCCAGCCTTCCGGCGAAAGGCGACTGCTGGCACAGGTAGCGCATGCCGCTCAGGTTGCCCTCGCCTTCCTCGCAGACGTTGGCCACCAGCAGGAGCTGGCCGAACGGGAACGCGAGCGGGATCTCGGCTGCGGCGCGCGCCAGCGCCGCCAGCGCCGCCAGCCCGGCGCCGTTGTCGCTGACGCCGGGCCCCAGCAGCATCCCGGAGCTTTCCATGCGCACGTCTTCCGGCCGGCGCGGGGCGAGCACGGTGTCCAGATGCGCCGTCAACGCCACCAGCGGCCCCGGTTTGGCCGAAGGCCACTGCGCCACCACGTTGCCGGCGCGGTCGATTTTGGCGATCCAGCCGAGCGAGGCCAGCAGCGCGGCCATGGCCTCGGCCCGCGGCCCTTCCTGGAAGGTGGGCGCGGGGATGCGGCACAGCATCAGGTGCTGCTCGTCGATCCACTGCCGCCGCCGGGAGAACCAGCCGAGCAGCTCCGCCATGGCCTCGCGCGAGGCCAGCTCTTCCACGCGCGCCACGTCTTCCGCGGGCGCGAGCGAGGCGGGTTTCCGCCGGGAGGCCAAGTCGAAGGGCCCGGGCATGGGTCACTTTCAGTGTAGCGCCCCGGCCCCGCCCGCCCTGCATTCGCCCTAAAATCGCCTCGGGCCCCGCCGATACGCATACCGGGACCCGCGCCGGCGGGCGATCAATCGCATGTACATCATCATCGGCGTTGTTGTCGTTATCGGTTCCATCATCGGCGGCTATCTGCTGGAGCACGGGAACTTGCACGTGCTGCTGCAACCCGCCGAGCTGGTCATCATCGGCGGCGCGGCGCTGGGGACGGTTTTCATCGCCAACCCGCTGCACACGATCATCGCCATCGTCAAGAACCTGATCGGGGCGCTGAAGGGTTCGCCCTACAATGCGGCGTTTTATCTCGAACAGTTGAAGATGCTGAACGACGTCTTCGTATATGCGCGCAAGCACGGCATGGCGAAGCTGGAAAGCGATCTGGACGAGCCGGAAAAGAGCCAGGTGTTCAGCAAGTATCCGAAATTCCTGGCCGACCATCATGCGCTGCACTTTTTCTGCGACACCGTGCGCATGGCCATCAGCGGGGGCGTGGGGCACCTGGAGCTGGACCAGTTGATGGAGCTCGACATTGAGGTGCATCATCACGAAGGCGGGGAGCCGGTGGCGGCGCTGACCTCGGTGGCAGATTCGCTGCCAGGCCTGGGCATTGTGGCGGCGGTGCTGGGCGTGGTGATCACGATGGGCTCGATCGGCGGACCGCCGGAGGAGGTGGGCCACAAGGTGGCCGCCGCGCTGGTGGGCACGTTTCTCGGCATCCTGTTGTGTTACGGGTTCCTGGGGCCGCTGGCCTCCAACATGGGCAAGATCAACGAGGCGCACGGCCAGTATCTCGGCATGCTGCGGATGGGCGTGCTGGCGTTTATCAAGGGGATGCCGCCGTCGCTGGCGGTGGAGTTCGCGCGGCGCAGCATCCCGCCGCACGTGCGGCCCTCGTTCAAGGACACCGAGGCGACGCTGAAAGGCGCAGCCAAGGCGGCCGCCTGACGGAGGAAGGCGAAAATGGCCACGCAGCCCAATCCCGCGCCCGTCATCGTGATCCGGAAGAAGAAGGGCGGCCATGGCGGCCACCACGGCGGGGCCTGGAAAGTGGCCTACGCGGACTTCGTCACGGCCATGATGGCGCTGTTCATCGTGCTCTGGCTGCTGTCGAGCGACGAGAAGGTGCGCAAGGCCGTGGGCGGCTACTTCCAGGACCCCACAGGCAAGGGCAACATGATGGGCACCACCATGTCAGGCGCCGGCGAGGGGCTGATGCTATCCGAGGACGACATGAGCAAGCTGAAGGAAAAACTCGAAGAGGCGATGAAGCAGTTGCCGCAGTTCGAGCAGATGAAGAAGAACATCGAGGTCACGGTGACCAACGAGGGGCTGCGCATCGAACTGCTCGAAAAAGAGGGCGGCATGTTTTTCGAAAGCGGCAACGCCAAGCCGACGCAGAAAGGCGCCGAACTGATCCTCATGCTTGGCGAACAACTGAAGGGAATTCCGAATAAGCTGCTGGTGGAAGGCCACACCGACGCC
>Ga0272446_1002795_pt1 | contig 23097 bp, 20 predicted proteins | sample YNPCB0061_FD_194587 | JGI IMG/M metagenome (GOLD analysis project Ga0272446, IMG submission 194587) | Hot spring microbial mat communities from Yellowstone National Park, WY, United States - YNP-CB-006-1 | ecosystem: Environmental > Aquatic > Thermal springs > Hot (42-90C) > Sediment | place... | reverse complement strand
AATGGCGCCGCTGGTAAGAATCACGCCCGGCATCCAACTGGTGACCCCGAGGGGCTTCCACACGTGGCCGAGCAGGTCCTGCAACATGAAGCGTCCCACCCGCGTGCCGGCATCGATGATGGTGAGAATGAACAGCGCCTCGAACATGATGGCGAAGTGATACCAGAAGCCGATAATGGCCCGGCCGCCCCCGCCGCGGGCAAAGACGTGGGCCATGCCCAGGGCCAAGGACGGCGCGCCGCCGGTGCGGTGGAACAGCGTGGTTTCGCCTACGTCGCCGGCGAGCGCCTCCATGTCGGCCACGGTTACCGGGAACCCCCAGCTCGTGATGGTCGCCACGGCGGCCTCCGGCGTCGCGCCGGCGATGCCGGAGGGCGAGTTCACGGCGAAGTACACCCCGGGCTGGAGCACGCAGGCCGCGATCAACGCCATGATGGCCACGAAGCCTTCCAGCAGCATCGAACCGTACCCCACCGGCCAGGCGTGCCACTCCTTGGCGATCATCTTCGGTGTGGTTCCCGAGGAGATCAGAGAGTGGAAGCCGGAGATCGCGCCGCAGGCGATGGTGATAAAGCAGAAGGGGAAGATCTTGCCGGCGAAGATCGGTCCCGTGCCGTCCACGAAGCGCGTGAAAGCGGGCAGTTCGAGTTGCGGCCGTACGAACAGGATTCCCACGGCCAGCATCATGACCACGCCCAGCTTGACGAAGGTGCTCAGGTAATCGCGCGGCGCCAGCAGCAGCCACACCGGAAGCGCGCTGGCGAAGAAGCCGTAGATCACCACCGCGATGGCCAGCGCCACACCCGACAGCGTGAACACGGAGGCCAGGGCGGGGGTCAGCGAGACCCACTGCCCGCCGAAGATGGCCAGCACCACCAGCCCGAAACCGATCACCGAGACTTCCAGCACCTTGCCCGGGCGCAGGTAACGCAGGTAGATCCCCATGAAGATGGCGATCGGCATGGTGGCCGCGATAGTGAACGTGCCCCACGGGCTGCCGCGCAACGCGTTGACCACCACCAGCGCGATCACAGCCAGCAGGATGATCATGATCAGCAGGACCGTGAGCAGGGCCGTAAAGCCGCCCAGCTTGCCGATCTCCTCGCGCGCCATCTCGCCGAGCGACTTGCCGTCGCGCCGCATGGAGGCGAACAGAACCGTGAAATCCTGTACCGCGCCGCCGACGACGGCGCCGATGATGATCCACAGCGCGCCGGGCAGATAACCGAACTGCGCGGCGAGCACGGGACCGACCAGCGGCCCCGGCCCCGCGATGGCCGCGAAATGGTGTCCGAACAGAATCCACTTGTTGGTGGGTTCAAAGTCGTGCCCGTTGCGCAGCCGCTCGGCGGGAGTGGCGCGATCGTTGTTGAGAGCCATCACCCGCGCGGCAATGAACTTGGCATAGAAGCGATACCCGACCAGAAAGGTGCAGGCAGCCGCCAGCACCAGCCACATGCTGTTGATACGCTCGCCGCGCTCGAGCGCAATGGCCCCCAGGCAGAAGGCGGCCATTGCCGACACGGCGGCCCACACGAGAAACCCCAGTGTTTTTCGCATTAGATAACGATGTTACTACTGGCGGCCGGCGTTCCGGCCGCCTATGCTATTCTGGGCTTATCTTCCTGTTGATCTGCGGGCCGGTAGCTCAGACGGTAGAGCATTTGCCTTTTAAGCAAAGGGTCGCGGGTTCGAGTCCCGCCCGGCTCACCATGGAACCCGCCGGATGCTGACGCGAACCGCATCCCGTTTCCTCCCGCTTCACTCACTGGCGATGTGATAGGGCTCGATTACCAGCGTCTTCCCTTCCGGGAACTTCACCGCGGCGGGGCGGTCATCGTAATTCAGCAGCGTGACCGACCCGGCCGGGGAGAGGCTCCAGAACAGCTCGCGGCCGCCCTCGATCCGCAAGGCGCGGCGGATGGCCGGGCTGAGTTGCGGCAGGTCCCGGAGGGTGTCCCGGACGAACTCGATGTAATAGTGCGGCGGCTCGGCGTAGCCCTGGAAGAAAATGACCTTGCCCTTCCCCGTATCTCCTTTCTGCCAGCCTTGGGCCGTAGTCATGTCGCCGTCGGGAGTTCCCAGGATGCCCTCGCGTTGTTGCTGCCGCTCGGGATAGAGGATCACCCCGCCCGCCCGCAGCCATCTGTCGATGGCCTCGATCACGGGTTTCTCCGCCACGCGACCCCACAGGAACACCAGCACCTTGTAGCGGTCGAGCGCCCCGTCCAGGATCATCTGCTCGCTGGCGTAGTCGAAATCCATCTTGCGGCGCAACATGTGCACGCGCTCGAAGTATGCCGAGGCGAGGCGATAGCGCAGCACCTCGTCGCTCAGCTTGTTGGCCGAATCGGGGTAGAAGACGGCCACCTCGGGAGCCGGCCGCGCGCGGCGATCGAGCATCGCGGCGTGTCGGACCCACAGTTTCGTCGCCTGGTCGTTGCCGAAGAAGTTGCCCTCGTAATAGAAGAGGTGGTCGGCGCCGTTGGTGAACGTGTTGTATAAACGCGCCATGACGCCCCGGGCGCTGCCGAACCCGGCCGGCTCGAAGCCGAGCCTGGCGCCGTAGTACCGCGCCGCCGACGAAGCCATCCGTGTGGCGGCGAAATTATTCAAATAGTTGTCATTCTCGTTGGTGAGGCGGATCCCTCCTTTCAGTTTGGCCATGCTTTTGGCCTGCGCCGTGTAATCCGTGCCGATGGGTACGGCGCCCCAACCGCCGGATGACTGGTAAATGGCCGTGTTTGGCATCGCCTCGCGCGCCCAGACCGCCCACTTCTCACACCAGTCGCTCATCGCATCCATATACCAGGTGCCGAAATCCACCCGCATACGCGGGCTCTGTGCGGTTTCGGGCAGGAAGGTTTTCACTTCGTCGAACGAACCATAGCGGGTGTACCAGGCCTCATTCAAAGCCGTGACGGTTTTGTAGCGCGACCGGACCCAGGCCCGGAATACCAGAGTGGCGTCTGGGTCTCCGGCCCAATATCCGATATGGGTGTGAATGCCACCCCAGCGGTAACCCCAGGCGCCCGTCGCCGGATACTGGGCCTCGCCGTAATTGGCGCTTGGGCCGAGCCGAACGCCCAGCAGCACGTTCCTCGGCCCATAGTGTTTGCCGAACTCGCTCAGGAAGCGCCGTACGTACGGGACCTGCTTGTCGTTGAATATGGTGGGGATGTCGATCTTGACGCCGTGCTCCAGGCACACATAGCCGTCCAGTTCGCCGGACTTATAGAACCAGTCCGGCAGCGCGTACGCCGAACCCACGATGAGAAGCGGGAACCACTTCATGCCGTGCCTTTCGATCTCATCCACCACGGCATCGTAAAAGCTCCAGTCGAACACGCCCCGCGAGCGCTCAACGAAGTTCCACTTCACATAGCTCTCGACGCCGTTGAAGCCCAGGGCCTTAAGTTCCGGCAGGGTGTTGCGCAGGGTTGCCAGAGCGCCGGGCAGACCGTCGAGCGTGCGGGCGTCCGCCCCGGCGCTCATGACCAGGTCGATGTGCCGCTTCAGCTTGAGGGCGGGCTCCACCTTCGGCAGCGGCTCGCGCGGCGGTTCCTCGCCGGTAAGCGCAATCCAGCGGATCCGCTCGACGCCCTGGATCTGGATGTCGGCGCCCGGCTCGATCGAGTGCTCGAACTTCGGATTCTCGAGCGCGAACCAGGCGGTACGAAACTTGCCGGAGTTCAGCCGCGCCACTCCCCATTGGTCCCGCCCCGCGCCCGGCGCGGAGACCTGAATCAGGTTATATCCGCGGTCGAGGAAGTTCACCGCCAGCCAGACGCGTCCGGTCACGGGTTTGTCCACGCGGACCAGGAAACGCGCCCGGCTGTAATAGTCCTTCACCGGAACAATGGCGGCCACCGGAGCGGTTCCGGCGGCTTCGATTCTGAAGTCCGCGTCCTTTCCCTTCACCAGCGCCAGGCCTTCGGCTTTGGGCGGCTGGCCTGCGGTCCACCGGGCCAGTTCCGCGGCGGCCGCGGGAATGGAGCAGCAGAGGACGAATGCGGCTGTTCTTCGCATGGCATCAATATATCAAGCCGTGGAACAGCCGCCAGCTCTCCGGACGGGGTCTATGAGGACTTCTTTTTCGCGGTTCGAGGCGGCGCTTTGCGGGTGCTGGCCGGAGCGCTTTCCTTCAGCAGGCTTTCTATCATGTTGCGCATGTTCTGTTCCTGCTGATCCTCTTTGAAGAAATCCTCCTCGCCTCCGTGCTGGGCGCGGATGACGCCTTTGCGGTCGACAAAGACGATCAGGGGCACGTAGGTGCGGAACATGGGCGAGAGTTGCAGGTACTCCATCACGCTGTCGCGGTTGTTGTAACCCAACGGAAACTCGGGTTTGAAGCGGGCTGCGAAATCGGGCACCAGCATGCCGGCCATGTCGTTGAAGGCGGTTTCCAGCACCTGAAATCCCCGCGGACCGTATTCGCGTTGCAACTTGTTCAGCAGCAGCGTAGTCGACTGGCAGTGCGGGCAGGTGGTCAGAATGAACACCAGGGCCACCACCTTGCCTTTGTAATGGCTCAGCAGGACTTGTCCGCCGCTGGTCAGGTTGATGGCGAACTCCGGTGAGGGACGCGGCACCTGGGGCGCGGCGGAGGCGCAGGCGATCGTCAGTCCGATGGACAGCGCAATCAGGCGGAGGCGGCGGCTACGCATATCTACAGTCTATCGCAGCCTCCCTAAGGGAGTCCTTCGAGGCTGCTCACCACCGCGCCTTCCACCCGCAGGACGAAATTGCCGTCGTCGCCGGAGCCTTCGAGTGCTTCGGGCGATTGCCGGCGCACGCTCATCTGCTTCCACTTCTGCTTCAGCACCCGCTGGTACAGTGCAAAGAAGCGGCGGGCGGTTTCGGGGCTGTCCCATTGGGAAGCATAAGCCAGAACGGCCCGCCGGTCCGTCTTGCGCTCCGCGATGCGGTAGGCGCCGCCCCGCCAGCGGGGGGCAACCTCGTCGGCGGTCTCCTTACCGGTGTATTGCCTCAGCAGGATGGAATGGTCGAGTTCGCCGACCGTGCCTTCGGCCAGGGTCGAGAAATCCTTCGGAACGGCCGGCGCCATGGGGGCGGCCGGCGCCAGGCGTTCGAAGTACTTCTCCGGATGCAGGATCTGCTGGGTGCTCTGGGGTGCGCGCCGGAAGACCTCGCTAAACGCGGCCTGGCCCATTTTCCGGTACACCGCGTGCTGGAATAGCATACCCTTGGTGTAAGGAAACATGAGGGTCTCGCGAATGTACAGGGGCGACTTCTCGAACTCGGGGTACTCGCTGCCGGCCGAGCCGGCCATGCGCTCCACTTGTTCCTCCAGGCCGGGAGTCGAAGCCAGCGACTGGCCCATCCGGCGCGCCATCACTTCGGACATGAGCCACGACGCCTGTCCTTCCATCACCGCCATGCGGGCCAGGGAGCCATCGTCGCTTTTGCCGGCCGCCTTGATGAATCGTTCCAGGTGGAAGTTCTGGTCGGCCAGGGCATGCGCCAGTTCATGCACCAGGGCCACCTGCTGCATCGCGGACGAGCCCCAATCGGCTACGAAGAGCCGCTTCTTACGGAAATCGTAAAAGGCCGCCGCCTGTTCGGTCAGCAGGTCCACCGTGCTCTTCACCAGGTCGAAATCCTGAGGCACAAAGCCGAATTTCTTCAACGCCAGCTCTTCGGCCCGCAACTCCTCCGGCTTTACCTCCTCTTTCACCTTCTGTTTGAGGTACTCGTTCACCTTCTGGCGGGTGATCGTGTCGTAAGGCACCTGGTGGTGGAGCTTGAGGCCGGTGATGCGGCTGAGCTCGGCCAGGTCCCGGCCGATCTCCGAGAACAAGGCGCGCGGGTCGGCCGCGGCCAGCAGCGCGGCGGCCGCCAGTGCCGCGGCGAGGAGAGCGCGCCTCATCGGGACACCGCGCCGGGACAGGAATGGAAAATGCGTTTCAGGTTCAACCGGAAAACCAGGGCGGCGGCCAGACAAACAATGCCTCCCGCGAACACCGTCGCCCGGGGTCCCACGGCAGACGCCATCGCTCCGGAAACCAGACTGCCGAACGGACCCAGGCCCACCACGGTCATGGAATAGAGGGCCATAATGCGGCCGCGGAACTCATCCGGGATCAGGGTCTGGATCAGCGTGTTGGCCGACGCCATCTGCCGCATGACGCTGAAGCCGAGCAAGGGCATGATGACCAGAGAAAAGTAGAAGGATCCGGAGACTGCGAACAGCAGGTAGGCGACTCCCAGCGTGAGCGCGCTGTAGACAATCACCGTGGTGAGGCCGGTGACGCTGCGCCGGCCGGCCAGGACCAGCGTCCCGATCACCGCTCCCGTTCCCATGGCGCCCATCAGAAAGCCAAGCCCGCGCGATCCGTGGTGGAAGATTCCGTCGGCGAAAAAGGGCATCAGCACCAGGGCCGGCATCCCGCCGATGGTGATGGCAGCCATCATCAGCAGCAGGGAGCGCACCGGCTTAGCTTCGTATACGTAGCGGAAGCCGGCCAGCAGGTGGACCCAGGGCGAATCCTGCCTCTGGGGTACGAAGGGGGGAAGCCGCATGGCCAGCAGGGCGGCGATGACGGCCACGAAACTCAATGCATTGAACAGGAAACAGAGGCCTTCGCCAAACCCGGCCACCAGGAGTCCGGCCACGCCCGGTCCCACCACGCGAGCCGCATTGAAAATGGCGGAATTCAGCGAGATGGCGCTGAGCAGGTCCCGACGGCTGGTCATCTGGATCACCAGGGACTGGCGGGCCGGCATATCGAAGGCGTTGATGGTCCCCAGGGCAACCGAGAGCACGAGGATGTGCCAGACTTCCACCCGATTGGAAAGCGTCAGCGCGGCAAGAATGAGGGCTTGCAGCATGGAAAGCACCTGGGTGATCACCACGATGCGATGGCGCGAATGGCGGTCCGACGCCAGCCCTCCCAGCGGCCCCAGGGCGAAGACCGGTATCTGCATGCAGAACCACGTGGTGCCCAGCAGCATTTCAGAGTGAGTCAGGCGGTAGACCAGCCAGCTTTGGGCTACGTTCTGCATCCAGGTGCCAACCAGCGAAATGATCTGGCCGAACACGAACAACCGGAAATTGCGGTGGCGCAGGGCGCTGAACGTGTTCCCCCATCCGCCTCCGGAACTGTCCTCGGGAGGAAGGGTGGCAGGCGGAAGGTCCGGCGGGGTAGTCAGTTCCTGGAAGACGAGGGAAGCGGGCAAACGGTTTGGTTGAGGGGGATTGGCCATTCGCTCCTGTCTCCGGGACGAGAACCGGCTGAACTCCCAGGATAATGCGCGCTACAATGAATGTTCAATTTGAGTTCAGGAGATTTATTTTGGCCGAAGATAAGCTCTACAAAGCGGAGTACGTGGGAAGCGGGACCTTCATCATCAGCAAACCGCCGCGCAAGCGGCACAAGATTCGCCAGTCGCAGCTCAAGAACCCGCAGCGCGGCGCCAGGAAGTAAAAATTACCGGGTCCTGCGCGCAGTTTCAGGTTTTGGGTCCGCCCCGGTAACCGATGGCCATGAACCAGATCTCCAGTAGCGCCCTCTGAAACAGCAACGCCGTGCCAAAACTGCCGGCTGCCACTGCGCCCACCACCAAGGCTTCCATCACGACTATCGTCTGTTGCAATTGGAGTGCCGAAGTGGAAGCGAGGGAGTCCGGCACATTGGGCAGTACGCTCCAACCATGGGAGCGGGCGGGGCTTTATGGAAGGCTATCGAGGTCTACGGGAAGGAATCAATGACAGCGGACCGAACTCCCTGTGTCCCATGTCTACAATAACCGCGGCGCGGCGCGATTCCCGGTCAGTATTGCGCGCATCTTCCTGAAAACAGGGCGCAAAAAAAACCAAGCGACCTGTCAACCAGCAACCGGAGAGGGCACTTCCCGGTGAAAGGCCGGCTTACGCGACAGCCACCTCGTAGGGCCAGTTCGGGTGAGTGAACAGCCCGCCATCCACCCAGACGGTTTGCCCGGTAATGAATGCCGCCGCGTCGCTCACCAGGAAGGCAACGGTGCGGCCGACGTCCTCGGGGAGACCCACCCGCCCGAGGGGGGTCATTTTCGACCAGGTGCCCGCGTAGTCCGGCGCTTCCTGCCGGGTGCGTTCGATTTCAATGGCGCCCGGGGCCACGCAATTCACCGTGATCTTGTAGCGGCCCAATTCGACCGCCGAGACCTTGGTGAACATCTCGATGCCTCCCTTGCTGGCGGTGTAGTCCACCAGGTTGGGAAAAGGAATCTTGTTGCACCCGGAACCAATGTTGACGATGCGCCCGCCGCCGGATTCCTTCATATGGCGTGCGGCGCGCTGGGTGCACAGGAAACACCCCTTGAGGTTCGTGTTGAGCGTGCGGTCCCACTCCGCCTCTTCAAGTTCCAGCAGTGGTTTCCAGGTCTGCACGCCGGCGTTGTTCACCAGGATGTCCAGGCGCGGAAACCGGGCGAAGACCTCGGCGAACATCCGGTCCACCTCGGCCGACCGGCCCACGTTGGCCTGCACGGCAAAGGCGGTCCGGCCCAGTCCGGCGATCCCGGCCGCGGTGGCTTCGGCGCCCTCCCGGTCGGAGTTGAAGTTGACGGCGACATTGGCGCCACACCGCGCCAACTCCAGGGCGATCCCTTTGCCTACTCCCTTGCTTGCGCCGGTGACCAGAGCGTTTCGTCCTTCAAGTTCCAAAGCCATCCCCTAGAGTTTCGCACAGGCGGCCGGTCGCCGCCTCAAGCTCTGACGGCGGCCATCTCCTTCACCAGGCTGGAAAGAAAAGCCTTGGCGTCGCCGAACAGCATCAGCGTCTTGTCCATGTAGTAGAGTTCGTTGTCGATACCCGCGAAACCGGGGCTCATGCCGCGCTTGATCACCATGACGGTGCGCGCCCGGTCCACGTCCAGAATCGGCATGCCGTAGATCGGGCTGCCGCGGTCGTGGCGCGCCGCGGGATTGGTCACGTCGTTGGCGCCGATGACCAGGGCCACGTCGGCTTGCGGAAACTCCCCGTTGATCTCGTCCATCTCGTGCAGCCTGTCGTACGGAATATCGGCTTCGGCCAGCAGCACGTTCATGTGTCCGGGCATGCGGCCGGCCACCGGGTGGATCGCGAAGCGCACGTCCACGCCGCGCCGCGTCAAGGTGTCGTAGAGTTCGCGCAGCTTGTGCTGGGCCTGGGCCACCGCCAGACCGTAGCCCGGAACGACGATTACCAGGCGGGCCGAATCCAGCATCTCGGCGGCTTCTTCCGCGGTTGCGGAGCGCACATGACGCTTCTCGGCGTGCGCGGCCGTTGCCTGCACCTGTCCGAACGCTCCGAACAACACGTTGGTGAACGACCGGTTCATAGCCCGGCACATGATGATGGAGAGGATAAAGCCCGACGAGCCGTCCAGCGCTCCGGCGATGATCAGCAGCTTGTTGTCGAGGGCGAATCCCATGGCGCACGCTGAAAGCCCCGCGTAGGAGTTCAGCAGCGCGATCACCGTGGGCATGTCGGCCCCGCCGATCGGGATGATCAGCAGCACTCCGAACACCAGCGCCAGGCCCGCGAAGAGGGGGAAGATCCAGGTCAGCTCGGGGCGGAAGATCAGGGTCACACCCAGCGTTACGGCGGAGGCGAACAGCGCCAGATTGATGATGTTCTGGTTGCGGTACACGATCGGCCGGGTGGGCAGGATCTCCTGTAGTTTTCCAAAGGCCATCAGGCTGCCGGTGAAGGTCAGGAAGCCGAGCAGGACCTCGAGCACCAGGGCGCCCATGACGAATCCGTGCGGCAGGTGGCGGTAGTACTCGGCCGTGCCGATGAGGGCCGCCGCCAGGGCCCCGAAGGCGTGCGAGAGCGCGGTCCGTTGCGGCACGGCGGTCATGGGCATCAGGTAGGCCAGCGGAACGCCGATCGCCGAACCCACCAGGAATGCGATCACGATCCAGTGGTACTCGACCACATCGTGACGGACCAGGGTGCCGGCAATGGCCAGCAGCATGCCGATTTCCCCGGCCACCACGCCGCGCCGGGCCGTCGCCGGCGCGCTCATCCACTTCAGCGACAGAATGAAGAGCCCCGCCGCCGCCACATACGCCAGTTGAACCAGTTGGGCCGTCATGGCTTCTCCGAATTGCGCTTTTTGAACATCTTCAGCATGCGGTCGGTGATCAGAAAGCCGCTGACCAGGTTGATGGTGGACGCCGTGACGGCAATGAAACCGAGCACACGGCTCAGGGTGGGGGCGTCGGCTTCTCCGGCGATCACGATGGCGCCCACCACGGCGATCGCGGAAATGGCGTTGGTGAGCGACATCAGCGGGGTGTGCAGCAGGGGCGACACCCGGCGGATCAGCTCGAAGCCGAGAAACGCCGCCAGCATGAAAACAAACAGAACGGATTCGTCGAATGGCATCGTAAAGACTCCTCAGGAGGGCTAACGGCCGGCGGTGGCCAGACCCAGCAGGTCACGCACCCGCTGGTGAACGACCTCGCCGTTGTGGGTCACCAGGGTTTCGCGCGTGATCTCGTCGTCCGGGTCGATGACCAGGGAACCCTCGCGAATCAGGTGGCGCACGAAAGTAGCGAGGTTTCTGGCGTACATCTGGCTGGCGTGGTACGGCACCGCCGAGGGCAGGTTGAGGGGCCCGATGACGGTAACGCCGGAGACCGTGACGGTCTCGCCGGCGCGCGTGGCTTCGCAGTTGCCGCCCCGTTCCGCGGCCAGATCCACGAGCACTGAGCCGGGCGCCATGCCTTCGAGCATCTCGCGGGTGATCAGCACGGGCGCCTTCGCACCGGGCACCGCCGCGGTAGTGATCACCACGTCGCTCTGGCGGACGATTTCGGTGAGAAGTTCGCGCTGGCGCCGGTAAAACTCCTCGCCCAGCGCTTTGGCGTAACCGCCCTTGTCCTCGGCCTGTCCGGATTCGAGTTCGATGGCGACGAAGCGCGCACCCAGGCTTTCGACCTGTTCCCGGACGGCGGGACGCACGTCGTACGCGCTGACCACGGCTCCCAGCCGGCGCGCCGTGGCGATGGCCTGAAGTCCGGCGACCCCGGCGCCGAGTACGAAGACCCTGGCCGGAGCGATAGTGCCGGCGGCCGTCATCAGCATGGGGAACATCCGCGGCAGAGCATCGGCCGCCAGCAGAACGGCCTTGTATCCCGCAATCGTGGCCATTGAGGAGAGCGCATCCATGCTCTGCGCGCGTGTGATGCGGGGGATCATCTCCATAGCAAAGCTGGTGACTCCGCGTCCGGCCAGGTCCGCGAACTCGGCCGGCGCCGAAAGCGGTTCACCGAAGCCGGCCAGCGCCTGGCCGCGGCGGAACAGCGCCAGATCGGTGCGTCCTGCCGCCGGGTTGGCGCCAAGAGTTCGCACCTGGAGAATGATGTCGGCTGCCGAGAAGACCTCGGCCCGCGACTCCACCACTCGAACGCCTTTCTGGCGGTATTCGGAGTCCGGAAATCCGGCCGCGGCGCCGGCCGAGGACTCCATCACGAATCCGACGCCGCTTTTCGTGAGAACATCCAGCGCGCGCGGCGTCAAAGCGACGCGCTGCTCCCCGGCGAAGGTCTCCCGGGGGACACCGACGGTAATCGCCACTGAAAACCCCTCTACAGGTTTGAAAAAGGGCAGCCCAGAATTGTGCCCACGATTTATGTTAGCTCAATTCAGCGTTACCGGGCTTTCCCCCCGTGAAAGTTCGGCCAGAAACAGTTCCCGTTTCCGTGAGGCCGCCTCGACGGCGGAGTCCATGGCAACCCGGTAGACGGCGGCGCCCAGCGCGGCGGCCGAGGCCAGCACCAGGTAGAAAGCGGTCTGGCTCGAAAAAGCGTAGCGGGCCAGGTATGCGAGTCCGGCGGGAATCAGGGCGATGGGATAAACCACCAGCATGAGTGCCTGAAAGCGGCCCGGGACGCCGCCCTGAGTGACCCGCTCCGGCGCCAGGGCGCGCGGCATGTGAACCGAGCTGAGATTGCCCGCGGCCAGCAGGTAGAGGGCCACGACAGGGGTCACCAGAAAAGCCTCGCCGACTTTGGCGGGGGCAATGGGGATGCGAAAGATCATGCTGGCTGCGGTAACCGCAAGCATCTCCAGCAGGATGAACACCGCCGCAGCCAGGTTCTTGCCGGCCAGGATGACCCGCAGTCCGGTGGGCCAAAGGAAATAGGCTTTCGCTGCGGAGCGGTCGAATCCGAACGCGTTAAAGTAGGAAACCTGCCCGAGCAGGGCCAGCGCGTAGACGCACACCAGGGTCAGAAAGTCGGCGGCCAGCGCCGAATCGCCCGGCCGCCGGAGGGCCAGTGGCAGCCAGACAATCAGGCCAAACGAAAAGCCCATGATGAATACGGTGCGGAAGCGCGGCGTGCGGCTGAGGGTACGCAGCTCTTTCCCGACCACGGCGCCCAGGGGCTGGGGCAACAGGGTGGCCGGGATCCCATACAGCCGGTCGCTCCAGCGTGCCGCCACCGGGCTTGCCGTAACCTGGCTGCCGGAGGCCTGCTCAAAATCGAAACGCAGGTTCCTGGCGAACTGCCAGCGTCCGAAAGCCCATGCGAGGGCGGTCCAGGCTGCCAGGGTGGCCCAGTCCGTCCAGCCGGCCGGCGACAGCGCGAGACGGCCCGCGGCGCTCCAGGGCCAACAGCGATACGGCGCCGTGAAAAGCACCCCCCGCAGCGCTTCCAGGCGGGCGCCCGTCGCCACGGCGAGTTGCGGCAGGACGGCCACGAAGACCACCGCCAAAGCAAGCACTTCGCGCAGGTGCTTGCGCATGAGCAGGCGTTCCAGCAGGCTGCGTACACCGGCCGCCAGCAGCAGGTTGAAAGCCGCGAACAGGAAGAACAGTCCCAACCGGTTCAGTGAGGCGGCCGGACCGGCGAAAACCGGGTTGCGGCTGAGACCGAGCAGCAGGCCGGCCGTAACCAGCAACATCTCGATGCTCGTCGTCAGCCGGAGCAGTACCTCGATGAAGAACAGCGTTCCTTCCGGAACCGGGTACAGCCGGATTTTGCGAAGGTCGAGCGATGCCCCCATGCTGGCTGCCAGAACGGGCGCCAGTTGCCAGTACAGAAACACGAACATCAGCCCGCGGGGCAGGGCCAGACGCAGCGTGGCAACCGATTCCGGGTTGGAGGCAAACCCGAAGGCCGCCCCTGCGCACACAATCCACAGCCCGTACCACACCGCGCCGGCAGCGAAAAGCAGCACGCCCCCCCACCTCCCGCCACCCGGGCGGAGGTTGCGAATCGAGCGCCATTGCGCCTTGAGCAGGGCCGCGATCACAGCCAGTCGAGTCCCCCGAAACTCCCTTGCGCTCCCACCACGCGGACAAACACATCTTCGAGCGTCTCGTCGCCGGAACGGAGTGCGGCCACGTCGCCTTCGACGACGATCCGGCCTTCGTGAATGATGGCGACGCGGTCGCAGAGCCGCTCGACGACTTCGAGCACGTGGGAGGTCAGGAAAACCGTGGCCCCCCGGCGCACCTGGTCGAGAAGAATCTCCTTCATCAACCGGGCGCCCACCGCGTCCACCCCCTCGAACGGCTCGTCGAGCAGAAACAGCTCCGGGTGATGGATGAGCGCCGACGCCATAGTCAGGCGTTTGCGCATGCCTTTCGAGTATTCGGCGATGAGTTTGCGCGGGACGTCGTTGAGCTCGAACAGCGTCAGCAGGGCGCGCGAGCGCTGGACCGCGACCGGGGGGGCAAGACCGTACATGCGCCCGGCGAATTCCAGGAATTCGGCCCCCGTGAGCCGGTCGAACAGGATCGACTCGTCGGGAACCACGCCGATGCGGCGCTTGATCTCGAGGGCGGCGCCGGGCATGCCCAGACCCAGAATCCGGATCGAACCCGAGTCGGCCGGGATCAGACCCGTCAACATCCGGATCGTCGTGGTCTTGCCGGCTCCGTTCGGCCCCAGAAACCCGAAAAAGGAACCCGCGGGCACCACCAGGTCCAGCCCGTCCACCGCCGCTTTCTTGCCGTAAACCTTTTTGAGACCGCGGATCTCGATAGCCGGAGGTGAGGGGCTCACAAGACTCCTATGGTACCGCGCCGTGTTTCCCGCGCACGGAAGGCTGCCCGCCCCGCCTCAAGTCCGGAGCCGGATCCGCCGATAGTCCTGCTGTATGGGATCGGTGTACGGGTCCGACAATCGAAACTGGAAAAGGGTCATAGAGGCTACCGAACGCCTCCCCCCCTTTTCCACCGTCCTGCACCGCCTGCTGGCCACGCTGGCCGACGAGGATGTCTCGCTGGGGGCCCTGGCCGTCCTGATCGAAAAGGACGCGGTGCTCGCCGGCAATGTGCTGCGCATGGTCAACTCGCCCCTGTACGGGTGGAGCGGATCAGTCAACTCCGTCAGGCACGCGGTGGCGCTGACCGGCATCACAAAGTTACGGAATTTCGCACTGGGTTACTCGATCTCGCAGATGTGGGCGCACTTGAAACTGCCGGCCAAGTGGTCATCCCGCAACTTCAACCTGCATTCTGTCGCCACCGCCGTGCTGGCGGACCTGGCCGCCCTGGAAACCGGCGTGCCCTACGCGGAGGGCGCCTTTGTCGCCGGCCTGCTGCACGACATCGGCAAACTGGTTATCGCCATCGGATTTCCCGTCGAGTTCGATTGCCTGTATGCCACTAACGGAGCGGGTGGTCCTTCCGAGGAGGCTGAGATAAAGTCACTCGGATTTTCGCACTGCGAAGTTTCCGGCAGTGTGTTGGAAAGGTGGAACCTTCCGCTGCCGATCCAACGAGCCGTGGCCAACCACCACTGGCCGGAGCGGGCCGCCGGGGGGCAATTCCACTTGGCCCATGTGGTCGCCGCGGCCGACGCGTACCTGGGTCACACCGGCTTCCGCATCGTCTCCCAGCCGGGAGCCAACGAGCAGCCAGTCACGGAGCCTCTCGAGCGGATCGGTCTCAAAGAGAATTTGCCCCAGATGCTGAATTCCTGCAAGGCAGAGTTTGAGTCGCTGACCAGCTTCCTCTAAAGCGGTCGATATAATAAAGGGCCATGGTGCGCTATTTCCCGCTGGTCGTTTTCCTCTGCCTGCCGCTCGGCCTGCCGGCGCAGGCGCCCGAGGGCAGTTTCGAAGGCCGCCCCGCCGTAGTGCTGTCCAACAACAAACTGGAGCTGACCGTGCTGAAACTGGGCGGTTCGTTCGCCAGCATTGTCCTCAGGGACGACCCGGAAAAGCTCAACCCGCTGTGGAATCCCGTTCGTTTTGCGCGCGAGAGCGGGCAGAAGGAGCCGGAGGGCGCTGGGTTGGGGCACTTCCTGTGCGTGGACGGCTTCGGGCCGGTTTCCCCGGAAGAGCGTGCCGCCGGCCTGCCCGGACACGGCGAAGCTCACACGCGCGAGTGGGAGCCAAAGTCCTATGCCAAACGGGGCAACACCCTGGAGTTCAGCTTTTCCATGCGGCTTCCGCTGGTTCAGGAAGATTTGACTCGCACCGTCCGGATGGTGGATGGAGAAAACGTCATCTACGTGGAGACCGAACTGGAGAACCTGCTGGCGTTTGACCGGCCTGTCTGCTGGGCCGAGCACGCCACCATCGGGTCTCCCTTCCTGAAGCCCGGGGTCACCGCCGTGGACCTGCCCGCCGTGCGCTCGAAGACGCGGCCTTACGTATCCGGGCGCGGATCGCACCGCCTGGCTTCCGGCGAAGAGTTCGTGTGGCCCAACGCGCCCGGGGTGGATGGGGGGACCGTCGACGTACGGACCGCGCCATTGAACCCTTCTTCCGGCGATCACACCGCCTCGCTCATGGACCCGTCGCGCAAGTACGTCTTCGTCACCGCGGTGGAGCCTGAACGGAGATTGATCCTGGGTTATCTCTTTAAGCCTGAAGAGTTTCCGTGGGTTCAGAGTTGGGAGGCTTATCCGCCCACCTTGAGACTGGCCCGCGGGCTGGAGTTCTCGACGCAGCCCTTCGACGTGCCCAGGCGCGAAGCCATCCGGACCGGTTCACTGTTCGACGCACCCACCTACCGCTGGCTCCCGGCGCGAGCGAGGATTCGAGCGTCTTTCCTGATGTTTTTCGCCCGGACGCCGGAGGGAATGCGCCAGGTGGACGACGTGCGCCTCGAGAACGGCAAGCTCACGGTGGAGGACCAGAGTACGGGCAGAACTCTGGTCCTGGACGTCTCCCTGCCTCTGTAGGGGCGGGACGTCATTGACAGAGAGGGGGGCCGCCACCGAAAATCCTCTGTTATGCTCAACACGCGACTGCGGGTGTGGCTGGTGGCCTCGACGATTCTGGCTGTATGCGGGGCCACCGGTTGCGGGACACGGGAGCCGGCGCTCAAGGTCCACGCCATGGGGGAGACCGTCGAGGCCGGCTCGTTCGGCTTCCAGGTCTCCGGCTCGGATTGGGCCTCCCGCATTGGCGAGGGTCCGGAAGCCAGGACGCCGGTGCACCGTTACCTGGTAATCCGGCTGAGTGCGTTCAACCGGTCGGTGTCAGACCTGGCCGTGCCTCTGATGACGCTGGTTGGAGATGACGGACAGACCTACCCGGAAGTAGGCAACGTCACGGCGGACCCCGGCTGGCTGGGCCTGAACCGGAAGGTTCGGCCTAACGAATCGGTTCAGGGCAATGTCGTTTTCGACGTGCCCCCGGCACACTACCGGCTGCGGGTCGCCGATGAGTCCGGACTGAACAACCTGGCGCTGATCGACATTCCGCTGCGGATTCAATCCGACACGGACCTTGGGGATGCGCGCTAGAATGACCGTAGGTGGAGGCGAACCTCCCCATGTGGATCGCTGTTGCCGGCGTTCTGCTGGCTCTGGCTGCTGACGCGGCGCCCCAACGTCCTGCCGGCGAGGCAAAACCTGCCGCCGGCAAGCGGCTCTCGATCATTCAGGCCGGCATTCATCAGACTGAGGATGGCCCGCTGGTCCCCCGTGGGACCACGCACGTGCCGGGTGAGTCCCTGTTTTTCAGCTTCCAGTTGGACGGTTACCAGGTTTCGCCCGAAGACAAGGTTCAAATCAGTTTTCGGGTGGACGCCTTCGACCCGAAGGGCGTTCGCCTGGTGGAGACTTTCAGCGGAAAAACCGATACCACGGTCCTGCCCCAGGACAAGGACTGGAAGCCAAAGGTGCGAAACACCATCGTCGTCCCCCCGCTGGCTTTGCCCGGAACTTACAAGATCGCCGTGTCCGCCAAAGACGAAATCGGGGGAACGACGGCGACCCAGGAGATTTTCTTCGAGGTTCGCGGTCACCAGGTGGAGCCCAGTGACACGCTGGTGGTCCGCAACATCCGTTTTCTCCGCGGTGAGGATGATCGCGAGCCGCTGGCGGTGCCTGCCTACCGGGCCGGCGATGCGCTGTGGGCCAAGTTCGATATCACCGGGTACAAGATGGGGCCGGGGAATACGATTGCGGTCGAGTATGGCATTGCGATCGTCGCGCCCAGCGGCAAAACGGTGTTCTCGCAGCCCCAGGCGGCCGTCGAGACAGGCGGTTCGTTCTATCCCAAACCCTACGTGCCCGGCATCATGAATTTGACGGTGCAGCCCAAAACCACCCCGGGCCAGTACCAGATCGTGATCACGGCCCGCGACCTCGTCGGCCACCAGGAATGCGAGGCCAAGGCCGCTTTTCGTATCGAATAGCCCTTCAGCGCAAGGTTCTCAGCGCCGGATCCGTCAGGTGCGGGGTATTGTTCAGCGAAAGCAGCGACAGTTCCTGGCCGCGCAACCGGAAGGTGCTGTAGTTCGAGTTCATGAGCACCCCGAGGATCCGGAAGATTCCACGCACGTCCAGCCCGAGGGCCATCCCGGACCACACTGCCAGCGGAGTTGCCGAAGTGAAAATGGCAATGACCTCATCCGGGCCGTGGCCGGCGAGGCCGGCCAGCGGCGCTTCCACCCTGCGCCGGAACTCGGACCAGCTTTCGAGGCCGTTGCAGGGATGGGTTTCGCGCGTCCAGGTGCGAATCAGTTCGATGTCACAGACCGTCATCACCCGGTCAATCCCGGGATTGTTGCGGTGCAGGCGCTCGTAGTTGCGCGCGAACTCTTCGTCGGTGGCGATCAGCCGCGGAGCCAGTTTCTTCCATAGCCCATCCAGGTCGAACTCGTTCCAGCGGGGGTCGACGCGCACCTCCGGCGCCCCGGGCAGCGCCTCCAGCACGAGGGCGGCGGTCTGCCGCTGGCGCTCGAGAGAGCCGGAGTAGGCGGCGTCGAAACGCACGCCGGAAGCGCGGAAATGCCGGCCCAGAAGCACCGCCTGGCGTTGACCGGTTTCGGAGAGCTGGTCGTAGTGATCGCGCGATCCGGCCTGCCCGTGCCGGATCAGATAAAGCGTACTCATGGGGTAAATTCGATCTTAGCAGGTCCCCTCCGGGAGCCGGCCCGGTCAAAACTTGCCAAAGTCAGTGGACACATGTAAAGTTCCCTGAGGAGGAAGCTGATGCCTTTTTGTCCCAATTGCGGAGCGCCCGTGGAAGGCAGGTTTTGTGCGAAGTGCGGTACCCCGACGGAGGATGCCGGCGCCGGACGGGGGGCCGCGCCGCCGCCCCAGGGACCTGCGGCAGGAGGCCTGACCGAGAACGCCGCCAGCGCCTTGTGCTACTTGTTGGGTTTCATCACCGGCATTCTGTTCCTGGTCCTGGAGCCGTATAACCGCAACAAGACGGTGCGTTTCCACGCCTTCCAGTCGATTTTCCTGAACGTCGCCTGGTTTGCGCTCTGGATCGTCATTCACATCCTGTTTGGCATCCTGGCAACCATCACCGGGGGTCTGATTCTGGTGCTCAGCCCGTTACTGCTGCTGGTCGGCCTGGCCTTCTTCGCGCTATGGCTGTACCTGATGTGGAAGGCGTACCAGAACCAGAAAGTCGTGCTGCCTGTGATCGGGCCGCTGGCCGAGAAACAGGCCTGAGATCAGCGTACCTGGTTGCGGCGCTGGAGCGTCCAATTTTCGTGCGGTTCATTTGGCTCGTATTGTGGGCGCCGGCGTTCCTGTTGGGTCAACGGGGTGGTCCGTCCGCCCCGCTCACCGCTCCAATTCCCCGCATCGGAATCATTGACTTTTACGGTCTGCGAAAGATCCCGGAGGACCGGGTGCGCAAGGCCCTCGGGGTCCGGGAGGGAGACCCTTTACCTCCCTCCAAGGAGGACGTCGAGGAGCGCATCGAGCAAATCCCGGGGGTGGTGCGGGCCAAGCTCGAGGCGGTCTGCTGCGTGGACGGTGAGGCATCTCTGTTCGTGGGCGTCGAAGAGCGGGGCGGCGCGCGCTTCGCCCTGCGTTCCGCCCCCTCCGGCCCGGCGGTCTTGCCGGATGAGATGCTGGAATCCTACCAGGGCTTCCTCGCCGCGCTCCGGGAAGCCGCCAGCCACGGCAACGAAGCCGAAGATCTGACCCGGGGCCATTCCCTCATGGCGAGCCCCGAGGCACGCGCCTATCAGGAGCGTTTCCTGAAGTTTGCAGCCGAAAAGCTGCCCCTGCTGCGGGACGTCCTGCTGAACTCTTCCGACGCCGAGCACCGCGCCGCGGCCGCCTATATGATCGGGTACGCGCCCAAGAAGAGCCAGGTGGTGAACGATCTCCAGACCGCTATGCAGGACCCGGACCCCGGGGTTCGCAGCAACGCGATGCGGGCGCTGGCGGCTATCGGAGTGTACGGCGCGCGCAACCCGGAGGCAGGCATTCGGATTTCTCCAACCTGGTTCATCGAGATGCTGAATTCCATCGTGCTGAGCGACCGGCGTTACGCCACACTCGCCTTGGGGACCCTGACCGAAGACCGGGCCGAATCCATTCTCAACCAGATCCGTGAACGGGCGCTGGACGCCGTGGTCGAAATGGCTCGCTGGAAGACGCTGGAGTATGCGCTGCCCGCTTTTATTCTGGCTGGCCGGGTGGGTCAAACGCCGGAACAGGAGATCCACGAAGCCTGGAAACAGGGCGCGCGCGAGGCGGTCATCGAGAAGGCTATCGCCAGCGCGAAAAAACGCAAATCACCGTAAGCCAATCCGCTTCAGGTGGGCGATCAGGCCTTCGGGATCGTCGGTGATGATGCCGTCCACGCCGGCGCGAATCAGCCTGTTCCAGTCCCGCGAGGTATTCGCGGTCCATGCGATCACCTGGAGACCGGCGGCATGCGCCCGGCCGACCCGGCGCGGGGTTACCAGGCGCTTGGCGGGCGCGACGATCGTGGCGCCGGCGCGGCGGGCCAGCCAGACGAATCCGCGCAACCCTACCCCGCCGAGGGCCGCAATCCGCACCACCCCGGAGAGCTGCCGCATGGCCCGCAGGACACGGTAGTCGAAGGACTGGAAGATCACGCGCGGCTCCAGCCCGCGCCGCCGGATTGCTTCGAGCACCAGTTCGGCAAACCGCTCCGGGGGAGGAGTCCAGGAGGGCCGGTACGGAAACAGCTTGGCTTCGATGTTGAAGTCGAAACGGCCCAGCGGCGCCAGCGCCAGCACTTCGTCCAGGGTGGGGACGGGGGTTCCCGGAACCGGCTGCTGGCGGGGGAAGCGGGGATTGGGTCTCGCTCCGCAGTCCCATCTGCGTAACTCGGCCAGGGTGAGCGCGCGGACGGCCCGCAGGCGGCGCGGCCCCCGGCACACGGCCCGCCGCAGGAACGGGTCGTGGCAAACCACGGGCACATCGTCGCGGGTGATCAGCACATCCAGTTCAATGGCGTCGGCGCCGGCCTGAATCGCATGGAGAAAGGCGGGAATCGTGTTTTCGGGAAGGACGGCCCGGGCGCCACGGTGGCCGTGAACCTGAACCGGCGTCACCCCTCCAGCATGGCACAGAAATGCGCAGGGCTGCCGCGGTCAGGCCCGGCCGGCGGCGAAAGTCTTGGAACCCTGCGTCCGAAACTCGTACTTTTCAATGGCGATAGCAGCCTTTACGCCCTCGGTGCGCACGATCCGCCCCAGGGCGACGAGTTTGAGCGGGCAGGAGTTGTCAAGCTGAGCGGGCCAGTTTACCGATAACTCGAGGCGGCCTCCGGCACTGAGCGGCTGCTCGCTGGTGAACAGGATGCCTCCGCTGCTCATGTCCAGAGTCATGCCCGCTCCGGACCGCAGAACGGTCTTGCCGTCGAGCATTTTGTACCGCACTTCGCGTTCAATGGGGAAACGATCGGAGGAGCGCCGGTCCGGATGAGGAAGTCCCTTGTGTGACATGAGTGCCCTTGCCTTCCCGATCATGATGCACGCAAGCAGGGCTTGGACTCAATAGCGCAGTAGGTTCATTTTGTCGATGGTACTAAAGTATTACGCCGTCCTTGGGCAGGGGAATATGTTGCTATTTGACTACAATATTGACCAGTTTGTCAGGCACAGTGACGATTTTCACCACCTGCTTGCCGGCGACGAACGGCTGCACTTTGGCGTCGGCCAGAGCCTGCCGCTCGACCTGTTCGCGCGGCGCGCCAAAGGGAGCGGATAACCGGCTGCGCACCCGGCCATTGACTTGTACGACGATTTCAGCTTCTTCTTCCTTGGCCAGCTCGGGATCGTAGTCGGGCCACGGCCGGCGAAACACGGGTTCCTGGCCCCCGCCTAACTCCTCCTGTATCTCCTGCGCCAGGTAGGGCGCGAAGGGCGCCAGCAGCAAGGTCAGCCGGTCGAGTGTTTCCCGCATGGCGGCGTTCGACATGCCGTGCTCACACGCGTACAACTCGTTGACCAGTTCCATAACGGAAGCAATGGAGGTGTTGAAGTGCCAGCGTGACTCGAAGTCTTCAGTAATCTTCCGTATGGTCTGATGCAGCTTGCGCAGCACCTTGCGGTCGGTAGCCGCGGTGTCTCCGGCGGGCTCCTGGCGCCCGGAAGCGTTGCGGGTGACAAACCGGTATACGCGTCCCAGGAAGCGGTAAATGCCTTCGACGCCCTCCTCGGTCCAGTCGGCGTCCTTTTCGGGCGGTCCGGCGAACAGCACCCTCATGCGCGAAGTATCGGCTCCGTACTGCTCCGCCACGTCGTCGGCATTGACCACGTTACCCTTGGACTTCGACATCTTGGCGCCATCCCGGATCACCATGCCCTGGGTGAAGAGCTTGCTGGCCGGTTCGTCGTTCTTCACCAGTCCCAGGTCGCGCATCATCTTGGTGAAAAAGCGCGAGTAGATCAGGTGCAGGATGGCGTGCTCGACCCCGCCGATGTACTGGTCGATCGGGAACCAGTAGGCGATCTTGGCGGAATCGAACGGGGCCTGGTGGTTGTGGGCGTCGCAGTAGCGGTAGAAATACCAGGACGAATCAATGAAGGTGTCCATGGTATCGGTCTCTCGCCGCGCCGGCTGGCCGCAGGCCGGGCACTTCACGTTGACGAATTCCGGAACGTCGGCCAGGGGCGACCGGCCGCGCCCGGTGATGTTGACGTTCAGGGGCAGGACGACGGGCAACTCGCTTTCGGGCACCGGCACGATGCCGCAATGCTCGCAGTGGATGACCGGAATGGGCGTGCCCCAGTAACGCTGCCGCGAGATGCCCCAGTCCTTGATCCGGTAGGTGACGGCGGCCTTGCCGAAGCCCTCGCGCTCGGCCTTCCGGTTCATCGCGCGGCGGGCTTCGGGGCTGGGAAGACCGGAAAACTCGCCGGAGTTCTCCACGATCCCGTCGCCGGTGAAGGCCGCTTCCGGCTTCTCCGGCAGGGGGCCGTCCAGCGGCCGGATCACGGGCCGGATCGGGATGCCGTACTTGGTGCAAAAGTCGAAGTCGCGCTCGTCATGCGCGGGCACGGCCATGATGGCGCCCGTGCCATAGCCCATCAGCACGAAGTTGCCGACCCAGATGGGAATCTGCTCGCCGTTAAAGGGGTTCACCGCGTACTGGCCGGTGAAGAAACCTTCCTTCTCGATGTCGCCCGGGTCACGGCCCGAGCGGGCATCCACCATGGCCTTGGCCCGGGCGCGCCCGCCGGCGTCCGCCACTTCTTCCACCAGGGGATGCTCCGGGGCGAGTATGACGCAGGTGGCGCCGAAAATGGTGTCCACGCGGGTGGTGAATACGCGGATGGGCTGACCGCTTCCGGCGATCCGGAAATCGCATTCGGCGCCTTCCGAACGCCCAATCCAGTTGCGCTGCATGGTGAGGACGCGCTCCGGCCACCCCCCTTCCAGCTTGGCAATATCTTCGAGCAATTCGTCAG
>Ga0272446_1002794_pt1 | contig 23106 bp, 20 predicted proteins | sample YNPCB0061_FD_194587 | JGI IMG/M metagenome (GOLD analysis project Ga0272446, IMG submission 194587) | Hot spring microbial mat communities from Yellowstone National Park, WY, United States - YNP-CB-006-1 | ecosystem: Environmental > Aquatic > Thermal springs > Hot (42-90C) > Sediment | place... | reverse complement strand
AATCTTCCCTTGTTGGGAATCTTCTCTCGAATTACTGAAAAGGGCTTATGATAATGATGTTGATACTCCAAATCGTCCACTAGCATTGGCTTTAGATGATTATCTGAATGATGTTGAAGTTCCAGACTTTTCTCAGTTTCTCGAAATCATTTCTGAAATCAAACCATTTCAAATTATATCTTTGCTTTCCTTTTTTCAACATCATTTATCGGTTGCCTGTTGAGTAAATTTCCAATTTGGAGTGAATCCATGACTCGTAGCAAGGTTAATCTGAGGAATTATGATAGCTTCATAAGAATTTCTCAATCTGTCAATATTTAGTAAATCACCTTCAGAAACTCTTAAGTCCGAAATGTATGACTCTATAAGTTTAGTCCATGTTCTAATTGGTAATTGTTGCCGAGATACTAACAAGCCAGTATGTTGTAATTTAACAAAAGAATCTAAATAATCAAGTGCAGGTAAATTATCTGACTTAGAGGAATTTACACTTTTTGTAGTTGGAATTAAATTCCATAATAGATCATGGGTTACAAATGACCAAGGCAAAAAATGATCCAATGAAAAGTCATTCTCATTCAATACTTCTCCAGAGTAAATACATCTTAATTGAGCATTGATTAAAACCGATTTCCAATACTTTGTTTGTAATCCGAGAGAATCTCTGCTATTGGGTGGGAAAAGCTTATTGCTTATGGCTGGCACGCTTGGATTACATCTCTGCATATATTTTAGCCACTCCCAAGATGCCCAACCTCTAATGATTGCATAGTTAATCCTAAAGTATTCTACCCATTCGGGATGTACTTTAATTGAATTATCAGAATTATACTTAAATAAAGGCTTGCGAGAATCAAAATTATCTTCTGCAAGTTTGACTACAGCTTTATTTTTGATACTGTCCCTTTTACCTCTTAATTCTTCTTCAAAAAAAGGAGCATTTATCCGATATGGAACATAATCAAGAAGCCTGTCGTTTAGCCGTTGTTGTTTAATTTTCTTTCTAATTTGCTCTTTACTAATGAAGTCTCCTTTTAGTCCTTGCTTTCCAATACTTAGATTTAATCTATCTAGTTCTATGGCAATTTGATCTTGACTGCCGAATGAAAGTTTGAAGAAGCAGTGTGAGTACCAAGAAGTTGCGAGCATATCTACTAAAATATCTTCAAGCAAAATAGATATATCGGACTTAAAGAAATTACGATTAAGTATGTCAAGCAATGAAAGGAAAAAGAGAAACTTATATGAATTAGTTGTATTGTCAAAGATTCTTGAAAGGCAGGCAATATCTAAACCTTCTCCGTAGGGTAACCCCGATCCTGGTATGATTACTGAAGAGTTTGGCATGGCAAATAAATTTATGACTCAGAGTTTCTATAACAAGCTAGTTCGAGATCTAATCCCAGAAATCATAAACCAGAGTGGTCGCACTTGTAAAGCCGTTACTCTCAACGATGCAGAGTATAAGAGAGCTTTGCTTGAAAAACTACTGGAGGAATGTCAAGAAGCAATTAACGCAGATGATGATGGTCTGATAATGGAGTTAGCTGACTTAGTTGAAGTTATAGAAGCTATACTGAAATTTGAGAATGTCAGTATTGATTATTTTTACAAGTTGAAAGAGCGAAAAAAGCTTGAACGAGGAGGCTTCGAGAAAAGACTAAGTCTCGTTTGGAGTGATTAGATTTCATAATTACCCATGACTAATAAGCGAATATACTTTGATTATCTTGCTACTACTCCTTGCGATCATCGTGTTGCAGAAGTAGTAATGAAGTACATGACAGAAAGGTTTGGTAATGCAGGCAGTGTTGATCATGTATTTGGAGATGAGGCAGACTTGGCAGTTAAGCAAGCCGCACAGCAGGTTGCCGATCTGGTTGGGGCTAGACCCAAGGAAGTGATATTTACGTCAGGTGCTACTGAAAGCATTAATTTGGTATTGCAAGGATTACGAACCCAAGGGATAAAGAGGATTGCCGTCTTACCAGTTGAGCATAAAGCTGTCTTAGATACTTGCAATTTCCTAGAAAAAGAAGGTTTAGCAGAGATTGTTTATCTCCGAGTAGATAGCAAAGGAAGACTTGATTTAGAACATTTAGAGGCTGTCTGCACTGAGGGACTATCATTGATTTGTGTCATGGCGGCTAACAATGAAATTGGTAACATATACCCTATAGAAAAGGTAGGATCAATCGCCCAGAAATACAATATTCCTTTTCTTTGCGATGGCTCTCAAGCCGTGGGTAAAATTCCTATCAACTGCAATGAAATGGGTATTACTTATTTAGCCATCTCAGGTCACAAGATGTATGCTCCAAAAGGAATTGGGGCTTTAGTGGTTCAGAGAGGAAACTTTCTCAAGCCTCTAATTTATGGCGGTGGACAACAATTTGGAATGCGATCGGGGACTATGAACGTATCTAGTATCGTGGGTTTAGGAGAGGCTTGTCGGTTGCGTCTGTTGGAGATGGAAGTTGATGAAGGAGAAATTAGTCTTAAACGCGATCGTCTCCAAATCCTTTTACAGGAGAGTATTCCAGGCTTAGTAGTAAATGGAGATATAGATAATCGTCTTGCAGGAAGCCTGCATATTTCTGTACCTCATATACCCAATAAAGCTGTTATCGCAAGGATACGCCATCAATTAGCTATTTCTACTGGCTCAGCTTGTACTTCAGGTATTGAATCACCTTCTCATGTTTTAACAGCAATAAGGCTAGAAGATAGGCTTATTACAGGAGCTTTGAGAATTGGGTTAGGAAAGTTTATTAGTATTGATGATGTTGAGTTGGCTCATCAAATACTTATGGAAGCAATACTATCAATTTAGGCTTTTATTCTAGGTGATCTTGAAAGTATTACAAGACTTTACTTTTGTGATGTTCCAACTTTTTTGTTTTGACTGTTATTCAGTCAGCTTAGGAAGTATTATCAGTCTCTCAACCGCATTGGGTTATGGAGTTAACCACAGCCGCCTCAATCAATAAGAACTCGCAGGCTTTGTTGGCTTCTTTCATGGCGTTGAATAGAGCTTTTTTGTCTTTTTTCAGCACCTTTAGCCAGGAATCGATATAGCTAGCATGATTTTCGCTAGTTTACGGAGCTTTAGCTCATCGTGCTATTTATCTCGAATTGGTGGCAGAGATAAGCGGCTCCAAGTTCGGCTATCAATTCCTCAAAGGCATAGTCCTTACTGCCAAAGGTGGTTACTAACGATCGGTTCATTCGAGAGTGATGCCCCGTCCAATGGGTAAGCTCATGCAATATATTTAGACAGTATCCAAGATACCTCAGATAATATTGATGTTGAGTAAATTTGAGACGAATGGGAAATTAAATCCTCCGGGTAATTTTGCTCTGGACATTGCTAGTATTAGGACATTCCCATAAAGATTGGGAAGTATAATTGAATTGTTAAGGAAATCTAGTTAGAGTCTGAGTATGGATACCGTTGCAGTCTTAAAGCATAGCCAACGTCAAAGAGTGAGTGACGGTAAGATTGTGTCAATTTTGAATGGGAGTGAGTCCTCTAGCCAAATACTGGTAGTTGTTTTACCCCAGTTGGGAGATTTTGATAGTATGGAATACGCTTGGTGGATTCAGCGGGAAAATCTAGCCCATGTAGCAATTCGGATAGTCGGGATTGGCGGGCGCGCTTCTGGGGAGAGATTCTGTGAATTTACGGGGTTTAATCCTGAGTGGTTATTTGTTGATCCAACGGCTGAATTGCATAAACAATTGGGGTTGTATGGGGGCTTAAGCCTGAAGTTCCCACTGCTTTCCCAAGCACAAAATGCTTGGCTAAACTTAATGCTGATGTGTGCAGGGATTGGGAGTCCTGGCACTTTGGCTGAAGTTTGGCGTGGTTATAGGGGGGATCGTTCTGCACCACAATTGATTGGGGATGAAGAAGAAGTAAAGGCTTTTCCCTTACCCGCCATTAAAGGCTCATTTTTTAACTTAGTAGGTGGGAGTGGATTTCAGCGTCCATTGGAGTTAGCAACCTTACGATTACGAAATATGTCTGAAGTGCTTAGCCACTGGAAAACCTATGTACCAAATGCTAATTACCTTACTCAAAGGGGAGGAACATTTCTTATGGATCATCAAGGAAATATACTTTACCAACATTACGATCGAGGTATTTTAGGTTTTGCTCAGAATATGAATTGCCCGCTTTCATTTTTAACCAACTATGCAAACATGGAGCCAATAAATGTTACAAAAAACTGATACTAATGATTGGAAAATCAAGCTACTTTATGATGGCGACTGCCCGCTATGTATGCGTGAAGTCAACTTCTTGCGGAAGAAGGATAATAATAGAGGGCTAATTTTATTTGTTAATATTGCTTCTGATGATTATTGCCCCTCTGAAAATGCTAATATTGATTTTAAGACTGCAATGGGAAGAATTCATGCCATTTTACCCGATGGAAAAGTAATTCAAAACATAGAAGTGTTTCGTCGCACTTATGACATTTTGGGCATGGGGTGGGTTTATGCTATCACCAGACTACCCGTTATTGGTAAGTTGGCAGACATACTTTACGGGTTGTGGGCTGATTACCGCTTATTTTTGACAGGTAGAGGAACTTTGGAATCGATATTAACTGAGCGGCATAAAAAGTCTCTTTTGAAGCAAGCCTTACACCAGTGTGACAGTGGTTGTGAAGTTAAATAATGATCGCTTCTTGGTTGGTAAGTTGTCTTTTTTGTGTAATTATAGGCTTGGTCTTTAATAGACTTTTTCCCAGTGATAATCGTTGGTTTATGAGTCTTCGCCGCCCAAGATGGCTAGTGTTTGAAAAGTGGATTCCTTTTATTTGGATATGTATATTCATCTGCGGGATTACTTCTGCTTCATTATTGTGGCGGTCACAATCTTTGAATAGGAATACTTTTTTATATTTATGTAGCTATGCTGTGTTAGAGATGATAATTCTTGCCTATACTCCTGTGCTAACTCGATTGCGTAATATTCGCTTGGGAGCAGTTGTAGGCGCAATAGGTTTTCTGTGGGGTCTAATATTGACATATCAAGTTTGGCAATTGTCAAGTGCGGCTAGTTTATTCTTATTACCTTACTTGCTTTGGAGTCCGATCGGAACCTACGTTACTTGGGTTATGGCAAGACTTAATCCTCCTATGATTTAACAAAATTAGGACGTTTCCAGGTAATTTCCCTTTGCCCCCGATCGGTAATGCCTGTAAATAACCATGGAAGGTGTAAAAAACTCCCAGAAGAATGGAGCCATCGATCGGTTTTGCTCCTTTAACGGAGTCCCTGGCAAATAAAGGGTGCCCAATCTGCTGGCGACTCAAAGGGGTGCTCCATATTGTAGAGTTTGTCGAGATAACCTTGGGCGCTCCTAAGTTTTTGTCTAGCTTTTTGCTCCGATGCTGTACCTATAGCTTGGGCAAGTTCATCTTTGCACTGGGCGATTACTTGGACTTGGTATCGGCGCAGGTCTTTGTTAAATCTCCTGTAGAGTTCTGAACCTGTTAGTTCTCGTAGCTCTTTTTGGGCTTTTTGAATGGCTAGTCCCCGATCGTAACCTTCTTCTCTAAATTGGTAGTAAAACACGCAAAATATAGCGGTGCTGAGTTGATCTACAGACCATAGTGTGCTTACAACTGCCCTCGCTCCCGCTAGTAGGAAGCCCGTCCCGATCGTGAGTAAATCATCATTGGGGTTGGGAGTGCCCAAATTGGCTTCACAAACTGAAAGGAACACTTCGTCTAGGTGGGGCAGACGTAAGTCGGGGGACATAATATCTCCAAGAGTTAATTTGCCATCGGCAAGGTGGATAGCGGATTGGAGAGGATCGCTGAGGTCGGAACTGGCGTGATGACTGGAGTGGAGCAGGTTAACGGCTTTAGCTAACTGACGATAGTTGTCAACGGTGGCTTCCTTTTGGGCTAAATGATGTTTAGGAGAGATGCGTAAGATTTGCCCAATTATCTCGCATTCAAAACGAGCATAGACAAGGTCACTGGTGGCATCAGCAACCGTTCCAGCTTTTTTGGGATGGTTAATTGGCTCCCGATCGTGGCAGTATTTCAGGATTTGGCAACTGGGGGCATAACGTAGGACAAACCGATCGCCCAAGTAGGAACCATCTGCTAAGGGGAGGGCAGCAAAGGGGATGATGTGCAAACAGTCGTGGGGAACAAGAATAAGTTCCTCAATTCCTTGGAGGTGTTGATTGCTCAACTTTTGGAGATTGAGTTTTTTGGAAAGAGCAAGGAGGATGGAAGGGCTAAACTCCCGCCATTCTATGTAATCTTTGGAGTAAGGAATAAACCAATATTCCCATATCCAATTTTGCAATGTTTTTCTGTTCTGACCAGGACAAATATGGGTTTGAATTTGTACGTTTCCTCCTTGGCGACGCATAACCAGCACATAAGTATCTGCATTCGTAGTGTAAAAGGATAGTAAAGCAGTGTTATCCCGATCGATTAAGGGATAGAAATCGGTAATGTCAGGGACTGGAACTTGTAATTGTCCTGCCAGAATCGGGTCTAGTTGACGGATTTTGTTCCGGAGCGCATTCCGTTGGTCAACCATATTGCCAATTTCTTGCATAGCACGCTTGAAGGAATCCCCCGATCGTTTGGTCGTAGCACCCACCTTTTCCCCATCTGAGAAATCTTGTTGCCGTTGTTGGGCATCGATAGCGGCTTGAAGGGTGTTGTATTGTTCCCAAAGTTTTTCTAGTTCTGGGGCAGTTTCAGAGAGCCAATTACGGATGCGATCGGGAATTTTGCCTCGGCTGTAGAGGTCATTGCTGGCGAATAACTCTACTAAATGGCGGGATCGTGCCCGTTCTGCAATAATCAAAGCCCGATCGGTCTGTCCAGCTTCAATGCAGGATTGGATTGCTTTTTCATAGACATCCAAGGCATCCAGTAAGATTTCTTGGCGACGGGAGTCAGTCTTTGCCCAGCTCCGAATTTGCTCCACAGCGTCTATCCCTTTCTCATAAGCACTTATAGCTATTTCCCGCATAGCTTCCTTAAAAGCTAAATCGCCTAACTTATGACTTGTTCTAAGGCAATCATATGGTAGTTTGTCTGGGGTATAAACCTCCAGCGCTAGCTTATAGTGAGAGATAGCATCTGCTAAGTTTTGCGCCCGATCACCGCATATGCGCTCAGAATAGGCATCTGCTAAATTATTTTGCGTAATTGCCCATTGTTGAGGAAAATTGGTGCGTGTATAAACTTCTAGGGCTTGCTTACAGAGAGAGATGGCATCTTCTAAGTTCTGCGCCCGATTGCCTCGAATGTGTTTCCTGTAGGCACTGGCTAAATTATTTTTCGTTCGTGCCCATTGTTGAGGGAAATTGGTGCGGGTGAAAACTTGCAACACCAGCTTATATAGAGAGATGGCATCTTCTAGTTTCTCTCCCTTTCCACCTTTGATGGTCTCATAGTAGGCATTAGCTAAATTATTTTGCGTACTTGCCCATTGTTCAGGGAAATCGGAGTGGGTGTAAACTTGTAGCACTTGTTTGTAGCGAGAGATGGCATCTCTCAGGTTCTGCGCCCGATTACCCCGGATACGATTCTTGTAAGCATTTGCCAAATTATTTTGCGTACTAGCCCACTGTTCAGGGAAATTGGATCGAGTATAAACTTCTAGGGCTTGCTTATAGTGAGTGATGGCATATTCTATGTTTTTCGCCCGATCGCCTCGGATACGGTTCTTGTAAGCATTTGCCAAATTAATTTGCGTACTTGCCCAATCTTTAGGGAAATTTGTGCGGCTTCTAACCTCTAGGGCTAGCTTATAGTGAGTGATGGCATATTCTATGTTTTCCGCCCGATCGCCCTGGATGCGATTATTATAGACAACTGCCAAATTATGTTGGGTATCTGCCCACTCTTTGGGAAAATCTGCACGGGTATAGACTTCTAGGGCTAGTTTATAGTATGCAATTGCATTTTCTAAGTTCTGCGCCCGATCGCCCTGCATACGCTCCTTGTAAACATTAGCCAAATTACTTTGCGTATTAGCCCACTGTTCAGGGAAATTGGAGCGAGTATAAACTTCTAGGGCTAGGTTATAGTGTGCGATTGCATCTTCAAAGTTCTGCGCCCGATCGCCTTGGATACGGTTCTTGTAAGCATTTGCCAAATTACTTTGGGTATTAGCCCACTGTTCTGGGAAATTGGTGCGGGTATAAACTTCTAGGGCTAGCTTATAGTAAGTGATGGCATCTTCTATGTTTTCCGCCCGATCGCCCTGCATACGCTCCTTGTAAGCATTTGCCAAATTAATTTGCGTACTTGCCCAAACTTTAGGGAAATCGGAGGAGGTATAGACTTCTAGGGCTAGCTTGTAGTGAATGATGGCATCTTCTAGGTTTTGCCAAGGATTACCTCGGATTCGGCTTTTATAGGCGTTTGCTAAATTATTTTGGGTACTTGCCCATTCTTCAGGGAAATTGGTGCGGGTGTAAACTTTTAGCACTCGCTTATAGTGTGCGATTGCATTTTCTAGGTTTCGCGCTCTTCTGCCTCGGATGCGTTTTCTATAGGCATTTGCTAAATTATTTTGGGTACTTGCCCATTCTTCAGGGAAATTGGCGCGGGTATAAACTCTTAGGGCTAGCTTATAGTGAGTGATGGCATCTTCTATATTTTTCGCCCGATCGCCTTCTATGCGGTTCTCGTAAGCATTAGCCAAATTACTTTGCGTACTTGCCCACTGTTTAGGGAAATTGGCGCGGGTATAAACTTTTAGGGCTAGCTTGTAATTTGCGATTGCATCTTCAGTGTTCACCGACTCAACTGAGTTCTTTGAGTTCTCGGCATGGCTTGCTAAATTACTGTAAACTTTTTCTAAATTAGATTTGATATTAGCCCAATCCTCTGGATATTTTGCTTGGTTATAGACTCGCAAGGCATCAGTGTAATGAACAATCGCGCATTCGATAACTTCCTTGGGATTATCGTGATAGTGTACTAATTCCGAGTAAGCATTTCCTATATTCTTTTTAGTGGTAGCCCAGTCCAAAGAGTGTTTGAATTCATCATAGACTCGTAGGACATCCCTATAATGGGCGATTGCGCTTTCAAGCATTTTCTTTTTATGAACTAGATAGTCGGAATGATATGCCAGATTAGTTAGAGCAAGACCTAAATTATTTTTAGTTGTTGCCCAATCTTGTGGGTACTCGGCTTCATTATATATCTCCAAAGCTCTGTTGAAAGCAGATATTGCTAACTTATTGTTGATAACAAGGTTACCATGGGAAAACCGTGTTAGAACTATGCCAAAGTAAAAAACAACATCAGCAATTATTTTTTTTTCTCTTTTATTTGCTCTAGCTATTTTAGCAAAAAACCAATTATTCAAAATTCCACCTAGACTTGAGTTCAGCAAATGGGGATTAGCTTTGAGGAGCGGATAAACAGCTTTTTTTTCAAAAATTGCTAGAAGCACTTGCATTAAAAATTGGTGTTGTGGACTTACCCAAAATTTCCCGCAAGTAAACATTGCTTTAATTGGGTCGCTAGGTTCAAAGCCTATTTTGTTATTCATAAGTGAGCCTTGTTTTGGTTCCTATTTACTTATCATCCTGATCGATCGTTTTTTTCATCATTTCTGCCCTCAAACGAAAGAACCGATCGATAAAGCGCATCACCAAGTCAGAAAAACTCCGATCGATTTCTTCATCCGTGAGGTTGGTCGGCTGTCCTTGTCTTTCCAAGTTACGCAAAACCAACTGCCGCATCCGATCGGTTGATTCACCCATAATTTCGGAAAGCCACCTTTCCAAATCTAGCGCCTGGAAGTAAGTATCATCATCAGCAATTTCCTGCAAGCAGGGGGCAATGCTATCTAATGAGTAACCTGGTAGCATTTGTGCCATTTCCTGAAACACTCTTTCTTCTGCATGTTCAGCAAAGACCCGCTCGATCGATTGAATAGCTTGGAGATAGGGCACTAAATCGTCGATCGGTTTTCGGTCATCCAAGGGAATGGCATCAGGGATGAAAGCGCCAGGCAAAAAAGCAGAAAAGAAGCCCAAAATTTCTCCCTGTTCTGAGTCTTCATTCTCCAAGCCAACAATCACAAACGCCACCCGATCGTTCCATTCCAGTTTAGGAATAGACACTTCTTGGTCTTTGTCTAAAATAACAGTACAACACTCGATCGTGCCAATGCCAGGTAAAACTAAGCTATTGCCAGATAAAGCGTAACGATCGGTTGTAATGCCCCGATCGGATAGGTACAGTTCTACCGTATGAATTACCCGATTGTTGAGAGAAAAAAAAGCCAAATACTGAGGGAATTCAGCCATAGGCTTGAGGTCAGAAATGTGAATAAGAAATTCATCATCTTGAATATCAACTGATGGCAAGAAGCCCAAAAGTTCCACTTCAATCAAATCTTCAGGAATACGAACCACAATGTAAGCAATCCGATCGGTTAAAGTCTCAGGGGCTAAAGCAAAGTTAGTCGCCTCATCCAAAATAGAACAACATTCCACCTTCCCCAATCCCACAATTTCAACATCTCCGATGTCTAATGTCGCTCTCAACAAAGGGTCGTAAAAATCACCGCCAGGGATACGAGCTATAAACTGCCCTTCAATTTCATAGTTAATCCAATCAGCCACACTATAAACAGCAAGAGTCTTGAGATAAACTCGCTTACGTCTCTCAGGATGTACCTGCTCCAGGGCAAAGATTTCAGCCCTATCGAGAGCTAGGGGAGTAAGTGGCACATAGAGCACATTGTCGCTTGTCAATTTTTGTAAAGTCATAATCCTTCTCCGTTCCTATTCTCTGTATCGTATTTCCCTAGACATATTTTTCAAAATCAGCCCAAAATTTTTCTCATCCATTACCTCCATGAGCAACCCTAAGAGCTTTGACTAGGACTCTAATCCCTTTTTCTTGCCAAAACTTTTCCAAATCCTTGCTACTTAGTTTGTAATTATACCTAATTACCAGTTCAGACGCTACATCAGCAAAACTGCGGGGCGGTACTCGAAAAGTTCTGAGAAACTGCATAGACAAATACTGGACATTTACTTCAGGCATTTTCCCCATAAAACAATCTCTTAAGATGCCATCCCTATCATTCTTAACCACCTCCTTTATATTATCAGGTTCATACACTTGCAGTATGGTGCTACCCAGCATCGGATAGACAGTTCTAGTTAAAAAATTGGCAATAGAGCCTGGTCTAACCCCAAAACGATCGGCAATGTCTTGTAGTCTTTCACCCTGGTAATACAATTTGTCTACAATGTCATAGGCATTGCATTCAGGACGATTATCAAAGAGAACTCTTTGCAGTGCATCCTTTTCTTGTGCCAAGATTCTACTAATACCTTCATTCAATTCTCGTCTGGCTAAGTTCTCCAGTATTGTATTTCTAGGTTGATAGATTCTATTGACAATTTCTTTGTTCTCATCAACAGTTTCATTAGTCCCTTCATCTGCCTCTTCCAATTTACTGGTTAAGCCAACTTCCCGCCTCCAATTCTTTCGCTCATCATTCCTGCCATGACGAACATCCCATAACCGCCTCTTCAGATTGCCATAAATCCAAGCCACTAGATTACTTTCTAGGTCAAGTTCTGGTTTACTGGGATTGAATTCTTTGAAGTGGGAGCGAAACCACTCAAACGTCTTTTCCAGAGCCTCATTCTCAGTTGGGTTAATGCGTGGTAGTCGTCCAGTTCTATGGATTATCCAAAAAATTTGTCTGGGGTCTAGTTGTAACAAAATCTCCTTAGCTGTTCCAGAATGGCTATAAATACCAGGATCGGTAGGTTTTTTTTTAAGTAAGTCGAGTATGGCTGACTTAGGCATATTACTGTATTCCATAGCCTTAACACAAAATGAAGGAACTCTGATTAAAAATGTACCATGTTTTTTCATTACTGTTGTCATATTAAACTCCTACTACAAATGATTTAGTTGTGGATAAAGCCCCCTAAAATCAGAGGGCTTAGTTTGGCTGATTTACTGATGTGCTCCCTGATTAAGGGCATCTTCAGCATCCTGTCTCAGTCTCTCCCAAACTGCAATACGAGTTCTATAGTATTCAACGATCGTATCCTTCTTGAAGGAATATTCCCCTGACAGCTGAAGGATTGATTTATCTACATCTTCATGCAGAGCCTCCCTCCTGCTCTCAAAAATTTGCCTCCTATGTTCCTGTAAAAGTTTTTCTCCTTCGTCTATTGGTAAACCTCTTACATCAGGTTCTTGATAGGAGTAGGAAGGGTCAGTAGCTCCTGATTTTATGGCTACCAAAGCATCTTGAAATTCATTGTTCAACTGCTTTAAGCCTTGATTGAGCAAGTGGCCTTGTTCCGATCGGTTACTGAAAAACTCTCCTTCAAGGGATTTGACTTTATCTGCCATTTCAGACTGGTAAGCAGAGATTCTTTTACTGCAAAATTGAATCCTGCCCAATGCTTTAGCCTGTTGCACCGAACTGTCAGGATTATCAGCTCTGCGGCTACTGACAAATTTAATTGTCTCGTCTACTTCTGTAATACTTAAAGCTTGAGAAGCAGTAATTTGCTCTTTAATCAGGTGGGCTTTATACTTTTCGATCTGCTTGTCGCAACAATCGGGATAATCGAAGTGGTCAGATTGAGTTTTGGCAAGTGCCAAACTGACAGCAATGGGGAAGGCTGCGCCTGCTAAAGCCATAGGTAGACCACCAGGCAGTAAAAGGAAAAAGGAAACAAGCCCTTCTGCTCCATTTAATGACATGGCAATAACCATTTCCCATAATGGCACGTCATCTAAATGATTCCCTTCAACTCTGCTGATTACATCAGTTTGCCCTTGGAAATAGGCATCGGTAAATTCAGTCTGAGGTTGATGGTTGTTCTGTTGTTTTTCAACATTTGCTAGTGCCTTTTTAGCTTCTTTGTGGCAACGCTTTTTGGTAATTTGTTGTGTCAGCATATTATCTCCAAGAACAGCAAGAACGCCACCGCTCATCGCTCCTCCAACTGTGCCCAATACCCCTCTGCCGGAGCTACCAAGAATAAGAGCAGCTCCAGAGCCAAGCACTAATGCCCCCATCGAACCGATCGCAATATTTAGAATGTACTTGATGGCTTCATTCCAGCGGCTTTCAGCATACTCGGCAAGGCTCTCAATCCGACTGTCGGCAGCGCAATGATTGCCCAAAATGAATACATTTTTTCTTACTTCGGCTATATCGTTGTGGGGGATTTGTCTAATAACCCCAGGAGTGGTGCGTAAGTGGTTGTCTGTTTTAGTGTAGAAATCTTCAGAATCGACAAGATCATTCATAGGGTCGTACTGATTGAGATCATAGTTATTCATGGTTAAGTTTCTCCTTGTTGGTAATGAATTGTGAATAGGTAATTAGAAACCCATTTGTCTGGCATCCTTGAAGGTCTGGGATAAACACTCTTGATGTTCTTGAACCTGACAGAGTTTAAGACTGGGATTTTTAGCTTCAATGTCTTCCAACTTATCTAGTAGATTCCCAGTAGGACCCACTATTGTAAGTAAGACATTCTCCTTGGTTAAACTAGCAATCTCTGTTTCAATCTGGGCGAAATTAGGATTACCAAAATCAACGCCCGGTTCTGCTGCTTGTAACCAGATGGACACAAGGATCGGTTGCTTATTACCTTGCACCCGCTCAATTTGGATTGCAGTCTCAATCCGATTCAGCAGTCTTTCCAGTGAGGTGCCAGGATTATTCCCCAGATTCTTAGGTCTTTCTCTGAGTGTTTTGTTACAAAGACCGATGAGAGTAGCATTATTGGAGACTGTTGTCTTCCAAACCGGTTCAGTGGACTCAGCAAAAGCAATCCCGATCGATTTGTCGTTGTTGATGAGTTGTTGCACATAGGTCGTACATATCTTTTTCGATAACTCTTTCTCTGCCTGTGCAGAATCGGAAACATCTGTGGCGTAGATGGCTGTAATCCTTTGGCGACTCAAGTCAAAGACTACTGCGCCACCCACGACCAAGCAACCCATTGCGACACTTACATAAGTCCAAGGATTTTGCCAAAATGACTGCTTCTTCTTTCCGCCTTGAATAAGGCTAAGGTTTTTAGTCTTAGGAAGGGTTTTCATTGTTTTCTCCTGAATGTTAAATAGTAGAACAGTAACTCGCCGTTAGTCTTCAGATTGAGTGTATGACTCAAAGAGAATGCAAACTAACACCATCAATAGAATTGCTAGATCAAAAATTGTGGCAATCATATCTAAGGTGAAAGATAAAATATTGTCGAAAAGCTCCCCTGTAAATACAACAAAGCTGTCGATTTTATCTAAAAGTGAACCCAGTGTTTTTTTCATGGTGTCATCATTGCTCCCTAACTTACAAGGTTGTCTTAGATGGATAGAAATCTCTCCCATTGACTTATGGATAAAGAATGAGCTTACCGATCGTTTTTCTCCTCTCCAGGCTCTCATGGGCAAGGGAAGCATTTTCAAGGGGTAAATTACGATCGATCAAGATAATTAGCTCCTCTTGCTCAATCATGGACAGGATGTGTCCTATTTTCTGTCTCATCGATACCTTGTCTAGGATGTAGTGACGAATAACAGGACAGGTGATAAAAAGTGACCCCCGATCGGTGTTCTGTCTTCCTAACAAGAGGTTAAGGTTTAGGGGTGGAACTTCTCCGCTAGTCTGTCCACAAAGAACCAGCATACCCAGATTCTTGAGGCAATCCGCACTACGAAATACAGTTTTTGCCCCTACTGAGTCATAAACTACATCCACTCCCTGTCCAGCAGTTATATCCATCACGGAGGGTAAAAAGTCTTCCCGATCGTAACGAATGATAAAATCTGCTCCTACTGCCATGGCAAACTCTGCTTTTTCTTCGTTGGAGACAGTACCAATCACGGTTGCCCCCCTTTTCTTTGCCATTTGCACCAGCAGTTTACCTAACCCGCCTCCGGCGGCATGGACTAGCACGTTTTGGCAAGGCTGAACCGGGTATGTTTCATGGGTCAGAATATAGGCGGTAATTGCTTGCAGGGAGCTGGCAGCAGCGGTGGAAAAAGCGATCGTCTTTGGGAGGTGGTAAAGATGGTCTTGATGGACATTGACATACTCAGCATAGGCTCCCCCTTCTATGTAAGCAAAGCCCACTCGGTCGCCTATCTTAAAATCAGTCACCTGCTCGCCTTTGCTAACCACAACTCCCGCACCTTCTTTGCCAGGGATAAAGGGGAACGGGACTGAATATCGCCCCTGCCGTTCATGGATGTCAACAAAATTAACACCAATTGCTTCCATTTTTACAGTCACCTGCAAAGGTTCAGGGAAAGATAAATCATAATCTTGCACCTGTAGTACCTCTGCTCCGCCTTGTTCTTTAACGACAATAGCCCTCATTATTCTTTCCTTCATAGTGTCTGCTGATTCGATTAGTTAGAGAGTAGTGTTTTTTTGCTACTTCCTCTTGCAACTACTTGCTGGGATGATTGCCCTGTAAGGGATTGGGTGCTCGGATTGAAGTTTTCATTGGGTTTTCTCCTTATTTGTGGCTTAGAGTTTTATCTCTTACCTTAATATCGGTGGAGGGTAGCAAAATTTTTCACGATTCCTAATTTTTTTAGAAGCAGGTGTTGTCTTTGTGGGTATGAATCCTCTTCCCAATCAAACTGTTGAAGCCAAACGACGGAGACCTTCACCTTCGGTATTGGGACAAATTCGGTTTACAATAACCAAACTGTGACAAATCGATCGTATATGAGCAATTCTTTACAACAAAACGAAGTCCTCTCTCTGCAAAAGCAAATTATCTCCTGGCTCCAAAGGCAAATACTGATTCAGCCCAATCCCACCACGATCGAGGCTGGGCAGATGATGGAATTATTGGGAAAGGCATTGGACTATTACAAGACCCTGATTGACCTGGAGGAAAGACTGAATAACACTCCTGCTGAAAAAGTAAGTAAGGAGGTTGTGGTTAATCCCTCTCAAAACCAATCGCTACATACGGATCATCACTATTCCTTAGAACCGATCGGGAATGATGTTACTGCTGAAGAGCCACAAGAAGAAGATGTCACGGATAAAGAAGAAACGATCGATCGTGTGGAGGATAAACCTGCAAGACAGTATTATTCCCTGGCTAAAGCCTATGAATTGGCTGTGCAGGAAGGTTTTGTTGGCACCCAGAGTTCGTTTAGAGAACGGATAGGCAGGGGAGAAACTCTTTTTGGCTGGCACAAAGAGCCTGGCTTAGGTAACAAACCCTGCTATTTTAAGCAGTAGACTAGCAACGATCGGGGTTGATTACAAGACTTTGACTCTACCTGTGATAGAGTTTTTTTGGGGTTTAACTCCATCATTAGAAGTTTATCAAATACAAAGACGGGTACTTATGCTTGGCGAGGGTTACAAGGCATAAGAGCAGGTTCTTTAACCTAAAATCACTACTTGTAGAATACTACCCATGTTATTAGGTACCACTGCAGAAAAACTATGGAAGAATTACTAAACAGAGCAGGCTATAAAGATGTATCTCATCTTTATAGTCCCAACTTCTTACTGTCTAAGGCTGAGGAAATCATGCCTGGCTGTGTAGCCCATATTGAGGAAGAGAGACGGAATAGATGTAAGTCCACTAACTGGAATTATGCTTCCCCCAGGCTAATCCTTAGTTGGGTCTATGGAATAAAACACCTAATTGCTCCTCAAGGAGAGTCTAACCCTACCAGATTTGCATTTGATATAGCTATACATCCACAGAATGTTCTCGATAAGTACAACCGTCTTGTAGATAAATCTCTTTTATGGAAGTCTATAGGCATCACCAAGTTTGGTGTCGTGCTCCTTATCAAAGAGGGAGGTCAGGGGTTTCATTCCGTTTCTGAAGAGGAGGTAGACGAAAGGTTAGACAGATTACTTAATGATGTAATTTTTCCTATGTCAGAGGCTAGTTCTCTTGTAGGAAAATACATTTTGAACTTGTAAAAAAGAGGAAAATCACTACTTGTGATACGCTACTGTGAAGATGCAGAGTTACCTTTTTAAGGAGTATTTATGACTAATATATTAGCCACTGCAACATTAAAGCATCTTTCACGACGGTGTCTGTTGGATAATGCTCTGAGGTTGAAGGGGTTTGATTTAGACAAAACCAAACCTGTCCTGAAAAAACTACTCCTTTCATCCGATGGTATCCCCACTCAAGAACTCGATCGAGATTTGGTTGATAATTTATTTCATCATCATTTGGTGCAGTTCTACTCCTTTGACAATAAACCTATTTCAACCCCTTTTACCTTTTTTAGATTCATCAGATTCATCAATTTTGAACTGACCTACAGTTGTCAACTATCCTGCTCTCATTGTCTCCAAGCGGGGTTACGCTCCCAGAATAAGTTTGGCTGGCTTCCCGTCGATGCTGTCATTCGAGCTATCCATGATGCCAAGTGGCTTGGTTTAACTGCTCTAGTCAACTTTACTGGCGGTGAGATATTTACTCCCCGTAGTCCTATCTTGGAACTCCTTGCCGTTGCCAAAGAAGTTGATATTCTCACCAGGGCAAACACCAATGGTTGGTGGGGCGGGCAATCCAAAATCAAAGTTGGCAACCGTGTTTTTCAGAAGGATGAGGATGTGGTTCAGGCATTTGTCGATCGGAAGCTAATGCGGTTAGCACTCAGCCTGGATAATCGCTATGAACAATATCCCAAGTTACTCGATCGGGTGGTGCGGGTGGCAAGCTTATGTGAAGCTGCCAAGTTGCCCTATGAAGTGGTAGCAACACAGCCCAGTCAAAAAATCATTGGGATTGCCTTGAAAAAACTGATAGTAGCGATCGGTTCAGAACCCTACTATATGAGGGTCTCGCCTATGACAACTGTAGATGTTGGGGCGGCGGCATTACAGAATAAATCAGGGTTAGATGTCAGCAAAATTGTAGAGTTGGTTTATTCAGCTCACTGTGCTACCAAAGGTTTTCACCGTCCCTCGTTCTTACACATTGCGCCTGATGGGGGAGTCCGCAGTTGTATGTATGCCCCTGGCTCAGGCTGGCTGGGGAACATCATTCACCAATCTTTACCTGAAATTCTCAATAAGATAGCAGAAAGACCTGTTTATCAGCTGTTCAAATCTGGTAATTTTGATGATTTTGTAGATGAATACATGGCTGGATGGGCACACTTGTACAAGGATATAAATCACGGATGCACGGCTTCTGCGGTCATTGCTCGCATTGCAGAGGAGGTTTACAAGAAAGAAGCTGAACACGATCGGTGTTTAACAGAGGAAGAGATGACAGAATTGCATAAAACGATCGGAAAAGACTACCACTTGTTAGTCAATTAATTGATTAGAGCTTTTCCAGTCTCCGTGCCAGATAGGTGTACCGCTCCCGATCGTTCGTTTGTTTAACTGCCATGCCCAATGCTTTGGATTGACCGACAATAACTGCCAGTTTCTTGGCACGGGTCAGCCCTGTGTAAAACAAGTTGCGGGTCAGCATCAGATAATGTTGGGTGAACAGGGGCATGATGACTACAGGATACTCGCTTCCTTGCGCTTTGTGTATGGTCGTGGCAAAGGCATGGGTAAGCTCATTCAGGTCTGCTACATCGTACTTCACCCGTCTGTCTCCAAAAACGATCGATAACTCTTGTTCTTCTAGGTCGATATTAACGATCGTTCCAATATCACCGTTAAACACTTCTCTGTGATAGTCGTTGACTTGTTGCATCACTCTATCCCCCGTGCGAAAGATGGTACTGCCCCGTTTGATTTCTGCTTTATTGACTGACAGTGGATTGAGGAGAGACTGCAAGACATGGTTTAGATTGCGGGTTCCTACATCCCCCCTGGTCATGGGACAAAGCACCTGGAGGTCTTGTAGGGGATGGAAATGCAAAGTGGGCAACAGGTGGGTAATGATGTCACAGATGCCCTGCACTCCTGCTTCTGGTTCATCCATCTCCAGCCACAGGCAGTCGGTCTGGGGGGTGTCATTAACTTTTTCGATGTTGGGGAATTTGCCTTGATTGATGCGGTGGGCGTTCTGGACAATCTGGCTTGCCTGTGCCTGACGGAAGACGGTGGTCAGCTTTACCACAGGGACACGATTCGACTTGATGAGGTCTTGCAGGACGTTCCCTGCTCCTACACTGGGAAGCTGGTCTGTGTCTCCCACTAGGAGCAGTTGCGCCCCCTTCCCTATGGCTTTGAAGAGGGCAAATGCCAGAAAGAGGTCTAACATGGAGGCTTCATCCACCACGATCCCATCTGCTTCTAAAGGATTGTCGCTGTTGTGTTTGAAGTTCATGGAAGAAGGGTCAAATTCTAACAATCGATGGATGGTCTTTGCTTCCTGCCCCGTCACTTCTTGCAGTCTTTGGGCGGCTCTGCCAGTGGGGGATGCCAGAGCAATACGCTTCCCCATTGCTTTCCACAGGGCAACAATCGTTTTTGTGGTGGTGGTCTTCCCTGTCCCTGGTCCACCAGTCAGGATTAAAAGACCAGATCGGGTTGATGTCTCTACGGCTTGTCTTTGTTCTTCCGATAGTTGGATGTTTTGTCTGGCTGTAAACCGATCGAGCCAGTTCTTGACCCGATCGATGTCCACTGGGATTGGTTGATTGAGGAGACTGACCCGCTCTGCCAAATTGACTTCGGTGTGATAATAGCTGGGTTTGTAACAGATAAGCTCTCCTTTCTGATCACCTTGCATGATGATTTCTTCTTGCAAAGCAAGGTCATCCGTGATTGTTTTGATTCTTTCAGGTTGGGGTTGATAGTCTTCTAGCTTTAGCAGTTTGGTTGTGCGTTCTACCAGTTCATCTTGTGGGAGATAACAATGCCCCTCTTCACTAGCTTCACCAAAACTATGGAAAATAGCAGCGATCGTTCGGAAGTCAGAAGATGATTCAATACCGATGTTACGGGCGATTTTGTCAGCGGTGAAAAAGCCAATGCCATAGATGTCTGTCGCTAGACGATAGGGATTTTCACTGACGATTTTGATAGACTCATTGCCATAGGTCTTGTAGATTTTGACGGCATAGGTGGTAGAAACTCCATGACCTTGCAGAAAAATCATTACTTCCTTGATTAGCTTCTGCTCCTGCCAGGTAGACTGAATCATCTTAATGCGTTTTTTGGCAATACCAGGCACTTCCTGCAACCGATCGATCGAGTTTTCAATGATGTCGAGGGTATCGAGACCAAAGTGAGCCACAATGCGCTTGGCAGTGATGGGACCCACACCTTTGATTAACCCACTGCCTAGATATTTCTCTATGCCAGTGAGGGTAGCGGGCTTAGTTTCCTGATACTTGATGACCTGGAATTGCTCACCATACTTGGGATGGGAGCGCCATGTACCCTCCAGGACAAGGGTCTGCCCCGCCTGGATATTGGCAAAATTCCCCACGATCGTTACAGGCTCCTTGATGGCGGGGCTTTGGAGTCTTGCCACCGTGTACCCTGTCTCTGGGGAATGAAAAGTGAGACGATCGATTACCCCTTGCAGATAGTCAGGTTTATCCGACATTCATAGCTTAGTAAGACTTCTGCAAATTGTACAATTACCGACTAAAACCGATCGAGGAGTTTTTTGGGCTTGGGTTGATCAGACTAGGGCATTGCCACTAACTTTGCGGTATTGGCACCCTTGATGATAGGCTTTGGGATATTATCTTTCATAAATTCTTGCTATTACACTACAAAAGAACATTATCACGAAAATTAGGTTAATATTTGGTTAAATAGTTACTTTATCAAGAGGATAGGTGTAATATGGGAATTGAAGTGGTAATTATCTACTTAATTTCTACTTAATGGCAAGTTATGCCGTAAGTCCTTGGTGGGGACAGTGTTTAGAGTTGAACTAGCACGAGGTTACTGGAAAAGAGGCAGTTTCTAAATTGTCAATGAGATGACTTCATGAAAATAAGGTTATTTGAAAAACAAGATGCAGAACAAGTAGCACGGTTGTTTCATGAAACAGTCCGCGAAATAAACATCCGCGATTACTCAAACGATCAAGTTGAAGCATGGGCACCTGACAATATTCACTTCAGAGATTGGGCAACGATCTGTTCAAATCGATTCACCTATGTTGCTGACGATGAAGGCGTGATTGCTGGATTCGGAGAGCTAGAGCGTAATGGTCATATCGACTGCTTTTACTGCCACAAAAACTATCAACGTTGTGGAGTGGGAAGTCAAATCTATCAAGCGATCGAAGCAAAAGCGTTAGAGTTGGGAGTGGGTCATCTGATGACTGAAGCAAGCATCACGGCAAAACCATTTTTTCAACGCATGGGATTTTCAGTCGTTAAAGAGCAGAAGGTAACTCGCCGGAGTGAAATATTCATCAATTACCTGATGGAGAAGTCGCTGTACAATGCGGCATAACAATCCGGTTGGAGCGGATTGGCATAGTTGGTCAATGTTGTGGCAAAGAATACTGACAGCCGCTCAACCGGAGCGTTATACTTAGAGCAAATCAACATATAAATCCAAACTAATAAATATCTAGAAAATTTCTTAAAAAAGTGTAAAGTAGTAGTGCTAGACAGGGATTATCTTTATAGTATATAGTTAGCCGTCACTTCATCATACACAACAGAAATCATGCACATTACACTCGAAGAAAACACCATCACTTGCGGCGACACCCATGATCTTATTCGTAAAATCGAAGACGAGTCTATCGACCTAATTGTTTGTGATGGTCCTTATGGAGTTACCCAAAATGACTGGGATAAGGTATCGTCAATACAAGAGTATAACCTTGACCTAATAAAGAGGTTTTCTGCAAAGCTCAAAGATGGTGGCGCACTCTACTTATTTGGAAAATCGGACTGCATCGACTTTATTGATTACAGGCCATATCTAAACCTAAAATCTAAGATTATTTGGTATCAACCAAGCAGGCTTGCGCAGGGTAGACTCAGTTATACAAATAATTACGATATTATTTGTTACTTTATCAAAGGGAACAAGCCGCGTTGCTTTAATTTGGACGATATAAGAGTTGCGCAGTTAGTAGAATTAGAACATCGATTAAGATGTGAACGAGTCCCGTCTGTTACTAATGGACAGTATGGAAAAACTAAATTCAACGATAAAGGAAAAAATCCGGGGGATGTATGGGGTGATATTAAGCAGCTCACATACAAATCTAAAGAGTTGGTCAGTCGTGACGCTCTTAATACAATTCAAAAACCAGAAAAGCTTATAGAGAGGCTAATCTTGGCAAGCTCAAATCAGGGTGATCTTGTTTTAGATCCATTTGCAGGGGTAGGAACTTGTCCTGTCGTCTGTAAGCGCCACTTCAGAAATTTTATTGCCTTTGAGATGAATCCTGAATTTGTAGAAGCAGGAAATGAACGCCTGAAAGCACTGGATTATGGTCAAAATGTCATAAGGTTCTCCAATGGCGCGTGATATTTATAGGAAAATAATTGAATTGGTGTTAGAAGCCGCAAAGATTGCGAGAACTGTAGGAATCCAAAACATTCTTCAACCTGGGCTTGTAAAGGAAATGATTATTGCGGATCATCTTGGTCATCAACTAATAACTACAAAACGTGATGCCGATGCTTGCTCTCTCGACGACCCATCAATCCTTTATGAATATCTTTCATGCAAGGAAGGCGGCACAGGGCAGTTTGACAGGATGTTTAAGGAACCACCTGACAAGCGACAAGAATCACTAAATCGAATCACGAGAAATGCAAAAGTCTTTTTCGCGGTTTTTTACGCCCATGAACAAACAAAGGCAAAGGTGATTTATGAGCTTGAGCCGGAGGTTGTTGTGCATGAGACAGAGCGCCAACTAGATGCGAGTCGTAACGCAATTTCACATGTTGGCTTTACGGAATCTTGGGTAAAGCGAAATGGTCGTGTGGTTTACGAGGATAAATAAAACGGCTAACAAGGCGCTGCACCGGACGGCAATTCCGCTGCGCTCCATTGCCGCCGGTGAACTTGGTCGTTATGCTGCCTCAATCTATGGGTAGGGGCATAGTCAGAAGATTGCTTGTAGGGCAAAGTGGGCGGATCGGCGCTCTATCGTCACATCCGATTACACAGAGACTTTTAAGAGAGAGCCAAGAGTA
>Ga0272446_1002793_pt1 | contig 23106 bp, 28 predicted proteins | sample YNPCB0061_FD_194587 | JGI IMG/M metagenome (GOLD analysis project Ga0272446, IMG submission 194587) | Hot spring microbial mat communities from Yellowstone National Park, WY, United States - YNP-CB-006-1 | ecosystem: Environmental > Aquatic > Thermal springs > Hot (42-90C) > Sediment | place... | reverse complement strand
TCATCGTAAAACCATAAAGGGAAAAAGCTGGGAAACAAAACTAAACAAAAGATAAAGTCACTGCCCATAGTTGGCTAGTCAGACCGTTCGACAAAGCTAGCTTATCAGTGCAAGCAGCAAGGCCATTGGGAATCGATGAGGAGATTTAATACCTTGGGAGTTGTCAAATCGAAGTCATAATGACTATGATTTATCCAGGGGGCAATACCCATGCATGGGTACATTTCTATGGGGTCAGCCCTCGAGGTACTTATTTAAATATTTTTTAAATGTTTAGGTATTCGTCCTATGAGCCAAGTTAAAGCTATTCCGTTGTCGCAAATTCGTCGTCCTTTGCCCAGGGCCAATGATCCTCAGAAGGTGGAAGCGTTGATGGCCTCAATTGCGAAAGAGGGCCTGCGTGAGCCGATCGAAGTTTTAGAAGTGGATGGGCAGTATTATGGTTTTTCGGGTTGCCATCGTTTTGAGGCTCACCAGAGGTTGGGGAAGGAGACAATCCTCTGCCGGGTGCGCCGGGCAACGCGATCGGTATTGTACAAGCACCTGGCCTAGTCCTTGTCGCAAAACTATGTTACTAAAATTTTCAATTGCCTAAGGGAGGAAATTTATGACTGGAGTCAATATTGGGATTAGTGATAGCGATCGCGCTGCCATTGCCGAAGGTTTATCCCGGCTTTTGGCGGATACTTACACTCTGTATTTGAAAACCCATAACTTCCACTGGAATGTGACTGGGCCGATGTTCCAGACCCTCCATTTGATGTTTGAGACCCAATACACCGAGATGGCCATGGCTGTGGATGAAATTGCCGAGCGGATTCGGGCGCTTGGGTTTCCGGCTCCCGGCTCCTACAGCGATTATGCTCGCTTGACTTCGATCCCTGAAACTGCCGGAGTACCCAAGGCTACTGAAATGATCAGGCTGTTAGTGGAAGGTCAAGAGGCAGTCGTGCGGACAGCGCGGTCAATCTTTCCGGTGGTAGATCAAGCCAGTGATGAACCAACGGCGGATCTGCTGACCCAGCGGATGCAGTTGCATGAGAAAAACGCTTGGATGCTACGCAGCCTTTTGGAAAATTAAGCCTGAAATGCTTCAATTTCATTGGCATAGATAGAAGGTAGCTACCCTGGTCGGACAGGAAGCTAGGTAAGTCATCCTAGTTCTAATGTCAGTTCGACCAGAGGCCCCTTCCTAAGTCCTTTTTTCAAGTCAGAGCTAGTGGTCTTAGCGATCGACTGAGGAATATTGAATTAGTTGGATGTTGGTTAGATTTTATTTTGGGTGTAAGACCCACGCCATAACATTTGATTTGGTGTGGGAGGATATCACTAAATTATTTGGGGAGGGGCCAGAGCTACCAGAGGGAGGATAAGGGCATTTGACAAAAGAGTTGTTCAAAACTAAGGCTATTCCCAAAAAGTTAACCGGAAAGCGATCGCCCCTACCCAAGCGATTGGTGTCGCTTTCTTTGGCTGTAGCTACTGCGGCTGGGGCCTTGGTGATCGGCTACCGGCAGGTTAAAAGTAATTTTGTGCGTCCTCAGATTGCTTTGGTTCTTGGGGGCGAGCCGGAACGAGAAAAGTTTGCGATCGCATTTGCCCAGGCGCACCCAGAGGTAGAAATCTGGGTATCTTCCGGTAGCCCACCAGAGTACACAAGGGCAATTTTTGCGGAGGCGGGGATCAAGAGCGATCGCCTAAAGATCGATCGCAGGGCCATTGATACTGTCACTAATTTCACTACCTTAGTCACAGATTTGCAAGCTGAAGGGGCCGACAGTATTTATCTCATCACCTCCGATGACCACATGGGCAGGGCAATGATCATTGGGGAGATTGTCTTGGGTAGCCGGGGAATCATTATTAAGCCCGTATCTTTAAGATCTGGGCGATCGCCAGAGCCTTGGCTAAAATCAATCCGGGACGGAGCTAGGGCAATTCTTTGGGTATTTACCGGCAAAACTGGCTCTAGCTTGATTCAGTTTTAATTTATAAAACTTACATCCGGGGTGAATTGAAACTACTGCTGGAGTTCTGCCATTTTTTTCCACCACGCACTCAAGGGCAAGTAAACAGCTGGACTCCATAAACTACTTAAAATGGCGGTCGCTAGGGCAATCCTTTGGTGATCCTGCCAGATAGCTTCTACGGGCCTGACCCCCAAAATAGTGTACTGCAAAGCCATAACCGTTTCATTCAAAATTGCCATCCCAAAAACAATTAAGGGCTGAGAAATAATATCTTCCTGGATATACTTTTGTTTTTGGAGTCTAGCGGTGAGGATACCAGCCAACATTAAACCCCAGACGTTACTTGGTTCTCCCCTAGTCAAAGAATCTTGCAGAAGCCCAAGCATCGCCCCGGCGATCGCCCCTTGAAAAACCGTACGCTTAACACTCCAACTCACCACCCAAATCAACGCCCAGTGGGGGCCAATTCCCAGAATTTCCATACCCGGCAGCCGCATGGGTAGAAGTAGTATACAGACCACCACTGATAGGCCATTAATCAATGCATCGAGGGCCTGCAATTGCCATAATCGCCAGCGGTCTAGTCTTCTAAACATTTTTCAGGATAGTTTCTCAGAATGGGTAGATTAATTGCTGGTGTTGTGCTTCTCAGAAATAATCACCCACTCTAGGGCATTGATGGGAGCCGTAACTTTAACAATCGCCTCTGGGGCTGGGCTACGATCTAAATCAACTGATTGCACTCGCCCGATGGGCAACCCCGGATAAAACAGCTTGCTGATATTGGAAGTAGTAATCACATCACCGGGCTTGACATCAGGCAGTTTATCGAAAAATTGCAAAGTTGCTTGGTTGGAGCCTTGGCCCTTGAGGATACCCATGCTGCGGCTACGGCTGACTACAGCTCCGACCCGGCTTGTGGGATCACTGATTAATAAAACTCTACTGGTGTTGGGGGTAACTTGGATAACTCGGCCTACCAAGCTGTCTGCCCCAACAACGATGCTGTCAATTTCGACTCCGTGGGCAGACCCCCGCCCGACTGTGACAATCTGCCACCATTGGTCAGCGCTGCGGCCAATGACCGGAGCAGCAATACCGGGACGGGCCAGCTTTTGGTTATATTTCACTAGGTCTTGGAGTTGGCGGTTTTGTTGCTCTAGTTCCAGCACCTTTTGCTGGAGGGCTGAGATTTGGGCATTTTCCACTTGCAGGTTGGGGGGGCGATTTCCATGGAAGGGGCGGGTGACTTGGTAGTAAAGCTCCATGAATATGCTGCCTTGGGTTTGGCGGATGAGCCAAATTGTGGCAAAGGTGATGCTGAGCAGGATTACTCTACTGCCGTGTTGGCCCCACCAGCGTCTTAGGGTAAACATGGCCATGGTTTTTCTAGTCTAGCTAATTTCTTTGGGGTCTAACTAGCTACGTGACGATCGGGCGCTAAACACCCGCTCTAATTGCTTAAAGTTTTCAAGGACTCGGCCAGTGCCCAAGACCACGCAACTCAGGGGATCCGCTGCCACATGGGTAACAATACCGGTTTCGTGGCTAATCAGGGTATCAATGCCCTTGAGGAGTGCTCCGCCACCAGCTAGCATAATACCACGATCGATGATATCGGCTGCCAACTCAGGGGGGGTGCGTTCTAGGGTGCGCTTGACCGCATCAACAATGACAGCCAAGGGTTCTGACATGCTTTCGCGAATCTCTGGGGCCTTAACAGTTACGGTGCGGGGCAGCCCAGACAGCAGGTGCAATCCACGAACCTCTTGGATAATTTCGTTATCGGTTTCACTGGGGTAAGCTGAACCAATTTTGATTTTGATTTCCTCGGCTGTCCGTTCTCCAATAACAAGATTATGAACTTTTTTCATGTAATTGATGATCGCTTCGCTGAGTTCATCGCCAGCAACTCGGACGGATTCACTGAGGACATTTCCTTGCAAGCTGAGTACAGCCACTTCGGTTGTGCCGCCGCCAATGTCAATAATCATGTTGCCGGTAGGCTCAGCTACTGGTAGTCCGGCTCCAATGGCCGCTGCGATCGGCTCATCGATCAAGAATACTTCCCTAGCACCGGCTTGGGAGGCCGCCTCCATGACAGCGCGGCGTTCTACCCCAGTGACACCACTAGGTATGCCAATTACAATCCGGGGAGAAACTAGGGTACGGCCCTCGTGAACTCGACGGATAAAGTGCTTAAGCATCAATTCAGCCGTGTCAAAGTCAGCAATTACTCCATCGCGGAGGGGACGCATGGCGATTACGTTGCCCGGGGTACGGCCGAGCATTTTTTTGGCATCTTCACCCACGGCCAAGGGCAGCTTTTGATCTTGGTCGATCGCTACCACAGACGGCTCTTGCAGTACCACACCTTTACCAGATACATAGACCAGGGTGTTAGCTGTACCCAAGTCAATACCCATGTCCCTTGACAGAGAGAAGCGATTCATTGCGGCCATCTAAAGTTTCCGTATGTTGAATTTGAGGTTAATTTTTTCTTGCGATCGCATCGGATTTTATTACGTTTTGTACCCCAAGTATAGCCCGAAGCTCCGTAAAAATACGATCACAGCATCTAACTCAATCCTCTAGCAGGATATAGATAGACACGCCTACAATCCTACAGGTAAATTCATCAAGAGTAGATTAACTAATCTGATTTTCTGGATTAGCAATTTACCCTCAGGAAAAAATTGCCGAAAGGCTGAACCCCCAAAAGTCCTCGGAAACCTGAAAAGTGAGGGGGTTTATTTTGAATTTGCTAATATTGTTTAATAGTTCTTTGATACTATAAAACCCATGACCATCAACATCGTGCATTTAATTGGCAGGGCTGGGCGCGATCCAGAAGTTAAATACTTTGAGTCTGGCAGTGTCCTGTGTAATCTGACCTTAGCTGTAAACCGCCCGACTAAAAATAGAGAAACTGACTGGTTTGATCTAGAAATTTGGGGTAAAACTGCTGAAATTGCCGCTAATTACGTCCGTAAAGGTAGCCAAATTGCTGTACAGGGTTCCCTAAAAATGGATACTTGGACTGATAAGAATACCGGAACCAACCGGACTAAGCCAGTGATCCGGGTTGATAAGCTGGACTTACTGGGATCACGGCGTGATAACGACAGTTCGTCCTTTGAAACTATGGAAATGTAACTAGCGGGGGCGGCTCTCAAGGCGGAATAACCAGACCATTAGAGCCACCACCCCGATCTGGATACCCAGATTAGGTAAAACTTGGGAACTACCTTGGCCTCCAGCTAGGTCTGTCAGAAAAATAAATGCCCCCAGTAGGCCTGAGACCCCAAAGGATACATAAATAAATTTACGTAACCCCCGGTAGGGAGCTGCGGCTTCAGCCTTGAGACGTTGGTACTGTTCTGGTTTAAGGGGTGGTTTTGGGTCTGGCATGGGGATGTTACAATTGGCTCTGTTGCCGGTGTAGCTCAGGGGTAGAGTAGCTGATTCGTAATCAGTTGGTCGTGAGTTCAAATCTCATCACCGGCTTTATTCTAGACAAAGCGTAGTGACGGTTCTAGGCGTTGAGTTCAAGAGAATTTTACCCCATTTCCACCACGCCCTAGGGTAAGATTAAATGCCGAGTGTCGCCCTCATACTTTGAAGCCTAGCTGGGAGCATGAATTCTGGAGGCTGGGTTTGGGTTGACCTAGGTGGACTGTTACTGGGGGATTCTTTTGACGAGGCGGTGGGCGGTGCGGAGGATTTGGGCTGCGAGGATGGCGGCTCCGAAGCCATTGTCGATGTTGACGACTCCGATGCCAGTGGCACAGGAATTCAGCATGGTTAGGAGGGGGGCTAGGCCTCCAAAGTGTGCTCCATAGCCAATGCTGGTGGGGACGGCGACGATCGGACAATCAGATAGGCCAGCAACTACACTGGGTAAGGCTCCTTCCATGCCAGCAACTACAATTAAGACATCAGCTTCGGCTATTTGGGCTTGGTGGCTGAGTAGGCGGTGAATTCCGGCGACTCCCACATCCCAGAGGCGATCTACTCGATAACCCATAAGTTCAGCGATTACGGCGGCTTCTTCAGCCACTGGGAGATCGGCAGTACCAGCACAGAGAATACCGATCGTCCCCAGTTGGGGAATGACGCGACGGGCAACGGCACAGATGCGGGCCATGGGGTAGTAGTCTAAGCCAGCGATGCGATCGCTCAGGTAGCTATAGACCTCATCACTCACCCTAGTGGCAATTACCACCGGATGATTGGAGCACATGGCCTTAATAATCCGTTCAATCTGTTCCGGGGTTTTGCCCTGACCAAAGATTACCTCTGGAAAGCCAGTTCTAATTTGGCGGCTGTGGTCAATTTTGGCAAAATCGCCCACAGCTTGATAGGCAGACTGATAGTTCTGATAATTATTGGAGCTATTGGTTTCCATCAGTCAGCTTCAGTTCATGGATGTTCCAGAATGCTCCCCCTAGGGCTGAAAACTTGATGCCAGTGATGCGATCGCGCACAGCCGATAGGGCAAGGGGATTAATCAGATAAATGTAGGGTAAATTTTCCTGGGTAATTTTTTGGGTTTTAGCGTAGATTTCCTTGCGTTTAGCCTCATCTAGCTCAGCCGCCCCCTGAATGTAGAGACTGCCAATTTCAATTTCCCAATCGGCAAGCACCCGCCCTTCAAGGGGAGTCTGGTTGGGGCGGGGCTTTTGATTAAAAGAATGCAGCCCGCCATCTGGAGACCAGATATTAGCTCCATCATTTGGCTCTACACCACCGGTAAAACCAAGCAGATGACATTCCCAGTCGAGGCTATTGGTGAGCTTTTCTACCAGGGTACCAAACGCCAGGGTATCAACATCAACTTGGATGCCGATCGCTTCCAAATCCTGCTTAACTTGAACAGCCAGAGCTTCACGGATCTTGTTGCCGCCATTGGTGATTAGGCTAAATCTCACAGGGTTACCCTGGTCATCGACAAGCTGTCCTTGGGCCTGATAACGGAATCCAGCTTCCTTGAGGAGCTGCCTGGCTTTGTCTGGGTCGTAATTGTACACAGGTAGTCCATTCTCTGGCTTAAGATAGTAGGGACTTTGCACGGAAATTGGGGAATTCTGTAGCTCTCCCAAACCCCGAAATATGTTGTTAATCATCCGCTGGCGATCGATCCCGTAGGCAACAGCCTGACGGAATTTGACATTATTAAACCAGCGAGACTTGACGGGATCGACCAGGGGTTTGCCATTACGCCGCCCTTGGTTTAGGTTAAAGCTGATGAAAGTGACTCCAGGGGCCGGGCCGCCATTGTAGATAGTGAATTGCCCTCGTTTCTCTTCTTTTTTAAGCAAAGAAAAATACTCTGGACTAACACTGATCGTATCTAACCCACCGGAGCGAAATTGCAGTAAAGCTGTATCTGTGGATTCGACAATTTGCCAGATCAGGTTTTTGATATATGGTTGTGAGTTGCCTTGACTATCCTTGCGCCAAAAGTAGGGATTGCGTTCAAAAACTACCCGTTGGCTAGTGGCGTAGCTAGCCAGTCGGTAGGGGCCATTGGTGACAATTTCCCGTGGGTTGGTGTCAATACCCCACTTGCTTAAGAAAACTGGCTTGCCCTCTTGATCTTTAGTGGTAATCCAAGGGCGGAGGATATGTGCGGGCAAGATAGGGATACCTGTAACCCTCAAAAATGGCGCAAAGGGTTCAGGAACGCTAAATTCAACGCGGCGATCGTCCAGCTTTTTTACCTGGGGGAGTTGTCGCCGCTGACCGATCCGGAGCACATCCCGCGCATCGGTGGGGATGTCTTCATTAAATAGAACATCATTGTAGGTGAAAACCACATCATCTACAGTCAGGGGCTGCCCATCTGACCAGCGCAGATCAGCCCGCAGGGTGAAGATAATTTGTTTGCGATCGTCACTAATTTGCCAGGACTCGGCCAGGGACGGCTCCACCTGACCAGTAATGGGGTTTTCGTTAGTCAGACCCTCGTAAATCAAGCCAAACACATTGGGAGATTCTTGGCTGAGGGCGTAGTTAAAGGTCTTAATATCACTGAGGATGCTACTGACAACAGCGTTGGTCGGGGGAGCACAACCAGCGAGGAAAACTAGCAAAAAAATTGTAGATAGGAGCTTGATTAGTAGGCGCTTCACAGGCTGTTGGAAGTTTTGCTGGCTAAAATAGTGGCTTGCAGGTGCAGGATCGACTTGGTTCTGGCTTCGGTGGCTGCTTCTAGCTGGTTATTGGTCAGACGGAGGGCTTCGTTGTATTTTTTTATGGCTTCCTCATGGTGCCCAAACTGAGCCAAAGCCAGACCCAAACTCAACCAACCAGAGGCATATCTCGGAGCCAGTTCTAGGCACCTATTGTAGGCAAGAAAAGCCTCAGAGTATTTTCCGATGTAGTTGTAGGCAATACCCAGGCTTTCCCAGGCGGTGTAGTGCCCTGGGCAAATCTCTAGGCATTTAATGTAGGCATCAATACTTTCGGGGACTTGATCGAGGTAATATAGGCAGTGGCCAATGGTCTCCCAGGCTAGGAAATATTGAGAATCTAGAGCTAGGGACTGGCGACAGGCAGCGATCGCTTCTGGGTATTGCTCTAGGTGGTAGAGGGCCCAGCCAAGGGCGTGTTGGGTTTGGGGCAAATTGGGATTAATTGCCAAGGCTTGTTGATAGGCGGCGACCGCCTCCGGATAGTAACCCAAATCAACTAGGGCTAAACCTTTGTTGTGCCAGGCATAGTAGAAGCTAGTATCGATGGCTAGGCTTTTTTCGTAGGCAGCGATCGCCCCACGCAAATCACCATTTTGGTAAGCTTTGTAGCCTGATTGCAGCCAATCATCGGCACTTTTTAAGGAGTCGGCTTGGGGATTTTTTTGATTATATAGCTCGTAGGCCTTGGTTTTGGCGGCAATAGCCGCAGTGGATTGCCCCAATTGATTCAAAACAAAGCTTTTCTTCTCCCAAGCGTTGTAATCCTCTGGTTCAGTTACCAAGAACTCCTCTAGCAGGGTCAAGGCGCGATCATAATCTCCCTGGTTGAGGGCTGCTAATCCCTGGCTGTAGAGATGATTATTTGAATTGGTCATAACTTAGCTTTCCTTAAAATTAATAGGAATTTAAATTCCAGTGTCAGTTGATTGGCTAATTAGCGATCGTCAGTCCAGTAGTTTTTGCCGAAGTCGCTGCACTTTATTTTCAGAGATTAAATGGCGATCGCTGATACCCGCGGCAAGAGGCGACCTTAGGGATTGGCCATTCAGTGTAGTAGGGGGAGTTTACCTCAACTTAACTGGAGTTGTTTACTAAGTGATTAATTCAATATAGGGCAAGTGATTGCACCCGTGGAGGGCTTGGTTTTGAGATGCTAAGTCGAGCGATCGTCCCGGTATCGCGTTCTTGGAATCGGTAATTCCCAAGTCAAAACCATAGGCATAGGTAAAGCACTTTAATTTCTCAGCCCATTTGCAAGCAGTCCATGGGGCGAGAGCTGTACTTGATAAAATTAATTATGCCAAATGTAGCTAGAACCTTCTTCCCTCAGTAGGACAGGCTAAGTTAGTTCATCAGCTTGAGTTTTGAGCAGCTCAGGGAACCTAATCTTCGATTAATTAATCAATTATTTAGTCAAGTAGCTTGGTCGTTTTAATCAGTTAACTATAACATCAGTTGGATTAACAGCTCAAATGGGGTTGATATAATAAATCTAAAGTTGAACTCAACTACTGCCAATATGGGAGAAGCAAAACGGCGCAAGTCAGCTCTGGGTGAAAAGTACGGGCAAGAGGAATACATTTTGCCTTGGCTACCACTAACCAAAACTCAAAGTCAACAGTTTATTGATGTAACAACTAGAGGTGCATGGATTGGAATTGGCTTCCTAGTGGTCTACTGGGCAACAATTCGGTTAATTGGCCCGGCTTTGGGTTGGTGGCATGTGGATTAGGCAGTTAACTTTCTGCTTACCGGTCTAGCCAAAAACCTTAAGAGAATATAAAATTGAAGCTTACAAGCTAGAAACCATGCGCGGAGGTGGGAAGATTGTTTGTTAGATTAGCAGAGCAACATCGACTATTCGTACAGGATTTGGTAACTAATCTCCAAGCCCTGGCGATCGTCCTAGAAAATGGGGGCTATGTTGCCTCCTGTTATACCTGTGGCAATGAAATGAATAGCGCATCTTTTATGGTTAGCCTTGGGGATAATCATTTGATCCGTTTTTTGGTGTCGGACTATGGCATCACTTGGACGGAAATGCGCGATGATCGCGAACTAATGAAGTTGGAGGGAGCTGAAGCAATCAGCCAACTTCAAGAACTGGCCAACTTGATTAAATATCAAGTCTCGCCATCGAAAATTAATGTCTTGGTTTAATTTACAACCACAGACAAACTAAAAAATTAACCTCCCTTCATATTGTTGGGAGGTTTAATATTTGCAAGGGATTTTGAAACTAGTTAGTTAAACACAATTAACGCAATTATGGTTATGGGTAAATTCTTCGGCTAGAGGGAAGAGCCTAGACCGGCGTAGGAACCGTAGAAAAAAAGACTAACTACGGTAATCACACCCAAACCAGCGATCGTGGCAACTAACCACAAGGGAATACGCCCGTTGGTAAACACAGTGTTTCCTCCTAATTCGCTCTAGTTAAAGAAATAGCTTGAGAATAGAATACCCAGAACAAATACCAGTAAAAGCCCCAGAAATAGAGAAGTCCGGTTTAATTCAACTGGTTGGGTATTGGGGTTACGGGGGCGGTCAGCCATGGTTTACTCCTTAAAATACTAGCGGCGGATAAATTGCATTGCGGCGATCGCACCCAGGAAAAACACTGTTGGTACAGCCAAGGTGTGTACAGCCAACCATCTGACAGTAAAAATCGGGTAAGTAATAGGTTGATTGGGATTTTGAGTAGCCATTATTGTGTGCTTAAACTGAATAAATACCTAAAGGAATCTGTCTACTTGATTTCAAATTTATCAATCTGCTGACTAGCTTTGTAGCGGTCAGAAACAATGGGCAATTCTTGGCGTTGTTCCCCAAAATATTGATTGGGGCGGGGAGTACCAAAAACATCATAGGCCAGCCCAGTGCTGACAAACAGCCAGCCAGCCACGAATAAAGCAGGGATAGTAATACTATGAATTACCCAGTAGCGTACACTGGTCACAATGTCGCCAAATGGGCGTTCGCCGGTAGTTCCAGACATGAGTACTTCCTCCTAATTAATCGATTAAAATTATGACCGCAGATCAGGTATTAGGGCTTACCAAGTTACTAAAACTGCAATAAAAATCCAATGAATATCATAGCTCAACTTCCGGTCGTTAATTAAACTGATATTAAAGATTGCTGCGATCGCTGACGGTTTGAGCTTTGGCTTCGTAACGGAGTAAGTTGCCCCGCTGCCCTAGTATAAATCCCTGCTCTGGGTTGATAAACACTATCCGGTCTAGATTGGCTGGCACATCAGCCACAGTTCTATCTTTAAACCAAGTTTCGCCCCCATCTAGGCTACAAAAAAGAGTGCCACTGCCGCCGGCAATCCAGATTTCTGATGGGGTGCGGTAGGCCAGATCCAATAGCCCCCAACTGGTAGCTACTTCTGGGTTAATGGGTTCAGTAAATTCCTCTAGGCTACCGGGCTTGCTAAATTGAACTCGCCCGCCCCTGGCCAGTACCCACAGGCGATCGTCCAAGCCGTAGCCAATATTTTGCAATCTTCTTGAGCTGTCACGGTTGTGTTGAACCCAAGCCTCTTGGCCGGGCTGCCAAGTGGAGTAGAAATTACCACGGGAGGACACCGCTGCATATCGACCGTCAGGGGCACGTTGGATATTACGGACTAGACCGACTGCCTCTTGAACCAAGGCTTGCCAATTACGGGCGGCATCGGTAGTTTTGTAGATAGCACCGATGTTGGTAGCCATTTCAGCCACGCCCGGCCCTAGGGCTTTGATGATGATTGGATCGCCGGGTAGCTTGCTACTCAGGGGGACTTGATTCCAGGACTTACCATTATCGGTGGTATGAAGAAGAATTGCTGGTTGGCCAACAATCCAGCCCTCTTGTCCCTGGAAGCTGACTGAAGTAAACCGATAGTTTTGTTCCCCTAAGGACAATTGGCGCGATCGCCAACTTTTACCTCCATCTAGGCTCTCTAGGATAGTCGAGTCACTGGCAACAATCCAGCCATGATTTGGTTCACTGGGGTTAAAGGCAATATCTTGGAGAGTAGACTCAGTGGGTAGGGGCACTTGCTGCCAAGGACTGTATCCCAAGGAAGGTGCATAGCTACAACCAATGCACATCAAGGCGAGTATCACCCCAATTAAGCCACGACAAAGTCTGTTTGAGTTCTCAGCTAGCCAGTTGGTCATTATGTATATTCCGTAAATTAGAAAATTCAGTGTAGAAAAATTCAGGTGGCAGGGCTTCAGTGGAGTCCGTAAAGACTTATGAAAAACAGAAAAGCCAAAGCCAATCCACCAAAAATAAGAATATTTTTTTGTCCAGGAGTTAAGACATTCACCCCAAATCCGTAGCCTAGGTTCTCTTTAAACCCGGAAGCTTTGCCGGTCACACCAATGTTTTGAAATTGGTTGGGTCTAGCTCCACACACTGGACAGCGCCATGTGATTGGGATATCTCTAAACGCTGTCATTGGGGCAATGCGGCCAGCACTATCACCCTTGGTTGGCTCGTAGATGTAGCCACAGGATCGACACTCGTAGCGATCGAGCTTGGGCGGCTCAGGTGCAGGTTCGGGCAAATTAGATTCGCTAGTCTGCTCACTCATAGGGGGAATTATGAAAATTCTGTTAAGAAATATATTACACTGCTGCGGTCAAGAATCCCAGGGTCATTTTGAGTAGCGGTTGTTCCTGTCAATATTTTCAATTATCCAGGTTAAACTATCCAGATGCCGTAAACCCGCCCAGATAGTCTAGATACGAGAGGTGGTAATACAGACATTTTACTCAAGCGGACGAGACTGCCTCCATGGAGCCACCTGGGACAGGAGACTCAAATCAACAATAGTTGATTGATGGGATTTAATTCTTTGATGGCAAAACTGCCTACGGATCAAGCAATTGTGTGACAATGTAAAGGAAATTTTATTGAGCCTAACTTGGTAAATTGCAGTGTTTGTCCTTACCGGCTACGAATATTTACTGGTCTTTCTACTCATCTGTAGCTTAGTGCCCATCGGCGCGTTGCTAGCTTCTAAGCTACTCCGTCCTCCGGGGGGCCGCCACCCAGAGCGGTTGACTACCTATGAATCTGGGATGGAGCCGATTGGTGGAGCTTGGATTCAGTTCAACATTCGATACTACATGTTTGCTTTGGTGTTTGTTGTCTTTGATGTGGAGACAGTTTTTCTCTATCCTTGGGCAGTGGCCTTTAGCAAACTAGGTTTGTTGGCTTTTATAGAAGCATTAATTTTTATTGCCATACTAGTAGTTGCCTTAGCTTATGCTTGGCGTAAAGGAGCTTTGGAGTGGTCATGATGGATAGTACAGCGATCGAACAACAACAAAAAGAACGGATTCTCAATCCCGTCGAACGTCCTGAGGTCACCAAAGATCTCTCGGAAAATGTCATTCTTACTACCGTAGATGACCTGTATAACTGGGCTAGGTTATCCAGTCTTTGGCCGATGCTCTACGGTACTGCCTGTTGCTTTATCGAGTTTGCAGCCATGATTGGTTCCCGGTTTGATTTTGACCGGTTTGGACTAGTACCCCGTTCTAGCCCTAGGCAGGCAGATTTGATTATCACCGCTGGCACAATCACCATGAAAATGGCCCCAGCCTTGGTGCGGCTGTATGAGCAAATTCCCGAACCCAAATATGTAATTGCCATGGGGGCTTGCACAATCACTGGCGGCATGTTTAGTGTGGATTCTCCTACGGCTGTGCGTGGGGTAGACAAGCTCATCCCTGTGGATGTCTACATTCCCGGCTGCCCGCCCCGGCCAGAGGCGATCATGGATGCGATCATCAAGCTCCGTAAAAAAGTCAGCAATGAATCCCGCCAAGAATATAGCAAGCTAGAGCAGACCCACCGATTTCATACCGTCACCCACAAAATGAAAGTCGTGGAACCAATTTTGGATGGCAAATACTTGCAGACCGGAGCTTGGCAAAATCCACCAAAGGAACTACAGGAAGCAACTGGACTGCCAGTACCGCCCGCCCTACTCACTTCCCAAAAACAGGAGAGCTGAGGCATGAGTGAACCAGGTGAATTATCAGTTGCTCAATCAGGGGCGATCGCAGCCCCCCTGTCTGGCTGGTTAAGCCAAAACGGCTTTGGCCACGAGTTCTTGGGTCTAGACAAATCTGGAGTCGAAGTAATTAAGGTCGATCGCGCTGTCCTACTGCCGATCGCCACAGCCCTATACGCCTACGGATTCAACTATCTCCAATGCCAAGGTGGCTACGACTCCGGCCCCGGCGGTGAACTAGTCAGTTTCTATCACCTAATCAAAGTTGCAGACAATGCCACAAAACCCGAAGAAATTCGAGTCAAGGTATTTGTTCCCCGTGAGGATCCCCAAGTCCCCTCAGTCTATTGGATTTGGCGCGCTGCGGATTGGCAAGAACGTGAAACCTATGACATGTTTGGTATTGTCTTCACTGGTCACCCAAACCTTAAGCGGATTCTCATGCCAGAAGACTGGGTAGGCTACCCTCTCAGAAAAGACTACATTTCTCCGGATTTCTACGAATTGCAGGATGCCTACTAGTAATCACCTTTAAATATTAAATTCATACTAAACTGAGCTAACTAAACTAAGCTCAGTTTTTTATTTCTTAAGTCTTTAACCTGAGTTCGAGATCAGCTAGAAATTACCCTGCAAGGAGCTACAGCCCTCCCCCCCACAAAGGGCGAGTATCTCCAATTTAAGAAAGAAGAGTAAGGGGTTAATCCTGAACTGATATTTTTAGGTGTTTAAGCAAAAAAAAACTACCCCACTGTGGGGGGTAGTACTGAGTTACCTCAAACTTAGTTCTAGATGCATCTAGCTGCCAATCACACCACCATCATTTTTGGTGATCACCAGGGTGGCAGAGCGCGGGTAAGAACTTGCACCCTTCTCAGGCCAACGAGAGAGGAATTTACCGGCAGCAAAATCTTCCTTAGAAGTAGTCGCCCCTGGATGTTGCACATTAACAAACATGGTCTTCATGTCTGGGGTTGTAACTACGCCAGTGATTTCTTGACCGATTGGGCCAGTCAGGAACCGACGGATTTCACCAGTACGGGGGTCAGCAGCCAACATCTGGTTATTACCATACTGAGCGTGGTCGCCTTTGTTAAGGACTTCTTCGCTCATATCAGTTTGAATCCAGAGACGGCCCTCTGGATCAAACCAGAGACCATCCGGGCTAGAGAAGATATTGTCACTGTTCAGGGACTGACCAGAGAGAGTGCGACTATTGCCTGTGGGCCCGGCCAGCAGGAATATATCCCAGCGGAAGGTAGTTGCAGTGGGGTTGTTGCCATCTTCGCGCCACCGGATAATATGACCGGTAGTATTGCGGGCCCTGGGGTTAGCTGGGTTAACTTGGGCTTCCTGGCGGCGGGAGTTGTTGGTTAGGGTGAAGTACACCTCTTGGGTGTTGGGGTCAATGGCTCCCCACTCAGGGCGGTCCATTTTGGTAGCACCCACTTTGTCAGCGGCTAGCCGAGTATTGACTAGGACATCTGCTTGGTTCTTGAAGCCATTAGCGGCAGTTAAGCCATTTTTGCCGTATTCGAGGGCAATCCATTCACCGGTACCATTGTCGTTGAATTTAGCAACGTATAGGGTACCTTGGTCGAGCAGGGTGTTGTTACTAGCGGCACCTTCACGGTAGGGCTGGGCAGAAACATATTTGTAGATGTATTCGAAGCGAGTATCATCGCCGGAATAGCATACTACAGGTTGACCTTCGACAGCCTTGTGGAAGATAACACCTTCGTGGGCGAACCGGCCTAGGGCTGTGCGCTTGATCGGGGTGCTGTTGGGTCTAAAGGGGTCAATTTCCACTACCCAACCAAAGGTATTGGGTTCGTTGCGGTAGTCTTCGGTTGGGCTAGCGCCTTTGGTGGAGGCATCAAACCGGATGTATTCATCGGCATTGTTGTCGGCTAGTTCCCAGCCATAGCGAGACATGCCAGTGGCTACGCCGTAGCGGGCGTGCTCTCTGGGTAGGTTGGGTTTTTGATCTGCTGTGTCTCCATTGCGGAAGTAGCCGGCCCAGTTTTCTTCACAGGTCAGGTAGGTATTCCAGGGGGTAACACCGTGGGCGCAGTTATTGAGGGTACCTCTGGTGCGGGTGCCGTCGGGGCTGTATTTGGTTTTTACTAGGTCGCTGCCCCGCACTGGACCACGCAGTTCCATGGGGGTTAAAACGGTGATGCGGCGGTTGCGTTCATCCCGTTCGATCGCCCAACTGCCATCGCCCTGCTTACGCACTCTGACGATCGATACACCATGGGCATTCATTTCTTTGAGAACCTGGTCGGCAACACGTTTACCATCAGCTTTTTTGGGTACACCTTCGCTGTCTAGCATTTGGCCCTTGGCAGCGGCGTGCATGTAGCGAGGTTCGTTGTATTCATGGTTAACCACTAATAAGCCTTCGGTGGAGCTTCCTCTGTAGGGGGAGCGGCCTTCGATCGGGAAGAAGTGCATTCCGTCATGGTGGGCACCGACCTGCATACCCTGCTCAGCCCCAGTATTTTCTAGCCTGTAGGCGGGGTAGCTGCCAGTAATTGGCTCACCATGGGGAATAAGAGTCCTGACGCTGTAGCCTTCGGGAACTACTACAGTGTCGGAGCTACTGACGGGAACAGCCTTGAAGCCCAGTTTGCCTGTGGCGGCTACGGCTGGCTCGACGAGGAGCTTACTGATATTGGTGCGGCTAAAGATCGTGGCTACCGCCGCGGCAATCCCGCCACGCATTAGTTGTCTGCGCTTAAAGCGGGTGTCTAGAATTGCACCAAAATAAGGGTTAGCTGAATGGTTACAGATGGGCTCATCGGCACTGCCCCGGTATTCTGGATAGGGATAGCGCTGTTGGTCTTGGTTGTGTTGCTTACTCATAAATTCTGTTCTTCTCGATAATGGCGAATCCTTGCGGATACTCAGTGTTCTCATGCTATGGAGTCAAAATTATGAAACAGTCAATTTTGGATGAAGAAGAGGTTAAAAGTTGTTTTTTGTCTGGAAAGTCTGTTTGTAGTGGCTGCCATTTCACAGTTAAAGTTTTGTGAACGTGCTATGGGGTAATCACGCTATTACTATAGCTACAGTTAAAATTAGACACAAAAGTCATTTTTAGAAATTCCGTGAAAACTGTACTGGCCCCTTTTTACCTTCTTGGTTTAGATTTACCCCAGCTAAGCCAGTGGGCTCAAAGTCAGGGTCAACCTGCATACCGGGGGCAACAGCTCCACAGTGCGATTTATCGGCAGGGGTTACATTCTCTCGAGCAGGCGACTTCGCTCCCCCAGAGTTGGCGTGAGCATTTGCGGTCTGTGGCGGTGGGGCGATCGCAAATTTATAAGCACATAATCACTCCTGACAAAACCCGCAAGTATTTGCTGCGCCTTGCGGATGGTCAGGTTATTGAAACTGTGGGTATTCCCACGTCAGACCGTTTGACTGTCTGTGTATCTTCTCAGGTAGGCTGTCCGATGGGCTGTGACTTTTGTGCCACGGGTAAGGGTGGTTGGCAGCGGCATTTGGCTGTGCATGAGATTGTTGATCAGGTATTGACTGTACAGGAAGATTTTCAAAGGAGGGTCAACCATGTTGTTTTTATGGGGATGGGGGAGCCTTTGTTGAATTTAGACCAAGTGTTAGGGGCGGTGCGCTGCCTTAACCAAGATGTGGGTATTGGGATGCGATCGGTCACTATTTCTACGGTGGGTCTGCGCCACCGGATTCGGGAATTGGCTCAGCATCATCTCCAGGCCACCTTGGCAGTCAGCCTCCACGCTTCTAACCAAGAAATTCGCGATCGCTTGATCCCCAGCTCCCGTAGTTACCCCCTGACCGAGCTACTCTCCGAATGCCGCGAATACGTAGCCATTTGTAAACGCCGAGTCACCTTTGAATACATCCTCCTCGCGGGTCTGAACGATCAACCAGAACATGCCGCTGAACTAGCTGGGCACCTGCGCGGCTTCCAGTCCCACGTTAATCTAATTCCCTACAATCCGATCGCTGAAGTCAGCTACAGGCGGCCAAATCGCCAGCGGATAGAAACTTTCCGACAAACCCTAGCCAAGCATCACATTGCTGTGAGTGTCCGGCAGACCCGCGGTTTAGAAGCCGATGCGGCCTGCGGGCAATTGCGAGCTTCAGCAATCAGCCAACCGGTGGACTGTTGACTATGAGCGGTCTTCCTAAAATCACTGATCCCTTGGTTTGGCAACAGGCCGAACTATTGATGCAGCCTGTGTTTATTCGGATTTTAGATAATATCCGCAAAAACTTAGAGGATTCACCAATTCAGGCTGAATACCAGGAGGTGAGTGAACCCCATCCCCAATATTTAATGCACCTAACCCATGGGGAGCAAAACTTGAGCATAGATTTATGGCTGTTGTGCTATCAGGTTTGTTTTGTTGACTACCAACCCGGCCAGGCATCTGTCACCGTGGATGTGGATTTAATTGATCCCGATGGGGATGTCGCTTGGGAGCATTTAGATGCCAAGGCAAAAACGTTTGTGGATCAAGTATTTGCCCGATTGGTAGCATAATCGGCACATTTTTTCTACTTACATTGCCTTACCTATCTTTGGAGTATCCCTAAACACAGCCCTAGATTGGTGATTAATGCGAATTCGGGATAAGCCAGAAACCGCATTATTTTTGGTAACTCGAATTTCCTGGGATCAATGGGATTAGGGAATACCTGAAAAGTCTGGTGTCAAGTTATTTTGATAACCAAGGCCATAACTACGAGCTGAAGAATCCTGGTGTGCACCCCTAAATATCCTTAGTAACTGTTTTAACAGTCTTTACCTTTTCAAACAGTTTCTTAATCCAGACTGTTAGTTATTAGTTAGTTAGGCGGCTACACCAAGCAGTTCGCTAACAAAAGGAAGGCACATTATGGCTAACAGCATATCAACTTGGACGAAACGACATTCGCTTGTCGCTTATTTCATTCTAGCCTATGCGATTTCATGGGCAATACAGATTCCTTTGGCACTCAAGGTACAGGGCTTTAGCCAAGAACCTATTCCATTTTCCATCCACTATCTGGCTGGCTATGGACCGATGTTGTCAGCCATCATTATGACTTGGCTTACTGGCGGTATCGGCGCACTCAGGGAACTCTTTGGACGAATACTGAAATGGCGCGTTCAACCAGTGTGGTGGCTAGTGGCTATTTCCCCACTTGTACTGTACGTGATTGTCGCCATTGTACTTGGCTTCATACAAGGACAGTCGCTGGACTTGAGCATGTTGGGCCAGGTTAACTTTCTTCCCGACATCGGTCTGGGCGCTTTATTTTTGTGGCTATTGACCTATGGTATTGGCGAGGAGATAGGTTGGCGTGGGTATGCGCTCCCCAGACTACAAAAGAATCGCAGTGCACTCTTTGCCACTTTTATTCTTTGGGTGTTTTGGGCACTTTGGCACTTACCAGCCTTTTTCTACCTTTACAATCCTGCTATTGTCCTCGGATTCTTGCTTAGCATCCTAGCAGGTGCTACTGTGTTCACATGGTTGTACAACAGTACTGGCGGCAGCATCTTGATGGTTGTTTTGTTTCATGGCGTATTCAACTTCACCACTGGATGTACAGCATGCAAGGCAGGGGTGATTTCCGCTATCATAAGCGCTCTAGTCATGGTATGGGCAGTCATAGTGGTAGTTCTGTTCAAGCCGACTAATCTGTCCCGCACAGAAAAGCATGTTATTTGACCAAGACAGTGGGCTATCGTGTTGCTACACAGGTAAAGCCTCTTAACAACGGGTTACAGCTGCACGCAAAGCATGTCGGCTGCAACCCGACCGTTACCCAGACCAAGGAGTTAACTAAATCTAATAACCGGCCAGTCAGGAGAGCGGTAATAGTTAGTCATGTCATCGAACTTACGTAGTTCCCCTTGGCTGACAGTCAATTCTGGTATGTCAATCTCCAGCCATTGATTACCCAGGTCTGTAAGCAAGTGGTACAGACGCTGGCGATCGTTCTTGGTGGCCTCAGAAATATCGCCAAAGTACGCCAGAGTCACGTGGGCTGTGAAGTGATAGTGCTGCTCAATGCCCAAGGCAATGAGGTCGGGGTTTTGGTAGATTGATCGCCGTAGCTCCAAAAGCCGCTCATAGGTTACTTCATCTTTTGGCACCAGGCAAATGCCCAGAGCGCGGGGGCGGAGAAAAAAGCCCATCGGCTGCCAAGCCAAAGGCTTATCTGGAGGGTTTTTCTGTTGATGCTCAGTAAATATCTCCCCAATTTTGCCGCGCAGGTTACTCTCAAAATCAGCATCCCTGCTCCTAGCTAGGAAGGCACTCTCCCAAATTAAATCAGCCAAGGTCAGGTGGAAACTTTCTGGAGAGACCGGCACGATTAAATCGCTGTGGAGTTGATCTACCAGTTGCTGTTGGTAATCTTGGCAAAATTTGTAAAACGGTTCGTTAGCTGAATCTTCAGGTCTCGTGGGAGTAATCACCGTATAGCCAGGGAAAGGAACCGGCTTCCTCTCACCAGATTGATGGAGTCGGTATTTAGGAGACTCTTGGATGTTTTGCAGCTGTGTCTCGTGGGTCTCCGGTAGGGTTAAACGGGCTACTCGGTTTAAGTAGGCTTGATAGTTTTCTTCCAATCTGTTTTACTCCCTCAGCTTATCAAGGATTTCATTCTATCGCGAATTTAGGGATGTGTGATTGCCCGACTAGTGTGGGTTTATTTTGGTTAGAGCTATTTAATATAATGATCTCATATGCCAATTAGCATGGGGATTCTGGCTGTTTTGCAGCAAGCCAGATTGGAGATGAGCACCTAGTTGACAATCGAAGAACCCAGGCCCAGCCCGACAATACGCTGGTTTACTACTCAAAATAACAAGGGTCAGCCTTGACTTGGAACTAACTACATGGGGGGCTATGCCAATTTATCTGTACTGGGGGGAGGATGAATTTCTATTGACCCAGGCTGTCCAGCAACTAATCACTAGGTCTGTGGATGTGGCTTGGGCTAGTTTCAACTACCACCGGGTGAGTGGCGATCGCTCCGAATCTATCATCAACGCTTTACAGCAGGCTGTGACCCCGCCTTTTGGTGCCGGTGACCGCCTAACTTGGCTAGTGGATACAACTATTTGCCAGCAATGCCCACCGGATCTGTTAGCAGAATTAGAGCGGACTTTGCCCTTGATCGGAGCCAATTCGATCCTGCTGTTGACCTGTAAGTCTAAACCCGATGCCAAATTAAAATCCACGAAGCTCCTGGAAAAGTTTGCCCAAATCCAAGAATTCACCCCGATTCCCCCCTGGAAAACTGATCTAATTGTTGCTAGGGTGCAGCAGGCGGCCCAGGGTTATGGCGTGCGTCTCGATACCCAGGCGATGGAGTTTATCGCCCAGGCGGTGGGCAATGATAGCCGCCTTTTGGACAATGAACTACAGAAACTCACCCTAGCTGAGCAGCCGTTGAAGTTGTCTACCCTCAAGGCTTTGGTGAGCAGCAATACTAGCACTAGCCTCCAGTTGGCCGGGGCCTGTTTGGCTGGCAATGCGCCCCAAGCTTTGCAGCTGTTGGCAGATTTGTTGGGTAATAATGAGCCACCTTTGCGGATTGTGGCTACGGTGACTGGGCAGTTTCGGACTTGGTTGTTGGTGAAGCTAGCGATCGCCAGCGGCCTCACCCAAGATATAGCGATCGCCCAAGCCGCCGAAATTGGCAACCCCAAGCGGGTCTACTTCTTAAAGCAAGAAACTAGCCGTGTCAGTAGCCAACAACTCCTCGATGTCCTACCAGTTCTTTTGGAACTGGAAGCCAATCTCAAAAAAGGTTATGAACCTACGGCGCTACTCCAGCAATCTTTTACGCACCTGTGTCAAATTTGTCGCTAAATTAATGGGGATATTCAGTCCAATAAGAGAAAAAATGGCACAGCAATTAGTTGGTGTAATCCAAAGACAAGGCTTTGGGTTTGGGGTATGGGCCCTAGTAACCGAAGATGGCCAAACCTATGAGCTGAAAAATGTTCCAGAGGAGATCCGCCAAGCCTACATCAAGGTGAAAATTACTGGCACAGTCCGCAAGGATTTAGTTACCTTGGCTATGATTGGCCCGGTCTTGGAGGTGGAGTCCTATGTGGTTTTACAATAAGCTGGGTTGTTGAGCTACTGGGTATTTTCAGCATTTACAAATATCTGCAAGTATCTAGGGGTGAGCATGAGCGCGATCGCCATCAGCATCAAATTTGGGCAAATTGCCCAGACCCAAGCCCTGTAGTAGCAGCTCAAGGTTAATAGATTCCTAGATTGGGGAGTTATCCAAAAAACTTCATTTAGGTGAACTTACAAACTTTATGCGCTGTATAATTTTGTTTATCGCCATTAGCTTGGATGGTTTTATAGCAAATTTAGATGGCAGTATTGACTGGCTATTTACTGACCAAGACTACAACTACACTGAATTTTTCGATCGCATTGATGTCACATTGATACAGTAATCAAACAAAACCTATCAACAGATTTTAGGTTTTGGAGAGTATCCCTACCCTGGTAGACAGGGCTTTGTGATTAGCCGCAGCCAAGTTCCAGTTGGTGGTAATGAGCTGGCAAGTTTCCAACCAAATTTAGAATTCGTGCCATCGTTAGTGAATTCTCCTAGCAAAGATATTTGGCTGGTGGGCGGGGCTGAGGTTATCCGGCTTTTTGTGGAGCGTGACTGGATCGATGCGCTTATACTTTCAGTGCATCCGATCGCACTCGGCCAGGGCATTCCCCTGTTTCTGCCCAACCCAGGCCTACCACGCAAGTTTCAATTAACTAATTGCCAAGTGTTTGACACTGGCTTGGTGCAGTTGAGCTACAGCGGGATCGCCCATGGATGATTGGTATAGCCAGAGCCTAGAGCAAAAAAAGACTTGGTACAATGCCGATGCGTACTACCAGGCTCGGCC